>ERZ1643251.1967-NODE-1967-length-21744-cov-4.631564_pt1 | contig 21744 bp, 16 predicted proteins | sample MGYA00579261_ERZ1643251 | MGnify/ENA primary metagenome ERZ1643251 (study PRJEB29033, sample SAMEA4952267) | chicken gut metagenome | biome: Broiler Chicken; feature: Gastrointestinal Tract; material: Caecum | place: Ireland | collected 2018 | study: Broiler... | reverse complement strand
TTGATGCCTTTTCGCACGCCTCAAAAGGCGTTTCCCGCGGAGTCCCCAAAAACATAACAGAACAGGAACAGCTTGCTGCGCTTATGCGGATTTGCATTAAGCGGAGCATGCCTGCACGGCTGGAGAAAATAGCGCAGCACAACCCCCATGCCCCCATTCTTTTGGCAGCAAAAGTCTGTTTGCAATTTTGCTATCGGTGTCCGCTTCCACATGGGCGGGGGCATATTGTCGCCCAGCCGATCTTCGATGCCGCAGCAGATTTTGCAGAAACACTGATTTCTATGGGATAGAAACATTTGAATGAACATCGCCAGTGTATGATAGCATATAATGCGGTTTTTTGTTTGGCCTGTTAACGGCTAGATACAATATTTTTAATATTTGCATTGATCGCGTTATTATCAAATCTTTTTATAGGAGCGGCCGTATTACTTCTTGGCTTTCTCTTGTGTGAGGCAATGCTGCGGCAAGTTGCAGCAGCTTTTTGGGATTTTCCGCATTTCAGATATAAAAAGCAAAGCACGGCATGCTAGATTTCTGTTTTTCATTGCTAGAAAGCAATAATCCCTTTTCTATCAACGTAACAGCCTCTTACGAATTCCCCTGCAATGCCAATACACCTGCTAAACCAAGTAAAATACCTGGTTCGTTGGGATATGTAAGCAGAGTGCCGCGGTAAGCTTTCTCTGCTGCGCTGCAGTTACCAGCTTGCTGAAATGCGGATGCTTTTGCATGTATGCTAAGGCATGTTTCTTCTGCGCGAATAACATCCATTCCGATAAGAGCATCGGTGCTGCTTTCGAGAACATTCGTCAGAACAGGCAAAAACTGATATTAGGATAGGTTTCACTGCGTTCCCCTTTAGAAACGCTTTGCGGTATTATACTTAAATACGCTGCAATCTTCCTGCGTTAAGTTTTTCAGCATCCAGTACTTCTTTCAATTTTCAGATAGAAACAGCATTCTCTTCTTCTGTATATTGGATTTATTCTGCTTTTATATAAACAGGAAAATAAAAATGGCGCATTGGTTGTTATCCTCTCGACTTCTCCGCTGGATCTTGCATTAGAGAATAAAAGCACTTATTTCTCAAGCATTTTCTTGCTCGATACGATGTTTTAACTCCTGCCACTAAAACATCAAAAAATCTTTTTATGCGGCCGAGTCGCCTGCTAAAAATCCAAGAAGCGCACTTCCTGGATTTTTGCTACGTGTTGGAAGTTTGAAAAAGCACGATTGAAATCGGAACCCGTGGATTTGGAGTAAGGTGCTTTTCCATGCGAAGCTGCGCATGCCCGTGCCATGGGCGATGCTGCATTTTATCCAATACGATCCATGGGTGCAAGTAATGAATGCTATGCAAACGGGGAGGCCACTCTCGCGCTTCCCTAAATAAGAACTTTTGCTGCGGTAAGGTTTATCTTTAATATAATTTACATTAAAAAAATTCGCACCCAATAAATCATTTTAATCCCAAAGACAGCCAATCTCCTTGCGGTGTTCCAGTGCTTTGCTGAAATAAAAAAGTAAGGCAAAACTACTTTTGCAGAGCAACCGAACCCGTTACAACCCTCTCCCATAGTGTACTGCGTCGGCTTGAGGCCAGCAAAAAACTTGAATCTTGCGGCCCGTGCTATTTGCTGTAAAATAGAGTTTCGAATTTAATCTAAATCTTGCTTTGGACTTTGCCCTGGAGAAAAGTGTAACCAATGCATTTCCGATATCATAGAATGTGGCAAGGCTTAAACTGGAGGTTTGGATCTCGATGCGTTATACGAACGGCAATAGATTTGGCATGAATTGCTGCATACCATGCCGGAGGATATGCCCGATTCCTGGCCCAACAGGCGCCACAGGCCCTACGGGAGCTACTGGCCCAATGGGTCCCATGGGAATCCCTGGCCCTATGGGCCCTACGGGAGCAACGGGCGTTGCTGGCGCCACAGGCGCCACAGGCCCTACGGGAGCTACTGGCCCAATGGGTCCCATGGGAATCCCTGGCCCCATGGGTCCTACGGGAGCAACGGGCGTTGCTGGCGCCACAGGCCCCACCGGAGCGACTGGGCTTGCCGGCTCCATAGGCCCCACGGGTCCCACCGGAGCAGCAGGAGCTCCTGGTGCTACAGGTCCTACAGGGGCAACGGGCATTGCCGGTGCCAGAGGCGCAACAGGTCCCACCGGAGCAACTGGGCTCGACGGTGCTCCCGGCGCAACAGGCCCTACGGGAGCAACAGGCCCTACGGGAGCAACGGGCGCGCCTGGTGGCGCCACAGGCCCCACAGGCCCTACGGGCCCCACAGGAGCAACTGGGCTTGCCGGTGCCACAGGCCCCACAGGTCCCACTGGAGCAGCAGGCGATCCCGGCGCAACAGGCCCTACGGGTGCCATGGGCCCCACAGGAGCCGCAGGGCTCGATGGCGCTACAGGAGCAACAGGCCCTACGGGAGAAGCAGGAGCTACGGGCCCGACAGGTCCCACAGGCCCCACGGGGGCGACAGGAAGCATTGAGCCAAATCCATATAACCTATATGTTCAAGCCAGCGCTGCGCCGGGTGGAGACGGAACCCAGGAAGCGCCGTTTCAAACCATTGAGGAGGCGCTTGCGGTGGCCCGCCCCAATGGCATTGTACATGTTTTGCCCGGCACCTATCCCATCGCGCAGCAAATTGCTGTGAGCATACCGGGATTGACGATTCAAGGCACAGCTGGATCGGTAATTTTACTTCAAGCGCCCGTGGTACCATTTTTGTGCAACGGAGGGGATAACACAATCGATGGGCTCACCATGACCAGCGATAACCCATATCCCGTGGAATTCATACAGGTTGCCGGGGATGGGAACCGCATTTTAAACTGCCGAATCTATGGCCCGGATCAAGCGGGCGATTCGTCAACCTGGGTCGTAAACAGGGGATTTGTGACCCAAGGCGATGCAACGAACCTGCTGGTGCGTAACAACGTATTTCACACGTTACGCCAAGCTGCATATTTAAATCCTGGCTCTACGGGAATGATTCTTTATAACGTTGTATATAACACCCGTGGGTATGTGGTGGACCAAGCGACTTTCCTGTTCTCCGGTAATTCCTGGGGCCTTCCGGCAAATGCGGTGGATATTGCGCTGCTCGCAGGCACAGCGAACGGGGCGCCGTATGACCCGCTTTCCGCGTTGGAGGCCAGCAACAGCAGCGCTACAATCAGCGATCAACGATAGAAAACGGTGGGTTTAAACCTGCTGCAAAACGCAACAGAACCCGTTGCACCACGCGCAAGAGATCAATTCCCGCCTTTGAAAAGCGGGAGAATTTAGGCAACAAAATGCACAACCTTGTGGGAGAAACCCCGCGTTGTGCTTTTTGCGCTCCGTTGAATTCAATATTACTTTGAAAAGCTAGCGCGGAAAAAGCATTCCGCTCCATTCTGCGCGGTATAACGAAAGCATTTCGGGATTGTTACGAAGAAGCGGACGCCCATAAGTATGGCGGCAATTTTTAAAGAAAAGCTGAACGAGACGGTTTTGCTCGAAATGGATACGAACCAAGTAACAGCCAGCATTTGGAAAGATTAAAACCAGCGTGGCCTAAAGCTTCATATTTGGAGAGCCATGAAACGAAAGTGCAACCCTTACGGCTTTTGCAGCATTGTGGAACGAGAAAAGGGGATGGATTGTAAATGTCGCGCTGAAAAGTATCTTTGCCAATAAGCAATAGCTTCATATTTATGCCAGTTTAATGTCTATAGTCCTTATAAAAAGAAAAGCGCACATACAAGTTTATGCTTTTTTAGGAACTGCCTTTCTAAGGCCGAGAGAAAGGAGCGCAACAAAACTTCTACAATGCACTGCGAAAGCATAACGATATTCCCATAAGCTGCTGCAACAGCCGCACTCCCTGCTGGTGATTAAGAGATTTACACTGAAGCATTAATTCAAACAGAAAAATAATTATAAAGTCAATTGCGAAGCATGGCGATTCATGTTATAATTTAATCAAATCATAATTTTAATGTAAGAGGCTTAACGGAAAGCATGGCAGGCAGGATAATTTTCGAAGCAAGCAAGCAAGCAAGCAAGCAGGATAATTCTGCCCATTTTCTGTTTAGGGGGAAACTTTTTAGGCTTGAAGGTACGCTCAAACTACCTTTATGAAGGTGTTTGAGCGTACCTTTTTATGTATATACGAATGATTGCAAACACAAAAGGGGAGGAAATGCAAATGAAAAAAAGGTTTTGGGCGATATTGCTCGGCACAATCTTGGTATTCTCTCTGCTGCCGGCAACGGCCCTGGCGGGGCCGACTGAAACCGTGGAGAACGCAAAGACGTTTTCCTTCGCAGCAGGGAAGACCACCCAGGCGGACATCGACAAGGCCCTCGGAGCAGGCGCGATCGAATTGACATCGGCGGAGGTGGGCGGGGAAACGGTCTATACCATCAAACTCTTGAAGAATATTACGATGGCGGCGGGGCGGGATTTCCGAATCAACGAGTATAACGTCGGCGGTATGTCCTTGCCCGCGGTTGTGCTGGATCTCAACGGCTGCACCATCTCGAGCCAGAGCATCGGCCTCATCACCGGGGGAAAGCTTACCATTAAGGACAGTGCCGGCGGCGGTGGCATCACCTACAGCACCACCAGCGACAAGAGCAGCCTGGTGGCCATCTCCAACACCGGCGAGCTCACGATCGAGGGCGGCACGTTCACTGCGCAAGCCGGATATGCCTTTACCGGCCATGTTGCAGCGGTCAGTACCGGGGCAGACGCTACCTGCCATATTAAGGGCGGCAAGTTTGTCAGCAATTCCAGCGCAGTGCTTTCCACCGGCGAAACGACCGTATCCGGCGGCACCTTTGAAGCGCCTTATGGCATGTACGCGAAATCCGCTGACGTCGTTCAGGGAACCATCACCATCCCGGCGGATTCCACTGCCGTTGTTAATGCAACCTCGTTTGCTTTTGTAATTCAGCGTGACAGCGAAACGCAGTTGGATGGCAAGATTATCGCAGAAGGCGGCGAGTATACGGCTCCGAACACAGTAGGCGGAGTCGGCAAACCCGATACGGCAAACGATGTCAGCATTACGGGCGGCATATATTCGGCAGCGCCTACCGGCTTTACCGGGGAAGCGGCAGTGGCAAAGATTGAGAAGGCTGACGGGAGTGGAAGCAAATATGCCGTGGGCAAAGCCTCTATCGAAAAGGCGGCAGCTGGCTTGGTAGAGGGTGATATTGTTACCGTGCAGTCCGGCAACGTCGATTTGAGCAAGCTCCCGGAGAAAGTGCAGGTAAAAAATGATGGGAGCGGCATCGTTACCGCCAACGGAAGCAACGTGCCTGCGGGCGAAACAGTAACCGTGCATACCCCGGGCAATTGGATGTACGATGAAACGTACCATTGGCGCGTCTGCACTGCGGATGGATGCGGCGAAGAGATTGACAAAGCGCGCCATAGCTACGCCAATGGCGTCTGCACCGTGTGCGGCGCGAAGAAACCGGGCAGCACGACGGGTTCGGGCGATATCACAACGGGATCCGGCATTGTGAGCCCGACTACGCCGAATGTGGTGATCGGCGCGGGCAACATATGGCAGAGGGGCAGCAAGGATAATCTTTCCTTTACGACCAACGCCAAGCAGAATGATCTATTGAAGGTGCGGGTAGACGGAAGAGATCTGAGCGGAGCGAACTATGAAGTGAAAGAAGATGGCCGCGTGATCGCGCTTAAGGCCGCTTATCTGGAAACGCTGTCCGTAGGGAAACATGCGCTGAGCATCGTATATGGCGGAGGCACTGCGCAGGCGAACTTTACCATCCTGGCAGCCCAGAATGCTGTAACGCCCCCGCAGACCGGCGCTTGCAGCGATGCGATGTCTTGGTTGCTCTTGCTGGCAGCAGGCGTTGCATTTTTCGGCGCCTGCAGCATGAAACGGAAAGGCCACAAAGCATAAAGCAGGGGTACTGCGAGCATCCCATGAGCTTTTGAGAGAAGCCCTAACTTAGAAACAACGCAAATGTAAGAGCAGCGCAAGCATCCGCTTGCGCTGCTCTTGTGTAAGTTGAAAACGGGGTGATTTGCATGCGGCACAGTTTATCGCTGCCCTGCATTTCCGTTACCGCCACCATTCCCATGATTATTGCCGCTTCCCTGCCCGGCACCATGCCCACCGGCGCCGTGCCCGGCTTCGGCACCCGCCTGGGGGGCATCATTGGAAATGCCATCGCTCCCTTCCGTTTCGGAGAGCGCTTCAATCCATGCGCGGAGCGCCCGCATGCTCATGCCTTGCACCTGCTCTGGCGTAATGCTTGGGTCGAGGGCTTGCAGCTCGAGAAAAACGCGGTATTTCCCGCAGGAAAGCCCTGCTTCGCGCGCAGCCTCTGCCTCTTCGGGGTCAGCGCGGTAGCAATAGGCGTTTTTCTGCCCTTCCGTGCATTGCGAGATGCGCGCAAGAATCTCCCCGCATTGGGCATCATCCTCACCGATGACGGCGATGGAAAGGAGCGCATCCTCCGCGAGCAGGGATGCGACTTTATCGCTGCTTAGGATTGCGGAAACAGCCTCGCTGCAATCCAAGTAATGCAGCTTCAGCGAAGCTGCAAGCGCCTGCCCGTCCGCATTGTACCTTTCCACAGAGAGAACCTTGTCAAACCGGTTGATGGAGAGCGCAACCGAAGGGTTGATGTCGATATCGATTTTTGCGGTTGGCAGGAAGTAAACCCAATATCCGCCGCCGGATAGCAGGAGTAGCAGGCAGACTGCGAGTGCAGGTGCGCGCAGGTGCGCACGCAGCGTGCGACGCCTTTGGCGTTCCTGTGCCTTTTCGGCAAATACGGCCCTGGTTCTTGCCTTGAGCGCCTCATCCGCATGGATTTGGTCAAAGCTGTCCTTAATGCGGTTATTGATCTCCCTCATACCAGGCACCTCCCAACTTCTCTTTGAGCATTTTCTTTGCGCGCGTCAGCAAGGTGTAGACCGTGTTCACCCTTTTTCCAAGAATCTGACTGATCTCGGGGGCGGTGTAGCCCTCGTAGTAATGCAGGTACACGGCGCTTTTGTATTGCGCGGGAAGCGAAAGCACCGCCTCAAGCACTTCCCTGTTGTCCGGCGTGAGCTGGGCAGGAAGTTCGGCGATCTCCTCCAACGGTACGGTGCGGCGGCGAAACAGGCTCCGCGAAAGGTCTTTGCATGCGTTGAGCGTAACGCGTATGAACCAGGCTTTTTCATGTTCCTCGTTTGCAAAGGAAGCGGAATGAAGGGCATATTTCAAGAACACCGTTTGAAATATGTCCTCCGTATCCGCGCGGTTTTTCAGATGTACCATGCAGAGCCGCTGAACGGTATCCGCATACCGCTCAATTGCCATGCTTACGTCCTGCCCGTTCCGCATTCTTCCACCTCAACCGCTGCATTATTTGCCGCGTCCTCCCCGGAACCCGGCTTTGCGCCCCATGCCGTTGCCGGGGCGCGTGCCGGCAGCATCGCATACGCCGTCGCCGTCCGCATCTACAAAGTGCTTGCCGCAGGAGGCGGAAGCGCCGCAGGCATCGCACACGCCGTCGCCATCCGCATCCACAAAGTACCTGCCGCAGGAGGCGGAAGCGCCGCAGGTATCGCAAATGCCATCGCCATTGGCGTCAGTAAAATGCTTTCCGGCAGCAAAGGCGCTTGCCATGCCAATGCCGAGCACCATAACAATTGTTACAATCACAGCTAACCCTTTTTTCATCATGAGGTCTCTCCCTTGTTTTTAGTTGCCGTTTTGTGGCTTCACTTAGAATACGGCGCGCAAAGGGAAATCCTTTCACGTTGTGCAAAAAATTCTTTGTGCGTTGCTGTGCGCGGGCAAGGCAGAGGTGTTCACGCGCGCGACCTATGGGGAAAGCAAGCGGACGGTGCAGACGGAGCTCCTTTGGGAAGGCGCATGGCGCGTTTCTTCACTGAAACGATGCACCTTACTGTTTCCTGGAGTTCGTGCGCTTTGCGCTGGAACAAGGTGCACAAACGCGGAGGGAACACGTGCCAGGCGATTTCCATGTACCCAACATGCAGTGCGCATGGGCCGCAGCGCCCGTGCGGGTTCAGCCCCGCTCGCCTTTCTTTTGCTCGGCTCGTTTTCCGCGCTTGGGCAAACGCTTCTTCCGATTCGCTCATCCTTCTGGCGCATGCTTTTTATACCGCTATAAGCGAACGGGCAGCATCCCCTTTTTTGCACTTTTAGCTGGCCTTCCAAATCATAATAGGCGCTTTCTGCTGCGCTGCCTTATAAAAACGCGGGAAAACGGCTTTCACCGCTTTCCCGCCATGACGCGCCGCCGCTTGTTGCGGGCCAAGCCCGCAACAAGCGTGCAGCTAAGGCTGCGCAAATTTGTTAAATCATGTTTCCGGGAAATTTTGGAACGCCGTCAAATCCCTTCTTCAGATCTTCATCGGTGGGGATATAGTCGGTCATTTCTCCATCGTTATATTTCTGGTAAGCGACCATGTCGAAATACCCCGTGCCCGTCAAACCGAAAAGGATCGTCTTTTCTTCTCCGGTCTCTTTGCACTTGAGTGCTTCATCGATCGCAACGCGGATGGCGTGGCTGCTTTCTGGCGCTGGCAAAATGCCCTCCACGCGGGCAAATTCTTCCGCTGCGGCGAACACGCGCGTCTGCTCCACGGAAACGGCTTCCATGAGGCCGTCATCGTAAAGCTGGGAAAGAATGCTGCTCATGCCATGGTAGCGCAAGCCGCCGGCATGATTTGCGGAAGGAATGAAGCCGGAGCCGAGCGTATACATCTTGGCAAGCGGGCATACCATGCCCGTATCGCAGAAATCGTAAACATATTTGCCGCGCGTCAGGCTTGGGCAGGAGGCAGGCTCAACTGCGATGAACCGGTAATCCTGCTCCCCGCGCAGCTTTTCGCCCATAAACGGGGAGATGAGGCCGCCCAGGTTGGAGCCGCCGCCCGCGCAGCCGATGATGATATCCGGCTTTACGCCATATTGATCCAGTGCGGCTTTTGCTTCAAGACCGACGATAGATTGGTGCAGCAATACCTGGGAAAGCACGCTGCCGAGCACATAGCGGTAGCCTTCGGTATTCACAGCAACCTCCACAGCTTCGGAAATCGCGCAGCCCAGGCTGCCGGTGGTGCCGGGGTGTTCCGCGAGAATCTTGCGTCCTACTTCGGTCGTCATGGAGGGGGAAGGTGTAACGCTTGCGCCATAGGTGCGCATGACTTCGCGGCGGAACGGTTTCTGCTCATAGGAGACCTTCACCATGTAGACCTTGCAATCTAGGTTGAAATAGGCGCAGGCCATGGAGAGCGCGGTGCCCCACTGGCCGGCTCCAGTTTCCGTCGTAACGCCTTTGAGGCCCTGCTTCTTTGCATAATAAGCCTGGGCAATCGCGGAATTAAGCTTGTGGCTGCCGCTGGTGTTGTTGCCTTCAAACTTGTAATATATTTTCGCATGGGTGCCCAGGTATTTCTCGAGGCAATCGGCGCGCACAAGCGGAGCCGGGCGGTACATCTTGTAGAAATCGCGGATCTCATCCGGGATGGGGATGTAAGCGTTGGTGTCATCGAGCTCCTGCTGAACAAGCTCATCGCAGAACACATGGCCGAGCTCTTCCGCCGTCATGGGCTGTAGCGTGGCTGGATTGAGCAGCGGCGCGGGCTTATGCTTCATATCCGCGCGCACGTTGTACCATGCCTTGGGCAGTTCGGATTCGGGAAGGTAGATCTTGTAGGGGATGTTGGTGTCTTTCATGGATTTGCACTCCTTTCTGAATTCGGCCGATGGCCGTTTGCGGGGCGTTCCCCGCCGGTTCGCCGGGACAGGAGGGCAATAAAAAAGCCCCTGTCCCTACTGCTTTTGCAGGGACAAGAGCGGTAAAACTCCTGCGGTGCCACCCGGCTTGGCGCATGCTGCGCCCTCTCTGTGCATACTGACATATGCCGGCCTTTGATAACGGAGCGCCAGCTCCGGCTTGCCTACTTGCATCCGCGTTCAGCGCGCCCTCGGGAGCCCATTCGTCCCGGTCCTCCATGCCGCGATTCCACCAGCCACGGCTCTCTGCAAAGAAGGGTTCCGAAAGTACTTACTCTCCCTCAACGGTTTCATTGGTAGACAGTATACGCGGGCGATGCCGATCTGTCAAGCATTTTTTTGAAAATTTTTGCCGCGCCCCATCGGCAGGCTTTCCGCGCGTGGTTTATATTTATGCTAAAACATGCCAAAGCGTGAAAGCGGGGATACGCGCATGAGCGCACGCCCTTTGATGCGGGAAGCGTCCACGGTGAGCTTCTCGGCATCCACGGTCGCATCCGCGCGGTCATCCGGCAGAATCAAAAAGCTGCCTGCAGGGAGCGTAAACGCGGCGAGATCTTCCTCGAGTGCGCCCATAGCATAGGCGCGTTCATCCAGCAGCGCGCCGTTGATGTACACGCGCCCGCCCGAAACGGCAATCGTTTCCCCAGGGAGGCCAACGATGCGCCCAAGATAGGTGCCGCGGCCAACAACATCTGAAAACGCAACAACATCGCCACGGGCGGGAGACGCGCAGTATTTCGCAAGCCGGTCAAACAGAATCACATCGCCCGGCATCAGCGCAGGCGCCATGCCGCCATCGCGCACCTTTGTGCCGAAAAGCCACACCGTAAAAAGCAGCGTAACGGCAGTTGCGGCCACCAGGATCGCCCAGAGCCAGGAATAAAGCCTAAGGCGCCTGTATTGCGCCTGGTTCTGCTCCGTGCGCCGTATCAGCCCCGTACCGGGTGCATGTTCTTGAGCTTCCATAAACGTCCTCCCCTTTGCGCTTAAAAGGTTCGCGCCTGGCCGATGGGCCAGATCACGCTGCGCACGCGGCCCACCACGCGGGAATAGGGGATGGGCCCCACGAGCGGGTTGCGGCTGTCGCTCGAATCGTTGCGGTTATCGCCGATCACGAAGATGCAATCCTCCGGGACCACGGTTTCCGCCATGTCGCCCCAGATGAAGCCGTCCCAATAAGCGGACTCATCCAGCTTTTCGCCGTTTAGGTATACCGCACCGCCCGCGATGGCGATCCGGTCCCCGGGCACGCCAATCACGCGCTTTACGCATGTGGTGGTATGGTTCGGGTAGTAGCAGATCACGATCTCCCCGCGCTGCGGGCGGGTAAACCAGTAGCTCACCTTTTCAACGAACATGCGCTCGTTGTGCACCAGGGTGTCATACATGGAATCGCCGGAAACGCGCACGGGTTCAAACAGGAACAGCCGCCCTGCGAACGCCGCGATTAGCACGAGCACAAGCCAGAGCGCGAAATCCCGGTCGGATGCTTTTTTGTAAGCCATGTCCTTTGCATGGAGCATATCCGCATTTTTGCGCAGGCGCGCGCGCAGCTTTTTATCGATCTTCCTGTCCATCCGGCTTTTCCGTTCCTTCTGTGAGATTTTTGCGCGCGCGGCGCTCGAAATCGCCGCGGTCGAGCATAACAATGCGGCCGCATTGCACGCACTTAAGCTTAACATCCGCCCCCGTGCGCGTTACAATCCATTCGTTTGCGCCGCAGGCATGGGGCTTCTTCATTACGATGTGGTCGCCCAGAGCAAAGCGCTCGATCATGCTTTCCCCTCCTCAGCCATCTGCACGCGCGTGCGTGGCAGGGCAATGCCCTCCTGCACAAAGCGCGCCGCAATGCGCCGTGTCAGCTCCCGCTGCACGGTCCAGTGCTCCAGGGGCTTTACACGCTGCACCACGCGCAGCACCATTTCGCCACCGGAAAGCTGCACCGCACCCACCACTTCCGGCTTTTCCACAGCGATGTCGCCAAGCTCCGCATGGTACGCTTCCGCCTCTTCACGCATCAGCGCAAGCGCGCGCTCTGCATCCGCCTCATAGGCTATAGGAAATTCAACGATAGCAAGGGAATCCGTGCGGGAATAGTTGGTTAAAACCGTAATGCTGCCGTTTGGGATTACGCTCACTTCGCCTCCATAGCAGCGCACGGTGGTGGCGCGCAGCGTGATGGCTTCCACAGTGCCTGTTACACCGGCTGCGCTGATATAATCGCCCACAGCGAGCTGATCCTCAAACAGGAGCGTGAGCCCAGCCGTAACATCCTTGATGATGCTTTGCGCGCCAATGCCCACTGCGAGGCTGCCGATGCCTGCCGCAGCGAGCATGGAATTCATCGCCCCTGCATAACCGAGTTCGCCCACAGCGATGGCAATAGCGATGAAATAGGCAACATATTTAACGGCATGCGTGATAAGCGTTACCGCAGTGGTAAGCCGCCGCGCTTTCATCTCTTCCAGGCCGCTGGCGCGCCGGGATACAAGCGAACGCGCGGCGCGTTGCACCAGCGCAACGATCAACCACGCCAGCGCAAAGGTAATCACGATGTCGAGCACCGTAGAAACGAATGCGAGCCCGTTTTCTGCGAGCAGATCATCCAGCTGTTTGATAAAAAGTGAAACCGGCATGCGGACCCCCTATATTTCATTCACTAATTTATCTATTATAGCATGTCCAGAACGCTTTGTGGAGCAGCCGCACGCAAAGCGCACGAAAATTCATGCCCTGTTCAACATTGGCCTGCGTCGCATATGCACGCAGCAAAGAATTCGCGATCATTCGTTGACATTATTCGAATTAAATAGTATGCTAAAATAACGTTTTAGCGCACAAAAGTCTTAACAACCTGCGCCGTTTTTTCGGCAGGCGTAGCGCCGCTCATAGGCGGTTCCTGTTTCCAAAGCGTCTGCATCTTCCCCAACCATCCGGCGCATCGATCCCCAAAACACAAAGCAGGAAAGGATTTATTATGGGCAGTGAACTGCGCAAAAAGTATGGCCTTATGACGGCCATTTGCCTGGTTGTCGGCATTGTAGTCGGCAGCGGCGTCTTCTTCAAGGCGGAAAAGATCTTAACCGAAACGGGCGGGAACTTGCCGCTCGGTATCCTGGCCTGGGCCATCGGCGGTGCGATCATGATTGCCTGCGCCTATGCGTTTGCTCTGCTTGCAACGCGGTATGAATACGTCAACGGCATCGTGGATTATGCCGAGGTTACGGTCGGCAAAGGGTATGCTTATTTTGTAGGCTGGTTCATGACCACGGTATATTATCCTTGCATTACGAGCGTGCTTGCCTGGGTGAGCGCGCGATATTTGAGCGTGCTCCTGGGCTTTTCAATTACGGGGCCGGAGTGCATGGTGCTCGCAGGGTTCTTCCTCGTTGCCAGCTATGCGCTCAACGCGCTTTCCCCTGTGCTTGCGGGCCGGTTCCAGGTGGCTACGACCATCATCAAGCTGATCCCTCTTTTGCTGATGGCGGTCATCGGCACCATCGTGGGCCTCGGCAACGGCATGATCGTGGAGAACTTCACCACCGTGGTGGATGCGGGGAAATCCTCTGGCACGGCGCTGTTTACTGCCGTTGTGGCAACGGCTTTTGCGTTTGAAGGGTGGATCATTGCCACAAGCATCAACGCAGAGCTCAAGGATTATATCCTCTATTATGTTGGACTTGCCGGCAGCGTGCCAAATGCTGCGCTGATGGAAAGCGGCGAAGCGGGCGCGCGCACCGCATTTGAAATGATCTTCTCCCGCGTGGGCGGAACGGTGCTGTTCGTGTTCGTAGTGATCTCCTGCCTCGGCACGCTCAACGGCTTGATGCTCGGCTGCACGCGCGGCATGTATGCCCTTGCCGTGCGCCACCGCGGCCCGGCGCCTGCAGTGTTTAAGCAGGTGGATGCAACCACAAACATGCCCACCAATTCCTCCGTGCTGGGCCTGCTGCTCTGCGCGTTCTGGCTGTTGTACTTTTACAGCGCGCAGCTCACGACGCCCTGGCTTGGGCCGATCTGCTTTGATTCTTCCGAATTGCCCATCGTTACCCTGTATGCATTGTATTTGCCTATTTTCTTCATGGCCATTCGCAAGGAGAAGGATCTTGCTCCGGCCAAACGGTTCGTTGCGTTCCCGCTTGCCATGGCGGGCAGTCTGTTCATGATAGTTGCGGCGGTCTTTGCGCACGGGATCAATGTGGCTTGGTACTTGTTGGTATTCTGTGTGTTTATGGCGGTAGGCTGGCTTTTCCGCAAGGAAAAGAAGCTGTAACGAACGGATGCCTTTTTAGAGTGTAGCCGGAGGGCCTCCTTTAGGCCCCAGGATAAAGAAGCCAACATTGAAAAACCTTTTTGACGGCTCTAAAGAAGCGGCATCTGCCGCTTCTTTTGCTTTGCGAAAAACAGGGTGCGGCGATACGTTGAACCTAATCGAGAAAGGCCTGCAATAAAACGGATGCGCAAAAGGAATGGTGCCATAGGCAAACACCGGCCAACCTCGACCCTATTCGCTCCGGCGCTGCGTTGGCCGGCCTTAGAAGGGGCCACCCTGCCTGCGGCCGGCCGCCTTGCACCAAAACAAATGGGGCCGAACTTGACGCTGCTCCCTTGAAGCAGGCAGATTTGCGGCTGAGGCGCCAAAGAGGCGGGAGGCATACCCGCCGTGATATGCCTCACGCCGATGCCAATGCAGCTGTTAGGCGTGCTCCCTTTATGGCGATGCCCACCGCCACTGCCCCTAAGCACGGTGCCCGTTGCGCAGACGCGCTTCCACGCTTTAAGCGGACGATCGAAAATGCACCATTGCATTTTGTGTTTGGTATGCGGCGGCCGACCTAGGAAAGGGAAGCGCCGGAGCACACCTTGGCAAGCCGTTTCGGGAAGAGCGAAGCAAAAGGCAGGCCCGGCCGGACGCCTTTCAGCTTGCTGAAAGATCCTTTGGAGATCCTGCCGCCGCAGCTCCCGGAAGCTTTAACCGGCTTGGAGGGCATCTGCAGCTGCGCAAGACCCCTTGCGCAGCAAAAGTTTCTACGTTTGCGCCGAGGGCGCAAGAAACCCTGCAGAGCCCGAATAAGCAGCATTTCCCCACTGCTTCAACAGAATAAGGCGGGCCCAGCCGGGCCCGCCTGCCTAAGATGCTGTTTGCCGCCTTAGTCTTTTCCCTCTTCCGTTTCTTTGGGCTTTTCGATTGCGCGCACGATAACTTCCTGCACGCGCTTGTTGTCGGTCTTGGTCACTTCAATGGAGAAGCTGTCATCGTACACCAGGGTGCTGCCTTCGTTTGGAATATCCTCAAACTGTTCCACCACCCAACCGCCAACCGTTGCGGATTCAGTGCCAATCTCAATATCAAACAGACGCTCAAGCTTTTCAATTTCAGCGCGGCAGTTGATGCGCCATGCGTTTTCGCCCACCTGGGTGATGTCTTCCTCGGTGTCCTCATCGTCAAACTCACCCACGATCTGAACCAGCAGGTCACTCATGGTCACGATGCCATGGGTCCCGCCGTATTCATCCAGCACCACGGCAAAATTGTTGCGGTTTTTCTTCATGCTGCGGAAGAGCGTATCCGCCTTCATGCTTTCCGGCACAAAGAACACCTCCCGAACGGCCTCCTTCATCACGTTTTCGCGGGAAAGGTCCGTCAAGCGCAGGTAGATCTTCGCATTGAGAACGCCGATGATGTTATCGATGCTGTCCTCGCAGATGGGGTAAAACGAATAGGATGTGCTCTTGATCGTCTTATCCCACTCCTCGATGCTTTCATCGTTCCAAAGGAAGGCAATCTCCGTGCGGTGCGTCACGATTTCGCCCACGGTGAGATCATCGAACTCAAACACGTTCTGGATCATCTCGCTCTCTTCGGAATCGATCACGCCCTTTTCACTGCCGCTGTCCACCAGCATGCGGATCTCCTCTTCGGAAACCTCGCTGTCCTCTGCATCGGGGTCGATGCCAAGGAGGCGGAGAAGGCCGTTCGTGGAAACCGTAAGCAGCCAGACGATAGGGGCGAACAGCTTGGAGATGAATGTGATCAGCCCGGAAAGCGCAAGGCTTAAAGCCTCGGCCTTCTTCATGGCAAGGCGCTTGGGCACGAGCTCGCCGAATACCAGCGTAATGTAGGAAAGGATCAGCGTGATGAGCACCACGGAGATCGAATTGAGCGTGCTAACCGGGATCCGCACGCCAAGGTCAACAAGCCATTCGGTAAGCAGGGAGGCAAAATTTTCTGCCGCAAAAGCGCTGCCCAGGAACCCGGAAAGCGTGATGGCTACCTGAATGGTTGCAAGGAAGCGCGCGGGCTGGCTTGTGAGCCGCGCAAGGCGGATTGCGCGCTTATTGCCATCTTCGGAAAGCTTTTCAAGCTTGGCGTTGTTAAAGGAAAGCACAGCGATTTCCGCGCATGCAAACACAGCGTTCAGCACCACCAGGATAACCTGCAAAAGCAATTGGCCAACTATATTATGATCGTCCATAGTTTGAAATTGATACTCCTATAACTCCTGTTTTGAAAAAGTTGATGAAAGGTATGCAACGGCAGCCGCGCGCGCGGCTTAACACCGCAGCCATGCGGGAAACCGCAACCATACGGGGTGCGCATAGAGCACAGACGGAACAACAAAAGCACAACCCGCCTCCGGATTGCCGGGGCAAGTCATACTCTGCCGTATGAAATATGAAAAGAATATGTAGGGGCTGTCGCTACTATCGCCGTCGTCCATGCGAAACAATACACCTCAAATAAATGATACTCCATTATGATATAATAAGCAAAGCGCAATGTCAAGCACTAAGGCAGTAGCTTAGCTTTTTCCGCTTTCTTTGGGGCTAGGCAGGCTTTCTGCATCTGCCATGCGGTAGCCAACGCCGATTTCCGCCAGGATATAGCGCGGCGTGTTGTGGTTTTTCTCGATCTTGCGGCGGATGTTGGCGATGTTCACCCGCAGGATGAGGTTATTGTTCGAAGGCGCATAAGGCCCCCACACGCTTGAGATAATGTAATCATGCGTAAGCACCCGCCCGGGCGTGCGCGCCAGAAGCTCAACGATGCGGTATTTCAGGCGGGTCAAGTGCACCTCTTCCCGGCCGATGTAGCAGCGGCTGTTCTGGAAATCTACGGTCAAATCTCCAACGGTGTAGCTCATTTCGGGCGAAGCTGAGTTTGCAGCGATCTTATCCGCCTGGCGCAAGGCCACGCGGATGCGCGCCAGCAGCTCGGATGCGCTGAACGGCTTGTTGATGTAATCGTCTGCGCCCATGTCAAGCGCCTGCACCTTTTCTTTTTCCTGGTTGCGTGCCGATACGATGATGATCGGCCCTTCATACCATCCGCGCAGGCGCGTGAGCACGCGCGTGCCGTCAATATCCGGCAGGCCTAAATCGAGCAGGATCACGTCCGGCACATGGGAGGCGGCAAGCTGGAGCGCCCCTTCGCCGGACATTGCGGAAAGCACGCGGTAATCGTTTGCTTCCAGCAGGGATTTGAGCACATCAGCGATGTATCCATCATCCTCAACAACTAGGATGGTTCTTTTCATAGCGATTCCTCCATGGGTAAGGTAAAAGTAAATACGGCGCCTTTATCCGGGCTGTTCGCACCGGTAATCTGCCCGCCGTGGGCGCGGATGACGCTGCGGCAGATGGAAAGCCCGATGCCGAGGCCATGGGAAGGCTCTGTATCCGCCCGGTTGATGGGCGTAAACAGGCTGTCGATCATTTCCGGGGAAAGGCCAACGCCATAATCCTGTACGGTGAACACTGCGGAACCGTCCCGCGTGGTAACCGTAAGCTCGATGTAATCGCTGCCGCCGCTGTATTTCACCGCATTTTCTATAAGGTTCATCAGAACCTGGATGATGAGCGTCGCATCCATCTGCACAAGCAGCGGTTCTTCCGGAGTGGAAACATGCAGATGGGTTTCTGGAAAGCGTTTCGCACAGCGGGCGACCACTTCTCCCACAACCTCTTCCACGATTTCCGGCGTCTTGCGCAGCGTGGTCATGGAATTGCTCACTCGGGTTACGGAGAGCAGGTTCTCAACCATATGGGAAAGCCATTCAGCTTCTTCATGGATGTTGGTGAGCAGGTTGATCCGCACTGCAGGATGGATGCGCTCGCCGGATTGCAAAAGCGTAGAGCAGGCGCTCATAATGCCCGTGAGTGGAGAGCGGATGTCATGGGAGATTGCGCGGAGAAAATCCGAACGCATGCGCTCCCGCTCGGTCTCGATGAGCGCAGCTTGCTGTTCATCCGCAAGCCTCTGCCGCTCAATGGCGCTCGCTGCCTGCGTAATAACGCCTGCAAGTTCATCCTGCGTTTGCTGGCTCATCTGCTCTCCATCCGAAAACAGGATTGCCAGCACAGCCAGCACCTTGTCTCCCGATTTTAAGGGCATATACAGGAAAGGAGACCATGCGCATGTCTCGGAAAAGCGCCCGGTCGGCATGCCAGAAGCAAAGGCCGCGTCCGCTGCTTTGAATTCAGCATCATAAATGATAAGCCCTTCGGGCATGCGGCAGGCAGAAACAATAGCACCCTGCGCATCACGTATAAAAATCACGGAAGGGCGGCCATAAAGCTCGCGGATGGCATTTGGAATCATGGCATAAACGCTGGGAAGTCCGCGCGCACTGAGCAGCGCGTTGATCGTGGCGCGGTAGAGCAGCTGCCGGTCCGATTCGATGGTGGAAAAATACTCCTGCTGCTGGATGTTGGTAATCATGGACATCATCAGTAGCGTGAATACCGCCGTAGCGAGCAGCACAAGCGGTATATTGGAGAGCGGTGCAGCCTGCAACGCAGGCTGCAGCAGTAGAAACAGGAGAATCTGTAACACCGCGATGCAGGATGCACCCAATGCAAGGTAGCGTTCCATGGTCAGGGTTGACACTGCGTATGCAGAAGCAAGCGCTGTAAGGATGGTGAGTTGCGGCGCGTGGAGCACGATCAGCGAAAGGTATCCGAGCAGCGCATTCAAAAAAACGACGATCGTTACGATCCGCCGATTTCGGTTGGTTAGGATCCATTTTATCATTGCCCGCAGCCAGGCAGACACGCTTCAACACCTCAAGCCTTATTATACATGATGCGCAGAAAAAAGAAATGGCTGTATGTTAAGAAAAAGTTAGAAACAACTCTGCGCGCTTGCATGGGGTATGCCGCATGAATATAATTCGAGTATAAAAAAGGAGATAACCTATCTTTCGCGCTCCGCTTCTTGGAGCGCACCCCGCACTTAGGGCAGCAGGCCCCCTGCTTTGCAAAATGGATTTTTCCAGAGATGGTGCGGGTTAAGCCAAAACTTGGGGGCTTGCACTGAAAAGGGTAAATAAATAATATTCGGCTACTGGAAACGGATTCGAAAACTCAAGAAGTTACTTGCTTGGAAGGGCAGCAAAAGGATAGCGCATCGTTATACTCAAAATGAGTATAATAATGTAATTCTTCAACCTGATAAAACAGTTATATTACGCAGGTACATGCAAATTTACGATAAAAACCGATTTTGGTTTTTATATATTTCAAACAGGAGGATAAAACTTTGAAGAAGACAAAACTTCTCGCGGTGCTTGTTTGCATTGCAATGGTGTTTGCGTTTGTTGCAGGCTGCCAGAACAATGAAACTCCGGAAGCCACGGATACCCCCAATGCAACCAATGCACTCCAGGATCCGGATGCAACGCCATCCGTTACGCCCCAAGCGAACGTGAGCGATGAAACGGAACTCACCTATCTGTTCAGCAGCGATGTGACCGACTGGAACTACCTGGTTGCAACGAGCAACACCCCCGCCATGTACATCGACTCCCTGGTGGAATACGATTACCTTGGCCTCTGCCAGCCCTGCCTTGCTGAGAGCTGGACCCGCTCGGAAGACGGTCTGGTCTGGACGTTCAAGATCCGCCAGGGCGTAAAATGGATGACCTATGACCAGCAGGAATACGCGGAAGTCACGGCGCATGACTGGGTCACTTCCTGCAAGTACATCCTGGATCCTGCGAATGCATCCCGCCTTGCGGACATGATGTTCACCCTTGCAGGTGCCGAGGAGTATTACAACAAAATGGTTGCAGGCGAAGCTGCGGATTTTGAAACCGTTGGCGTAAAGGCGCTTGACGATTATACCCTGGAGTACACCCTCAAGGCGCCCGTGCCCTACTTCCTTTCTTCTTTGACCTATAAGAACTTCTTCCCCGCCAATGCTGCGTTCATCGAAGAATGTGGCGATATGTTCTCCACAGACCATGAAACCATGCTTTACTGCGGCGAGTTCATTATGACCAACTATGTTCCGCAGCAGATCATCGAATCCGTCCTCAACCCCACCTATTGGGATATGGAGGACATGCACATCACCAAGATCACCGAGATCTATAACGCTGAGGCCAGCACCGTTGCGCCCGAAATGTATCTGCGCGGTGAAGTCAATTCGTGCGATGTGCCCACCGAGCAGCTGGATGAGTGGCTCAACGACCCGGAGAAATATGACATGATCCGCCCGTGCCGCCCGAGTTTCTACACCTATTATTACATGTTCAACTTCTACCCCAACTTCGATGAGAAGTATGAGCCTGAAAACTGGAAGCTTGCTGTGAACAACGTCAACTTCCGTAAATCCATCCTCTATGCGTTTGACAAAGTTGCCATGGTGGAAGTGGATGATCCTTACAATGCGGAAGCGCATGTGCAGAACACCGTAACCCCGTCCGACTTCATCGCGGGCGAAGGCGGTAAGGACTATACGCAGCTTGCCCCCATTGCCGATTTCACGAACTCCTCTACCTATAACGTAGAGCTCGCCAATGAATATAAAGCAAAGGCCATTGAAGAGCTGACCGCTGCCGGCGCGAAGTTCCCCATCATCATCTATACTCCGTATGACACTGGCTCCACCTATGATACGCAGCGTGTGCAGGTGTTTGAGCAGATGCTCGAGCGCAACCTCGGCACCGATTATGTTGACGTGCAGCTCGAGGGCTATGCGGATACCGACTATTCCAACATGACGATGCGCGCAGGCAATTACTGCATCATGCGTTCCACCTGGATGGCGGATTACCTTGACCCGCTCTCCTACACGGACCCGTTCCGCATCGTGCAGAACCGCACGAATTTCATCTACATGGCGGAAGGGCTCGGCAAGGTTTCGGATACCTATGTGGAAGGCTCCTATGAGGGCAAGGACGGACGTTACTATTACGACCTTACCTACGATACCATGGTGGACGAAGCCAATAGCGAGTACGTTGACCTCAATGCCCGCTACAATGCGTTTGCTGAGTGCGAGAACTGGCTTGTGAACGAAATGTGCCTCGTGATCCCCTATATGCGCGGTGGCACGGGCTACATGGGCTCTTCGCTCATGCCGTTCGAATCCCAGTATGCCGCCTTCGGTGCATCCGATGGCCGGTATAAGTACCAGTACATCTACGAAGACGGTATCAATACCGAAGAGTACTATGAAGCCTATGCAGCCTGGCAGGAAGAGCGCGAAGCGAAGCTTGCTGAGCTCAACGCAGAAGGTAAAGTTTTCGGCATTGATTATTAAGCTTGAAGCTAGGTCATTTTGACCAAGAACGCACCGCTCACCGTGCCGCTCAAACAGCGGCACGGCACCGGGCGGCGCCGGGCAGAGGCTGCCCGGTTTCGTGCCGGCAGGAGGGCTTTGCCGGCACGAAACCGCATTTCCGGCAGCTTCTTTCATGCAAAACAACAAACCCAAAAGGTGAGGTGCAAGGATTGGAACTCGTTAAATACATTCTGGGACGTTTGGGGAGATCGCTCGTTTCGCTGTTTCTCGTGCTTGTGATCGTATTCCTCTTGATGCGTCTTCTCCCGGTGGAAACCTATTATGGTGACCGTACCGACCGCCTAACGGAAGAAACCAAACAGGCGATTTTAAAGGATCTGGGGCTGGATCAGCCCATCCATG
>ERZ1643251.1965-NODE-1965-length-21749-cov-4.229833_pt1 | contig 21749 bp, 20 predicted proteins | sample MGYA00579261_ERZ1643251 | MGnify/ENA primary metagenome ERZ1643251 (study PRJEB29033, sample SAMEA4952267) | chicken gut metagenome | biome: Broiler Chicken; feature: Gastrointestinal Tract; material: Caecum | place: Ireland | collected 2018 | study: Broiler... | reverse complement strand
AAGGAGGGATACAGATGCCGCCGATTCGCGTTTTGCAGGTGATGCCGGCCATGGACGCCGGCGGCATGGAGACCTTTGTGATGAACGTCTACCGTGCCATCGACCGCGACCTGGTGCAGTTTGATTTTCTGTACCATTACGACAAGCCCTGTCTGTACGACTATGAGATCCAGGCCCTGGGCGGGCAGATCACCAAGCTGACCGTCCGGCAGGACAACAACCTGCCCCGGTATCTGCACCAGCTGGACGCCTTTTTTGCCGCCCATCCGGAATACCGCATCATCCACGGCCATTACAGCGGCTTCGGCATGTTCTACAACGCCGCCGCCCGCCGCCGCGGGGTGCCGGTGCGGGTGGGCCACAGCCACAACACCGCCTACGAGCCCAACCTGGTGGGCCGGCTGGACAAGCTCATGAGTTCCCGGTTCAACAAGGACCTGACCGACCGCTTTGCCTGCAGCCGCAAGGCCGGGGAGATGCTGTTCGGGTCCAGCCCCTTCACCGTGCTGCCCAACGGGGTGGACACCGACCGGTTTGCCCACCCCGCCCCCGACGCCCGACAAAAGCTGCGGGAACACCTGGGGGTGCGGGAGGACGAGCTGCTGCTGGGGCATGTGGGCCGTTTTTCCGCCCAGAAGAACCATGCGGGGCTGCTGCGCATCTTTGCGGCGCTGCTGCCCAAGCAGCCCAACGCCCGCCTGCTGCTGCTGGGCGGCGGCGCCCTGGAAGGGGAGATCAAGGAGCTGGCCAAAGCCCTGGGGGTGGCGGACAGGGTGATCTTTGCGGGGGTGCGCACCAATGTGCAGGCCTTCTACGCCGCCATGGACGCCTTTTTGCTGCCCAGCCTGTTCGAGGGGCTGCCGGTGGTGCTGGTGGAAGCCCAGGCCGCGGGCCTGCCCTGCTTTGTGTCCGACACGGTGGACCGGGGGGCGGCCTTTGCCTCCAACGTGACCTTCCTGCCCCTGAAGTCCCCGGACATCTGGGCCCACGCCATCCATTACAGTGACCTGACCCGCAACCCCCACGCCCAGCAGCAGGCCATGGACGCCGGGTTCGACATACATACCAGCGCCCGCATTTTGCAGGAATTCTATCTGCGCCGCTATCAGGAGGTGCAGGGATGAGCGCCGGGGCGGCCCTGGCCGCCGTGGTGGTGCCGGTGTACAACGCCGCCGCCTATCTGCCCGCCTGTATTGCCGCCATCGCCGCCCAGACCATGCCGGATTTCCGGTGCTACCTGGTGGACGACGGCTCCACCGACGGTTCCGGCGCCCTGTGTGAGCAGGCTGCCGCCGGGGACGACCGGTTTTTTGTGCTGCACCAGGCCCAGTGCGGGGTGTCGGCGGCCCGCACCGCCGGGGTCCGCGCCGCCCGGGCCGACGGGGTCAGCTGGGTGGCTTTCTGCGACGCCGACGACCTCTACCACCCGGAATTCCTGCGCACCCTCATCGGGGCGGCCCGGTCCAGCGGCCTGCCCGCCGCCTGCTGCCGGTACGACAGCTTCACCGACGCCCCGCCCGCCGACGCCCCCGTGCCGGAGGAGGCCCAGCGGATGATGGCCCCCGACCACCTGGACGCCCTGCTCCACGACCATCGGGTGGATTTCAGCCTGTGCAACAAGGTGTATGCCGCCCGCATCCTGGACCCCGCCGACTTTGACAACGGCTTTGCCTTCAACGAGGACCTGATGGCCAACTGGCAGGTGTTCAACAAGATCGAGGGCTGTGCCTTTGTGGATTTCGACGGCTACCATTACCGGCAGCACGCCGCTTCGGCCAGTCACCGGCCGCTGGCCCCCGCCAGCATCGACGAACAGCGTCGGGCGGCCATCTACATCCGCCAGCACGCCGCCCCCGAAATGCAGGAATCGGCGGATGCCTTCTACTATGAAAAGCTGGTCTATCTGGCCAGCATGATTCTGCGCCGGGAGGACGCCGACCGCTACCGCATCCAGCTGGGAGAGCTGTGCGTGGGCATCCGGGCAGGGCTGGAGGACAAGCGGCTGGGCCGCAACCCCCGGCTGCCTTTGTCCATCCGGGTCTCGGCCTTTGCCACCGTCCACTGCACCGTGCTGTGGGCCGCGGTCTGCCGCCGCCTGCTGAAAGACCGACGCTGAAAGGGGCCCGCCATGCGCATCCTGTTTGTGTTTGACAGTGTGGAAGCCCCCGCGGCCGCCAACCCCCGTCTGGGCCGGCGGCTGGCGGAGGCTTTGTCCGCTTTGGGCCATGAAGTGGAGCTCCTGGAACTGTGGGACGGCACCCACGCCCCGCCCGCCGTGACGGGCTGTGTGACCCACGACCTGCCCTTTGCCGACGAGGCCGCCATGAACCGGGCCCTGGAAAACGGCGCCGCCGGGGGCACCCCCGTGCCCCTGCGGCTGCTGCGTCTGGCCGCCCATCCGGCGGCGGTGGGGGCGGCGGTGCGCCAGTTTGCCCTGCACGCCCCCCGGCGGGTGACCGCCGCCCGCAAGGCCATGGAGGCGCTGCACCGGCAGCGGCCCTATGACGCCGTCTGCGCCGTGGCCGCCCCCTACCGGGCCGCCTTCGCGTTGGAAGGGGCCGCCCTGCCCGGGGCCCGGAAGCTTTTGTGGCAGATGGACCCCTACGCCGCCAACGAGAGCTACCATGCCCCCGGCGGCTACGACCGGGAGCGGGCGCTGCTGCAGGCCCTGGACCACACCTACATCACCGCCCAGGCCGCCCCGGACTATGCCCCGGGCGGGCCGCTGGAACCCTGCGCGGGCAGGGTGTCGGAGCTGGGTTTTCCCAGCCTGGTGCCCCTGCCCCGGGAGGCCCCGGACCCCACCTTGTGTGCCTTCTGCGGCACCCTTTACCCCGGGCTGCGCACCCCGGACGCCCTGCTGCAGCTGTTCCCCCGGCTGGACGACCGCCTGACCCTGGTCATGGCCGGGGGCGGGTGGGAGGCTTTCGGCCCCCAGCGGGCCCAAGCCCAGGCCGCCCTGGGGGACCGGCTGAAGATCCTGGGTCCCGTGCCCCACCAGCAGGCCGCCGCCCTGGAACGGCGGGCGGGGGTGCTCATCAGCATCGGCAACACGGCGTCCAACCAGCTGCCCAGCAAACTCTTTGAGGTGTTTGCGGCGGGCAAGCCGGTGCTGCATCTGGCGGCGGGGCCCCGGGACGCGGCCCTGCCCTATCTGGCCCGGTGGCCCCTGGCCTTTGTGTGGCGGGAGGCGGCCGACACCCCCGCCCTGGGCCGCTGGCTGGCGGAAAACGCCGGCCGCACCCTGCCTTTTGAAACGGCGGAAGCCTGTTTTCCCGAATACACCCCCGCCTGTGTGGCACGGCAGTTCTTGCAGCACGCCGCACCGGCCGCGAAAGGAGAGTCCCTATGAAGGTACTGTGGCTGGTGAGCATCACCATCCCGGCGGCGGCCGAAGCCTGCGGCCTGCGGGCCGGGGAGGTCAGCGGCGGCTGGCTGACCGGGCAGCTGCATGCCCTGACCAACCGGCCGGACGCCCCCTTCCTCACCGTCTGCAGCGTGGACAGCCGCGCCAAGACCGCCCTGACCGGGGGCAAGGGCGGGGTGCGGTACCGCATCCTGCCCGACGGGGAGCGGGATACCTTTGCCATGCTGCTGCGGGCGGAAAAGCCCGACCTGGTCCACATCTGGGGCACCGAGTACCCCGCCGCCGCGGCCATGCACCAGGCGGCCCTGGGGCTGGGTATCCCGGCCCTGGTGGGCATCCAGGGGGTCATGCGGGACTGCGCGGCCCATCTGTGCGACGGCGTGCCCGCCCGGTATCTCCATTCCGGGCCGGTGCAGAAGCTCATCGACCGGGCGGTGCCGGGGGCGCTGCTGGACAAGATGCAGGCCCGGTTCGACGGGCTGGCCCGGGCGGAGGCCGACCTTTTGCGGCAGGCCCGGTATGTGACCGGCCGCACCGGGTTTGACCGGGCTGCCATGGCCGACCTGGCCCCGGATGCCCGGTACTTTGCCTGCAACGAGACCCTGCGCCCCGCCTTTTACACCGAGCCCCTGTGGCAGCCCCGGACCTTCGGCACCGCGCCGGTGCTGCTTCTGACCCAGGGCAACTACCCCCTGAAAAACCTGCACACCCTGCTGCTGGCCCTGCCCGCGCTGCTCAGGCGCTGGCCCGGGCTGGTGCTGCGGGTGGCGGGATGGGGCCCCCTGGACAAGGGGGCGCTGCTGCGCCCGGTCATCGAGGCCATGTTCCCCTACCAGACCTGGTGCGCACGGCTCATCAAGGAAAACGGCCTGCAGCACCATGTACAGTACACCGGCCCCCTGCAGGAGGCGGAAATGCGGCAGGCCTATCTGGATGCCGATGTCTTTGTGCTGCCCTCCTACTGTGAGAACAGCCCCAACAGCCTGGGCGAAGCCATGCTCCTGGGGCTGCCCTGCGCCGCCGCCCGGGCCGGGGGCATTCCCAGCATGATGGGCGAGGAGGAAGGGATGCTGTACGGCCCGCCGGGGGACGCCCAGAACCTTTCCAACGCCCTGGCCGCCCTGCTTTCGGACCCCGGCCGGGCCGCCGCCCTGGGGCAGGCCGCCCGCCGCCGCGCCCTGGCCACCCATGACCCCGCCGCCAACGCCGGGACCCTGCTGGCCATCTACCGGACCATCACCGGGGAGGAAAGCCTATGGGCCTGCCGCCCATCACCGTCATCATCCCCTGCTACCGCTGCGCGGCCACCCTGCGCCGTGCGGTGGACAGCGTGCTGGACGGCGCGCCGCAAAACCTGCAGCTGCTGCTGGTGGATGACGGCAGCCCCGATGCCACCCCCGCCCTGTGCGACGCCCTGGCCGGGGAGGACCGGCGCATCACCGCCCTGCACCGGGAAAACGGCGGGGCTTCCGCCGCCCGGAACACCGGGCTGGAGGCCGCTGCCGGGGAATGGATCCTGTTTGTGGACGCGGACGACCAGCTGCTGCCCGGGCTGTGGCAGGCGCTGCCGCCCGCCCTGGCCGCCCGCCCCGCCCTGGTTCTTTTCGGCATGGAGCGGGCCAGCGGCCCCGCCCCCTGCCCCCTGGCGCCGGGGGTGTATGAACGCCTGAAGGACACCGGCCCCGCCCTGGACCCCCTGCTGTTTGAGAGCGGGTATCTGGCCGCCCCCTATTCCAAGGTGTTTTCCGCCGCGGCCCTGGGCCCTTTGCGGTTCGACGAGACCCTGGCGGTGAACGAGGACGTGCTGTTCAACCTGGAATTTTCCCTTTTTTCACAAATTCGCCCTGCCATTTATGCGCTGCCGGGTGTATACTATAGACAAAATGACCTGGAAGAAGGCAGTCTGTCCCGCCGGCTGCGGGGGGACCTGCTGGACGCGGAGGCGCGCACCCGCCCGGTGCTGGAACGCCTGCTGCGGGCGGAAGGCCTGCCGGAAAAGACCGTGGCGGACTTCTGCCGCAAAAGCCGGGTGCGGGCGGCCCTGAACCAGTACGGACTGCTCACCGGGCGGGACGGTGCCCTGCCTTATTCCCGGCGGCGGGCCCTGTTTGCCCGCATCCTGTCCGACCCAGACGCCCGCGCCGCCCTGCGGCAGTCCCTGGCCGCCGACGACCACCCCCTGCTGGCCCTGCCTTACCGGGTGGGCACAGCCCTGAACCTGCCCGGGCTGCTGGCCGGATACACCGCCGTAAAAAACCGGATTTTGTACCGCGCCCCCTGAAAAAACCGGTCCGGCCCCGCCCATGCGTTGCAAACAAAGGCAAAAACTGTTAAAATTTAGGACGAGAGGAGCCCGCCCCATGCCACAACCGACGATCAGCATCGTCACCACCGTCTATAATGCCCGGGAATACCTGCCCCGCACGGTGCAGAGCATCCTGGCCCAGAGCTTCACCGACTTTGAACTGCTGCTGGTGGAGGACGGCAGCCCCAACGGCTGCGGCGAACTGTGCGACGAGCTGGCCAAGACCGACCCCCGCATCCGGGTGTTCCACAAACCCAACGGCGGCCCCGCCTCGGCGGCCAATGTGGGCCTGGACAACGCCCGGGGCGCCTACATCGGTTTTGTGGATTCGGACGATCTCATCGAGCCGGACATGTACGAACGGCTGTACAACGCCATCCAGGAATCCGGGGTGCGCATTGCGGCCTGCACCGGCGACGCCATCGACGAACAGGGCGCCACCATCCCCGGACGGATGGTGGCCAAGCGGGAACACGGCGTCTGCGACGCCATGGACCTGCTGCTGGAGACCTTCCAGACCGGCAGCTTCTATGGCCCCCTGAGCTGGAACAAGCTTTTTGACATCCGCACCTTCCGGGACAAGGGGGTGCGCTACGATGAAAGCATGTTCTTCGGGGATGACGCCAGCCCGCCCCGCAAGCTGGACGACCTGCGCATGTACTGGGACTGGCTGCTGTACTTTGCCCAGCGCCCCGGGTCCACCGAGCTGTACCGCTGGGCGGTGGCCTGGTACTGGAAGGTGTTCTATACCTTCTACTGTCTGGCGGGCGCCGCCGGCAACCGGAAGGAACTGCGGGAGGGCTTCGGCTTCCATCTGAAGCACCTGCGGGCGGTTTTACCGGATATCCTGCGCTGCCCCCACGTTTCCCTGTTTGAAAAGGTGCGGGCGCTGCTGTTCTGTTTTTCTCCGGAGCTGGCTTACGGGCTGGCCCGGATCTGGGGCCGCGCGGCCGGTCCGGCCGAAGGAAGGCTGTAAAATTTGCGGAATCGAGAACGAGGTATCACCATGGAACATATCGCGGTCAGTGTCATTGTACCGATCTATAACACCAAACCCTATCTGGAAGAGTGCATCCAGAGCATCCTGGATCAGGGCAAGACCTTTGCGCATCCCTTTGAGGTCATTCTGGTGGATGACGGCTCCACCGACGGCTGCGGCGAAGTGTGCGATGCCTTTGCCGCCAGGGATGCCCGGGTCCGGGTCATCCACCAGGAGAACCAGGGGCTTTCGGCCGCCCGCAACACCGGCATTGACGCCGCCCGGGGCCGCTATTACGCCTTTGTGGATTCGGACGACATCCTGCGCGCCGAATACCTGAAAAAACTCTACGAGGCCTGTGAGACCCACGACGCCTACATGGCCATCTGCGCGGTGGAGGACGTGGCCGAAAACGGCGACAGTCTGGACCCGCCCGCCTACACCGATCCCACCGCCACCGGCGTGTTTGTGGGCAAGGAACTGCTGAACAACTTCTATTCTCCCAACGGCACCTACTACACCGTGGCCTGGAACAAACTCTACCGCGCCGAGGTGTGGAAGCTCCTGCATTATCCCGAAGGACGCCTGCATGAGGACGACTTCGTGGCCCACCGGCTGTTCTGGCGGTGCGACCGGGTGGTCTGCCTGCAGGATCACCTGTACTGCTACCGCCTGCGGGGAGGCAGCATCTGCCGCACCGACCTGAAGCCCGAAGCCTTTGACGCGGTGGACGGTCTGGCCGACCGGTACCGCTTCTTTGTGGAGAACGGGGCCAACCGCACCGTCATCGACTGTGCCTACGCCGCCTGCTGGCGCCGGTATCTGTTCCTGTGCGCCAAGGTCAAGCAGAACCCCACCCCCAAACTGGTGAAAGCCATTTCCAAGGAACAGTTCCTGATGCAGGGGCTGATCAGCCACCTGCCCAACTGCAAGCAGCTCAAGATGACCGAAAAACTGTCCGCTGCCCGCTGGTCCATGATGCCGGCGGAAAGCCTGTGCCCGCTGAAGAAGTGAGTCTGATGGCCGAGACCAAGGAAAAAACAAGGTTCACCGTTCCCCTGCTGCCTTCGGGGCGCAATACGCCCCATGCCCCCCGCATCCTGCTGGTGCCGCCGCCGGAACTGCCGGTGCCCGCCGTGCAGGGCGGCGCGGTGGAGACCCTGGTGACCCATCTCATCCGGGAAAACGAGCGCCGGGGCAAGCTGGATTTGCTGTGTGCCAGCATTCCCCACCCGGACGCCGCCGCCCAGGCCAAGGAATACCGCCACACCAAGATGCTCTATGTGGCCCGCCCCAAGGGGGCCCGCCGGTACTGGCCCCTGGTGTTCATCGAGCGGTGTTTCGGCATTGCCGCCCCCTATGACCCCTGGTACCAGAAAGTCCAGCTTTCCCTGGCGCTGGAACTGCCGCCCCCCGACCTGATCGTGGCCGAAGGAGGCACCCTGACCCAGTGCAGCGCCATCAGCCGGATGTTCGGACGGCAGAAATGTCTGGCCCATCTCCACGGGCAGACTTCCTGCAGCCATACCATGGACGAGATCTACGGCGGGGTGCTGGCCCTGAGCGAATTCATCCGGGACGATTACCTGAAAACCAGCACGCTGGACCGCAGCCGTGCGTATATCTTACACAACTGCATCGATCTGCAGCGCTTCACCCCCGGTGCGCCGGACGAAGCCCTGCGTGCTTCGCTGGGGTTTGACCCCGGCGATTTTGTGGTACTGTTTTGCGGGCGTCTGGAGCCGGACAAGGGCATCCACAAACTGCTGGAAGCCATGACCGCCCTGGAAGACCCCCGCATCAAGCTGCTCATTGTGGGCAGTCCCTTTTTCGGCCGGACCCAGTCCAGCCCCTTCCTGCGCCGCCTGGAACAGCAGGCCAATGCGCTGGGGGGCCGGGTCCGGTTCACCGGCTATGTGCCCAACGAGCGCCTGACCGAATACTACCGGCTGGCGGACCTGGTGTGCGTGCCCACCCTGGTGGAGGAAGCCGCAGGACTGGTGGCCATGGAGGCCATGGCCTGCGGGCGGCCGGTGCTGGCCACCCGCAGCGGCGGCATGCCCGAATACCTGGAAGGCAGTCAGGCCGTGCTGGTGGACCGGGGCCCCGAACTGGCCGGACAGCTGAGCTGGGCCATCCGGATGCTGTATGAGCACCCGGAACTGCGGGCCCAGATGGGAGAGGCCGGGGCCAGAGCCGCCCGCCGGTTCTCCCCGGAACATTTTTACGATACCTTCGTACAGATCGTGTACGATTTTCTGGGCCTGGGGCCCGTTCCCCAAGAGGGAGAAGGAGGAAGTGTATGCAGCGAACCGCCGTCTGTGTGATCGTGCCGGTTTGGAACGCCGAAAAAACCCTGCCCCGCTGTGTGGACAGCATTCTTGCCCAGCAGGTGGAGGGAGGCGTGAGCTGCATTCTGGTGGATGACGGCGGAAGCGACGGCAGCGGCGCCCTGTGCGACCGGTACGCCGCCGGGGATGACCGGGTAACGGTGATCCATCAGCCCGGAAACGGCGTCAGCGCCGCCCGCAATGCGGGGCTGGCAGCCGCCCGGGCGGACTTCATCGCCTTTCTGGACGCGGACGACGCCCTGCGCCCGGGGGCGCTGCAGGCGGCTTTGACCGTGCAGCGTCAGGCCCCCGGCGCCTTTGTCCTGTGGCACTACACCACCGACGAGGGCTGTACCGCTCCGGTGGGCCCCCACGCCGTCACCGCCCTGGCACGGCTGTATCTGGACTGCCTCATCGCCATGCCCTGGAACAAACTGTACCGGGCAGAGCTGGCCCAGCGGCTGAAATTCAACAGAGAGTATACTCTTGGCGAAGATTTACAGTTCGTTTTGGATTACATCGACCTGCTGGGCCGGGAACAGCCCGGGTTCGTCTACCGGGTGATGGAGGACGCCCTGACCTTCTACGACTGCAGCCGGGAAGGGACCCTGTCCACCAAATACCACCCCGATTACTGTGAGATCTGGCCCCGGCATTTTGCCAAGCTGAACGACGCGGTGATGGCCGCCGGCGCCCCGGAGGAGGACCTGCTGCCCCAGTGGCGGGCGGAAGTCCGGGTGTTCGGGGAAGGGGTGGCGGATATCCTGCGCCGGGATCCCGGTCCCCTGCCGGCCCGCCGGACCAAGGCCCGGGCCGCCCTGAAAAATCCCTGGCTGGCCGGACTGCTGGCCGACATGCGCCGGATACGGTGCTACAGTCCCTACTACCTGCCCCTGCGCCGGCGCAGCCTGCTGCTGGTGACCCTGCTGGCCCGGTCCGCCCGCAGCGGTTCCCCCCTGTTCGGCAAGCTGGACTGGGGCGGCTACTACCTGCTGGGCGGCAGCTGGCACCGGGCGTGAACCGAAATTTCTTTACAAAAAACTACGGCACATCGTTTCCTGCAGCCAAGTGCTGCACAAACGCGATGTGCCGTTTTTTTTGTTTGTTCAGTCCAGGGCGTCGAACCGCAGGGGGCCCACCACCGCTTGGGTGCCGGGGTCCAGGGTCAGGGTGAGCACCGTTCCGTTGCCCGCCGGGGCGTCCAGGGTGACCTGGGCATTTCCCGCCGGGACCGGCGCTTCGGCCAGCAGGGCGCCGTCGGTGCCCCACAGCTGCAGGCTGCCGATGGTGCCGGTGCCGGCGCTTTCGCAGGTCAGGGTGATGCGGGTGCCGGTGTACAGTTCCAGCCCGGGGGAGCGCAGTACCTCGCCCCCCGCCCCGTCGGTGTGCAGGCGGCGGTCGGCGTCTATGGTGCCGGTCCAGGTGTACCAGGAGGTATTGGGGTAGTCGATGGCCGCTTCCCCGTAGGGCAGGCCGGCGGGCTGGCCGTCCACCAGGGGGGCGCCGTCGGTGCGCAGCACCACAAAGTCGGCAGTCTCGCCGTAATAGGTCCAGTGGCCGGAGATGGAACCCTCCAGGCCGCCGTTCTCATAGGTCTCGTGGGAGCAGACGATGGCGGCGGGGCTCTGATAGGCCAGGGCGTCGGTGTCGGTGAGGCGGCCGTCCCAGGTGCCCAGCATCCAGCCGCCCTCCCCCATATCCATGAGCATCATGTACCGCCGGGTGGGGTCCAGGGCACCGCAGACCTCGGCCACGCTGCTCTCCCCCGCAATGAGCACATCCTGCACATCCATGGAACTGGTGACCCCGCATAGTTCCCGCTCCCGGGCGTTCACCCCGAAGGTGCCGTCCGCCTGCCAGATGCTGCCCACGGCGCCGGTGTCCACCGCCAGCACCAGGGCCGCCATGCCCAGGGTGCCCGCGGCCATCCCCGCCCGCCGCAGCCGCACCGGCCGCCGCACCAGGGTGGGCGCCGCAAAGGCCGCCAGCACCAGCAGGGGCACCGCCCCCATGAGGTGGTAGCGGTATTCAAAATAGGGGTCGCCGTAGCGGGTGTCGGTGAGCAGCAGCACCCCCAGGTTCCACCAGAAGATGGCAAGCAGGTATTTTCCCGGGGCCAGTTCCCGGGGCAGGGTACCGGTCAATGCCTTGCCGGTACACCACAGGCCCAGGGCCAGCACGCCCCCGGCCAGTCCGGTCCGCAGCAGGCAGGAGATGCCCGCCGCGCTGAACACCGGGGTGGCTGCGTCGGGCACCGCCCCGAAGAGGCGGAAAAAGCCGATGAAGCAGTTGGCGGCGTTGTCCCGCAGGGTGTCCAGGGAGTTCAGGTTCATGGAGGCGGCGGTGGTCTTTATGCCCAGGGCCTTCTGCAGCCCCAGCCCCAGCAGGGTGGCGGCCACGCTGCCCCCCGGGCAGGCAAGGCGGTAGGGGTCGGCCTGCTGTCTGTGCTTGAGCCAGCCGAAGCACCACAGCGCCAGCACCGGGGCCAGACCGCAAGCCGCCACATAGATGCCGCTGGAAAAGGCGGTGAGGCAGCACCCGGCCAGACAGACGGCCAGCAGCCCCCAGTCCCGCCGCCGGGGACGGGGCGGGGCCAGCAGCAGGGCGGTGAGCAGCAGGGGCAGCATGACCTTGAAGGCGTACTGGGAGGCGTTGAGGAAGAGCATGTTCCAGTAGCCGGTCATGTAGAATTCATAGGGCAGCAGCACCGCCAGCACCGCCAGGGCGCTCCGGCGCGGCCCGCCCCTCAGCCGGCGGACCAGAAAGGCCAGCAGGGCCGCCCACCCCGCCAGCAGAACCCCGTTGCCGCACCAGAAGGCCAGCACGGGGTTGTGTGTCAGCCCGTAGAAGGGCAGGGCCAGCAGGGTGGTGCAGTCCAGCTCCATGGTGGTGATGTACCGCCAGTCCGGTACCACCAGGGAACCGGATTCCCAGATGGCCATCATATGGGTGTAGACCTTGGCGGCATCGTTATCAATGACCGCGCCCCCGGCCCGCAGGGCCACCGCGCACAGAAACACCAGCTGGGCGGCCGCCGCCAGCCACCAGAATCCGGCCCACAGCCGGTTTGCCTTTGTTTGCATTGCCATTTCCTTTCCCTGCGCCCGTGGGCGATATCTGGTCTTATTTTAGCACAGGGGACGGTTTTTGACAAACCGCCGGGATGGGGGTATAATCAGGGAAAACTATGGATACGGTGGGATTTTTTCGTCGGAAAGGGAGGTTGCCGCCATGGCCCGCATCTACACTTCGGTCGATCAGCTGATCGGCCACACCCCGCTGCTGGAACTGACCCGTCTGGAGGCCGACCTGGGGCTGAACGCCCGGGTGCTGGCCAAGCTGGAATATCTGAACCCCGCCGGGTCGGTGAAGGACCGGGTGGCCAAGAGCATGCTGGACGACGCCGAGGCCAAGGGCATCCTGAAGCCGGATTCGGTGATCATCGAGCCCACCTCCGGCAACACCGGCATCGGGCTGTGCAGCGTGGCGGCCGCCCGGGGATACCGGGTCATCATCGTCATGCCCGAGACCATGAGCGCCGAGCGCCGTGCCCTGATGAAGGCCTACGGCGCCGAGCTGGTGCTCACCGAGGGCGCCAAAGGGATGGCGGGGGCCATTGCCAAAGCGGACGAGCTGGCCAAAGAGCTGCCCAACGCCATGGTGGCGGGGCAGTTCGTGAATCCGGCCAATCCGGCGGCCCACATCGCCACCACCGGCCCCGAGATCTGGGAGGACACCGACGGCGCCGTGGACCTGTTTGTGGCGGGGGTGGGCACCGGCGGCACCATCACCGGCGTGGGCGGTTACCTGAAAGAGAAAAAGCCCGGTGTGCGCATCGTGGCGGTGGAGCCCGCCGACAGCGCGGTGCTCTCCGGCGGCAAGGCCGGCCCCCACGCCCTGCAGGGCATCGGCGCCGGGTTTGTGCCCGAAGTGCTGGACACCCGCATCTATGACGAGGTCATGACCGCCACCACCGAGGACTCCTTTGCCGCTGCCCGGATGCTGGCCAAGCGGGAAGGGGTGCTGGCGGGCATCTCCTCCGGCACCGCCCTGTGGGCGGCCATCGAGCAGGCCAAGCGCCCGGAAAATGCGGGCAAGACCATCGTGGTGCTGCTGCCCGACACCGGCGACCGGTACCTGTCCACCGCCCTGTTCACCGAAGAATAAGCGCAACAACAAACAGCCCCTCTCCCAAACGGGAGAGGGGCTGTTTTTTCTGTATGCTTACAGGGCGGGGATGTCGGCGGCGGCGGTGGTAGCGGAAATGGCCGTTTCCTGAATTTCTTCATGGGTACCGTCCGCAGGCACCAGAGTCAGGTCATACCAGTCGATGGCAAAGCCGGCTTCTTCGGCGGCGGCCTTGAGGCGGGACAGGGTCTTGTCGTAGTCCGCCTGGGTGGGGGTGCCGTCCCACAGCACCTGCACCACCACCCGGTCGGGCACCTTGGCGGTCACGGCCTTGTCAAAGGGCGCATCCAGGGGGAACAGGTCCACGTACCCGGTCACCTCCCGCACGTTGTCCGGGTCCCAGCACAGATCCAGCTCCACATCCATGTTTTGGCTGTCGCCATAGGCCATTCCGGGCAGCCAGCCGTTGAAGGCCGGGGCCAGTTCCAGGTCGGGCAAAGCGGCGTGCAAAGCGGCGCTGAGTTCGGCGGCCCCCTCCTTGCCCTGGCGCACCAGGGTCCAGTTGCGGCCCTCTACCTCCCGCTGTTCCTCTCCTTCCCGGAAGAACCAGAAAGAGGTATGCACCGTAAAGGTGGTGTCGGGGCTTTGTTCGCTCTGCACCCGGGCGTAGTAGCGGAACCATTGGCCGCCGCCGCTTTCCAGGATGGTGAAGGTCTGGCCCGGGTAGGCTTTTTCGGCGTAGGCCAGGGCCCCGTTGTCCGCCAGACGGCGGCTGATGGGGTCGCCGGTGATGCCGTCCACCAACAGCAGCAGCCCCAGAACGATGAGGGCCCCCGCCACCCCGGCCAGAATGCGCAGAGGGTTCTTTTTCCCGGTTTTCATGGTTATTTCTCCTTTCCGGTCTTGCCGAAGGCGTATTTGAAGAGGGAGGCAGCCAGCGCCCCGATGACGCAGAACACAAAGGGCCAGAGCGCCCCCACGGCGGAGCTGAACACAGCCCTCTGCCAGCTGGTGTAGTAGGGCAGTTCGGCGGCCAGGGTCCAGACGAACCAGACCACCGCCGCCAGCACCGGCACCAGCCGCCAGAGGAAATCGTCGAACCAGCACACCACCCCGCACACCAGTGGGAAGCAGAGCAGGGCCAGGGTGCTGTGGGGGCTGAAGACCACCAGCATGCTGCCCCCCAGCCCCAGGACCAGAAAGCCCAGCAGCCACAGGGTCAGTTTGTTCTGCATCCGGCGCAGCACCCGGCGCTCGTCGGGAACGGGCAGGGCGGGTGTGGCCGGCGTTTCGGTATCTTGCGGGCAAAGTCCGGGAAATTCCGCCCGGCAGGTTTCGCAGCGGGCCAGGTGTTCTTTGACCAGGGCGGCGCTGTCGGCGCTGGCCACCCCGTCGGCCACCAGAGGTGCCAGGTCCCGGCACACATCGCAGGAAATGCCGCTTTGCCGCGGCGTGGTATGTTCAGTCATTCCAGAGCCCTTCCTTCTGTAAGGTGGATTTGAGCCAGGTCCGGGTGCGGTGTTCCATGACCCGGGCGCTGTTTTCGGTGATCTTGAGCCGGTCGGCGATCTCGGCGTAGGCGTACCCCTGCGCCCGCAGCATCACCACTTCCGACGCGGGCGGACCTTTTTCCGCCAGCAGCTGCCGCACCCGGTCCAGCTTGCGGCGGGCGTCGGCATTTTCGGCCAGACGGTCGTCCACATACAGGCCCAGCATGTCGTCATATTCCAGGGTGGGGCGGCTGCGGCGCAGGTCCTCCAGCCAGATGTTGCGGGCCAGCCCGAAGAGCCATGCCTTGATGCTGCCCTCCCCCCGGTAGGCGGGCAGGCAGCGCAGCGCACGCAGAAAGGTATCGGCCAGCAGGTCCTCGGCCCGGTGGGGGTCCCGGCACAGATGCAGCAGGTACCGGTACAGCGGGGTCTTGTATGTGTTGTACAGGGTTTCCAGTTCCGGTATGGCCATGCCCACCCTCCTTTCTCCTGGTTTTTTCGAGCGCTCTTGTCATACAGTGACCGGCTGGGGGGATTTTGTTACAGGGGGAAAAAGATTTTTTTGCGGACGTGAGATAGCTCCCCTGTGCAAAATATCCGGCAGGGTTGTTGCTGAACCAGTCGCGCTCTCCTATATTTACAACCAACCCGCTGGCCGTGCCATTAAAATCCATTCCTTGCGCAGGTCCCCCAGGACCTGCGCAAGGCCGTCGTAAGGTGGCCGCACCGGGTCCAGGGTGAACCCCTGGTCGGCGTCCACCGCATCGAAACGGTGGGACTTTTCGCTTCCTTTTGGTCACAAAAGGAAGGACACCCCGGCAGACTGCCGTCCGCCAAGAAGCAACGCCTCCCTCCGCCGCTGCGCGGCATCGCCCCTTGCACCGGGGAGGCTTTTGGGGCCGTCCCGGTTCTGCGCTTTCCACCCGCCGCATACCCTGTTTCTGCGCGGATTTTCCCGCCCGGAAGGGCCGCCCGCCGTGTCCACGCACAAAGGACAGCCGTTTCCGGCCAAAATCCGCCGTTTTTCACACCCACATGACCGCACAAATCCCGGTTTTTTCAAAAATATCGTATTTTCGTGATTTTACAAAGCACCCGTTTCCCAATTGTGAAAGTTTTGTGATTATATACAAGGGAATCTGCGAAAATTGTGTGAAAACAGCGAATGAAAATCCGTTGCAAAATCTGGACTTTTGGCGTATACTAAAGACAACAAGCCGTGACCCGAAACACGGCATATGAAGGAGGTTTCCGTGATGAAAATGAAGAAGCTGTTCGCCGCCCTGCTGGCCATTGCCATGTTCAGCGTGATGGCCATGCCTGCGTTCGCCGACGCCAACAGCGACTATCTGGCAGCCGTCAAGGCCTATCAGAACCAGATCGCCGCCCGGGAGGAAGCATACGCAGCCGCCGTCAAGTCCTACCAGACCCAGTCCGCCGCCAAGGCGAAAGCCGAAGGCGAAGCCATCATCGCCGCCGGCAAGGCTGCCCATCAGCAGCAGCTGGCCGCCAACGACGCCATCATGGCAGCCGCCAACGCCGCTCATCAGGAGCAGCTGAACAAGAACGCCGCCTACATGGCCGCCATTAAAGACTACCAGGCCCAGAACGCCGCCAAGGAAGCCGCGTACATCGCCGCCGTGAAGGCATACCAGGCCCAGGCCGCCGCCAAGGCAAAGGCTGAGGGTGAAGCCATCATCGCCGCCGGCAAGGCTGCCCACCAGCAGCAGCTGGCCGCCAACGCCGCCGTGCAGTCCGCTGCCAACGCCGCCAAGGCCCAGCAGCTGAGCGAGAACGCTGCCTATGAGGCCGCCATCGCCGCTTACCAGGCGCAGATCGCCGCCCGGGAAGCCGCTTACCTGAAGGCTCTCGGCCTGTGAGTACGGAGTCCCTGACCGTATCTCTTTTCTGAATCAACCTACCTGCCCCGCGGTCCCTGCCGCGGGGTTTTCGTTTGTCTTCCCGTGACCTTCCGGGAGAGGCAAACAACAGTCTCCCGCTCTCCCCGCCCTGCCGCGGGGTTTTCGTTTGTCTTCCCATGGACTTTCCGGGAAAGGCAAACAACAGCCTCCCGCTCCCCCCGCCCTGCCGCGGGGTTTTCGTTTGTCAGCCCGTGACCTTCCGGCCCAGTATACCACAGCAGGGCCCGAGAGGCCTATCCCCCACACGCAAAAACGCCGTCCCGCGGCAGAAAGCAGCGCGGGACGGCGTTTTTTTATTTCCGTTGCAGGCAGGGGATCAGACAAAGTCCTCCCGCATGGGGGTGAAGATGTCCAGCAGGATGCCCGGTTCCAGGCAGGTGCAGCCGTGCACGATGCCGTCCTGCTTGAGCAGGGTGTCACCGGGGCCCACTTCCCGGGTGGTGTCCCCGATGGTGAACCGGAACCGTCCGGACACCACATAGGTGATCTGGGTGTGGGGATGGCTGTGCATGGCCCCCACCGCCCCCTGGGCAAAGGTGTTCTCCACGCACATCACGTCCTTGCTGTACGCCAGCACCCGGCGCACCACACCCTCGCCGGCGGGTTCGGGCAGGGTCTCGGCATGGGGGACCCAGATTTCGTTCATATGCTGTTTTTCCACGGTGTATCGTCTTTTCTTACGCAAACATTCTCAGGCGCGGTCGGCGGGGCACAGGCGGATCACGTTCCAGGAAGCCTTGTGCAGCACCGCTTGCAGGCAGGCACCGTCCATCACGCCGTCCTGGCGGGCGATGGGACGCACCTTCTCCCCGGCAGCGCTGTTTTCGGCCAGCAGGTCCTCGCTTTCCAGGCTCAGGAACTCCTTCACCCGGTAGCCTTCAAAGCCCCGCAGGGTGGCTTCCAGCGGGATATCCTTCTGCAGGTCACGGTTGGCCGCAAAGACGGTGAGCTCTCCGGAAGCTTCGTCGTGGACGGCCACCGCCACCACCGCGTCCACCGCCCCGTGGCCGGAAGTTTCCACCTTGGGGGAGCGCAGCAGCGGCTGCAGGGCGGTGCCCCGGCCGTACCGGGACGCCAGCAGGAAGGGATAGTAGATGGTCTGGCGCCAGACCGGACCGCCCTTGGCATCGGTCATGATGGGGGCAATGACATTGACCAGCTGGGCCAGACAGGCCATCTTGACCCGGTCGGCGTGGCGCAGCAGGGTGATGAGCATTTCGCCCACCAGCAGGGCATCCTCGAAGGTGTAGTGGTCTTCCAGCAGCGGCGGGGCCACCTTCCAGGGTTCGTCCCGCATCAGCTCGTCGTCCTTCTGGTTGGAGTGATACCACACATTCCACTCGTCAAAGCTCAGGTTGATCTGCTTGGTGCCCCGCTTTTTGGCCTGCACGAAGTCACAGGCCGCGGTCACGCTGCGGATGAAAGCGTCCATATCGTCGGAATAGGCCAGGAAGTCCTGGGTATCGCCCTTCTCGTTGCCGTAATACTGGTGCAGGGAGATGAAATCCACAAAGTTGTAGGTGTGTTCCAGGGTGGTGGCCTCCCACTGGGGGAAGGTGGGCATCTTGCCATTGGAACTGCCGCAGGACACCAGCTGGATGGACGGGTCGATCTGCTTCATGGCCATGGCGGTCTCGGCAGCCAGACGGCCGTATTCCTCCATGGTCTTGTGGCCCACCTGCCAGGGGCCGTCCATCTCGTTGCCCAGGCACCAGTATTTGATGTTGTGGGGGTCCTTGTGGCCGTTTTTGATGCGCATATCGCTGTACTGTGCCCCGCCGGGATGGTTGCAGTATTCCAGCAGGTTGCAGGCATCCGCGATGCCCCGGGTACCCAGGTTCACCGCCATCATCACCTGGGTGTCCGCCTTGCGGGCCCAGTCCACGAACTCATCCAGGCCGAAGCGGTTGGTCTCCAGGGTGCGCCAGGCCAGGTCCAGGCGGGCGGGACGCTGGTCCACGGGGCCCACGCTGTCCTCCCACCGGAAGTTGGAGACGAAGTTGCCGCCGGGATAGCGCACCACCGGCACGCCCAGCTCCCGCACCAGACGCAGCACGTCCTTGCGGAAGCCCTGCTCGTCGGCTTCGGGGTGGCCGGGGCAGTAGATGCCGTCGTACACGGCACGGCCCAGATGCTCAATGAAAGAGCCGAAGATGCGCTTGTCCACCGGGGCAATGACAAAATCCCGGTCTACCGTCATAACGGCATGTTGCTGTTCCATACAAAGTTCCTCCTGTTATGTATCTCCTGCGCGCCGGACAGGGTCCGGTCACGGGATGGGCGGTTGAGTGCCGGAATCGTCAAAGAAGCAGGCCGGCAGATGGATGGTGATGACATTGCGGAAATAGGGGATGGTCTCAAAGGTGATGTTCACATTGCTGTAGTAGCTGTGCAGGCGCTGGTAGACGTTGTTCAGCCCCACATGCTGCTCCTTGGAACCCGCCGGACTCTTGGTGTACATGATCTGGCGGGCCCGCTCCACGTCGATGCCGGCGCCGTTGTCAATGACCGAGATGCACAGCTCGGAGCCCTGCAGCGCGGCGCAGATCTCGATGCGGGGGGCGATGGGCACCCCGCCGCCGCTGATGTTGAACCCGTGTTTGAGGGAGTTTTCCACCAGCGGCTGAAGGATGCTCTTGAGGATCATCCGGGGGCGCAGTTCATCCGGCACGTTGATCACCATGCCGATGGACTTGCTGAACCGGCAGCTCATGATGTCCACATAGGCGGTGACCTGTTCCAGCTCGCTTTCGATGGTGTGCTGGTTGTTGCCGGCGGACAGGCTGATGCGGATGTAATCGCCCAGGTTGGTGATCATCTCGGAGGCGGTGTCCGGGCGGTCGTTGTACACCTCCATGTTGATGAATTCCAGGGTGTTGTACAGGAAATGGGGGTTGATCTGCTCGGTGAGCATCTGCATTTCGGCGTTGTACCGTTCCCGCTCCTCGTGCTTGATGGCCTTGAACTGCCGCTGCATGATGTGGTACATGGAGTTGAGGGCGGATTCCAGCTGTCCCAGCTCGTCCTTGGTGGTCAGGCGGGTCTTGCCGTCGTAGGTGCGCTGTTCGATCTGCCGCACGGTGAACATCAGGCTGCGCAGCGGCCGGGTGACCAGCACCGAGATGAGCACGCAGACGGCGGTGATGATGCCGATGCAGGTCACGGCCAGGATCTGCAGCAGGTTCATGATGTCGTCGGTGCCGGCGGAGAAGGCGCTTTCATCCACCGTATTCACCAGGTACAGCCCGCTGTACTTCACCGGTTCCACATACACATGAGCCGGGTGATCTCCTGCTCATCCGCCGCGGCATTCTTGCGGTGGGAAAGCACCTCCTGGCATTGCTGCAGCAGCACGGTGCGGAACTCCTCCACGTTCAGCGGCTTGAGAAAGTAGGTCTTGACCCCGTAGCGGATGGCCTTCTGGGCATAGGAAAACTCCCCGTACCCGCTGAGGATCAAAAAGCGGGTGGGCAGTTCCATCTCCCGGCTGCGGCGGATGACTTCCAGCCCGTCCACATCCGGCATATTGATGTCCACGATGGCGATGTCCGGCCGGAACCGGCGCAGGTCCTCCAGGGCCTGCTGCCCGGTGCCCACGCAGCTGACCACCAGTGCCTGGTCCAGCATGCGGGTGACGATGGCCTTGAGCCCGGTGCGGATCGCCTGCTCATCATCGGCAATCAAAACGGTGACTTTCTGATTCAATGAGAATCCTCCTATCAATTTCTGCCGCCGGCCCCCGTTCCATGGCGGAAAAAGCGCCGCGGCGCGGGGGCAGCCAGGGGTTGCGGTCCGCCCGGACGGGATGCACTTTTGATGCCTTGTCCGGGCCGCCGCCCCGCGCCTGACGCCGCAGCGGCGGCCCGGGCCCGCGGAGCGCCCCGGCCGGTATTTTTACGATAGCACACCGCCCTGAAAAAAGCAATAAGCCGAAGAGCCGTTGTTTTCTGGCATCGTGCACAAATTTCAACTGCTGCGTTTGTCCGTTTTAGTGGGTATGACGGCGTGCCCGCCACCCTGGACGAGCTGGTGGAAGCCTGCAAGGCGGTCACCGCCCAGGGCAACGGCAGCGTCTACGGCGTGGGCTTCACCTCCTCCAGCCCGCTGAGCCGCTGGATCGAGGGCGTGGCCGAAATGAGCGGCGCCACCCATATGGGCTATGACTACGTCAACGGCGTCTTCGACTTCTCCAGCTGGAAGCCGGTCATCGAATCCGCCGCCAAGCTGTACGCCGACGGCTCCGTGCTGCCCGGTTCCGAGACCCAGGGCGTGGACAACAGCCGCGCACTGTTCGCCCAGGGCGCCTTCGCCGTGTGGGGCAACGCTTCCCAGGAAGCGGGCGTCTTCACCGACCAGTTCCCCGTGGCCTTTGACTGGGGCGTTGCCGAACTGCCCACCATGGACGGCACCGTCAAGGGCGCGCTGAGCTGCACCCCCAACTTCGGCTTCACCATGCTGACCAGCTGCGAGAACAAGGACGCAGCCTGGGAAGTCATCAAGTACTTCTCCAGCGAGGACTTCATGAAGGGCTACCTGGAAGGCGGCTATCTGGGCCGGTTTGAGGCCACCGCCGACCAGCTCTTCACCGACTACATCCGCCCCCAGGAGACCGGCTCCCACGCCGCCTGCCGGGAAGCCGCCGTCACCGGCCCCGCCGGCGGGGTGGCCATCATCGGCCGGCCGGAATTCAGCCTGCAGGTGCTGCCCTATACCCTGGAGGACCTGTGCGCCGCCCGCCACAGCGACGAGCTGACCCGGGCCGATGTGACTGAAGTGCACATCGACTACCGCCAGCACGGCATCGGGTCGGAGAGCTGCTGCACCACCCTGCCCCTGTGCTACCGGTTCGAGGAAAAGAACTTCCCATTTGCATTCCGACTGAAGATCGTATAAAAAAGAGGGAACCGGACGTTCCCTCGGGAGGCATCCGATCATGTCCTATTCTGTTCTGTCGGATGGATTCATCCGCCACTATCTGTACACCGGCCGCAAGGAAAGCGAATTTTCCTGCGATGTGCAAGAGACCAACCAGCTGCGCAGCGAAAAGAAGATGCGCGAGCTGGCCGCCCGCCATGATCCCCTGACCCCGCCCGCCGACCTGCGCCTGGGCGGGGAAAGCCCCCTGGGCCTGCCCTGGAAATACTACTATTCCCACGGGAACATCTTCCTGGACGACCCGGCTTTCTATGAGGAGCTGTGCCGGGTGGAGATGCACGCCGCCACCGGCC
>ERZ1643251.1964-NODE-1964-length-21758-cov-6.619500_pt1 | contig 21758 bp, 22 predicted proteins | sample MGYA00579261_ERZ1643251 | MGnify/ENA primary metagenome ERZ1643251 (study PRJEB29033, sample SAMEA4952267) | chicken gut metagenome | biome: Broiler Chicken; feature: Gastrointestinal Tract; material: Caecum | place: Ireland | collected 2018 | study: Broiler... | reverse complement strand
TTAATTTAGATTATATAGTTTATTTTAGGTGTGAATCTCCACACTTATTCTACACACAAACATATGTTAAAGTCAAACTGCTTGACAACATTATATTTTGATGTTAAAATTAAAGGCACTTGAAAGAGGTCGCGGCCTTTAAGAGTAGTAATTTAATTAAACAGATATTGTTAAATTATGAAAGGAAATGCCGCCGAAGTTAAGAAGATGAATCTGTTAAGTCTTCTTTTCTGGGGAATTGCAGAATATGTAATTCACTGTCGCATTATAAAATGCGGAGCGCTTATCAAGGTGATGGAAGAAATTTTATCCATGGTTTTTGCGTTCTCAAGTTGCAGCCATGGTTTTTTTATTGCCTTGGCTAACTTAAGGAGAGAATAAAATGAAAACGAGATTTTTTGAAAGATGTGCTAGAAGTTATAGCTATCTAACTAATATGTGTACTCAAATAACAAATGAATATTCCAATGTCACATTTTCGGTTATTCAGTGTGATCCTAATTTTAGAAATCCTCTGACTATTGTAAATTTATTAAAAAATATTAGTGATTTTTATAATGAAAACTGGTTAGGTAATGCCGATTATATCCATATCCCAGATGCTAAGAAAGTTTTGGATAATTATTTAAAATATCCAATAATTATGGCTTATAGGAAAACTTCTGATGATGATATTGACATATTGGGTGTTGCAACATTAAAATATTATCAAAATACAGAAAAAGATGTTAATCCCTACTACCCGATTCCTAACAAAAAGTTTTTTGAAGTTACAGGAATACTCACAAAACAAGATAGCGATATTAAAAATATTGGAAAAAAGATATACGAAATATTAATTGAGGCTTTAGAAGAATATAGAAAAATATTACCAGAATTTGATGTAATATTTGTGGCTGATTGTCGAAACTATATGAGTATTAATGGAGCTCGAGGTGGTGCTAGATACTTAAGGGAACAATATAACAAAGAAGATTATGGCAAAATCATTGGTTTTTATACGGTTAGGAATCAAGGGAAATTAGTTGAAGCTCCGACTTTTGTAGCTAAGTTTGAATTTGAAAACAGAATTGTTTCTAATGATATAACATTTGCATTTGAAGATACTGATGATTTATATGAAGGTATGATTGAAACATTAAGAAATAGTTTAGCTGGCAATCAGATAAAACCAGGAGTTAGTACAATGGATGAAGAATATAATGTGACGTTTTATGAACTGGAAGATGACAGTATAAATTTAGACAATATAACAATAATACCTAATGGAACTGATAAAGGAAATGAACGTATTCCTTGGGCAAGTACTAGAAAAAGAATAAGAATTGGAGGATCTAATGAGTAAAACTATTCAATTTTTCAAAGAAATTGCTAAAATACCTAGAGAATCAGGTAATGAGAAAAAAATAGCAGAATATTTATGCAAATTTGCTAAAAGCAGAAACTTGGAATATACAATAGATAAATATAATAATGTGTTAATTAGAAAAAAAACTGCTGATAGACCGGGATTAATTTTACAAGGACACACAGATATGGTATGTGTAAGTCAAGATTCTAATTTTGATTTTGCTAATATGCCAATTGAAGTGATTGAAGAAAACGGCTATCTACGAGCTAATAATACTACTTTAGGGGCTGATAATGGGATTGGGGTTGCTCAGATTTTAAATGTTTTGGACAACAATTGGCCTTATAATATTGAGGCAATCTTTACAGCTAGCGAAGAAACAACTATGGCTGGAGCTAAGAATTTTGATGTATCTAAAATAGAAGGAAAATATCTTCTTAATTTGGATGGGTTTGATGAAAATTTAATTGTTAATGAGTCCGCAGCTTATTATGATTTAATAATAAAATATGCTGGACGAAAAGTAAAGGCTACTTATCCCAATGCTTATAAAGTTGAACTTACTGGTCTAGCAGGGGGACATTCAGGATATGATTTAGATAAAGGGCGTGGCAACGCTATAATTTTGCTTGCTAAGTTTTTATTACAATTTTCATGTGAAATATGTGAATTTAAAGGAGGAACTAAAAATAATGTTTTCCCTTCCCAGGCAACTGCAATAATAAATTCTTTGGAAGATATTCAGGATATTGAATGTAGATTTCTAAATGAATATAGAAAAAAATATCCTAATTTAGAAATTAAAATAGAAAAGATAGACAATGTTAATGATGGATTAGAGAATTCAACTGAATATTTAGAGTTTTTAAGTAATTTTCCGAGTAAAGCTATCAATTACAATGAAAATGATGAACCAACAACATCAATTAATCTAGGAGTTATTAATGATACACATCTAGAAATTGGAATGCGTAGTTCAAGAGAAAGAGAAGCACTTAATGCTATCGATATGTTGGATAGCTATGGGAAAAAATATAAACTTGAACTTATTAAAGATGATTACCAACCAGGTTTTTATTCAGATAAGAATTCAAAATTAATTCAAAAATTAGTTGCAACATGTCCTTATCCGGAGCCCGCTAAAGCGAGAGCACTGCACATTACAGTTGAAGCTGGGTTTTTCCAAGAAAAAAGAAAAGATATAGAAATAGCCATTATATCCCCAAATATAGAAGATGCTCACTCGACAAAAGAAAGAGTTAATATTAAGTCAATTGAAATGACAGATAAATGGTTGGAAGAATTTATAAAAGCTTTTGAGTAAATACCCAAAAGCTTTTATTTTTCACCTTCTTCTAGCATTGTTGTAATAAAAATGCCATATCCTGTTGTTGGATTATCAATAACAACATGGGTTACTGCTCCAATTATTTTGCCATTTTGGATTATCGGAGAACCACTCATGCCTTGAACAACTCCCCCAGTTTTATCTAGTAATTCTTCATCATCAATAATAAACGATATATTTTTTATATCCGAAGTTTCACTAATTGCAGTTATGTCAATACTGTATTCATTTATTTCTTCGCCATCTAGCACTGTATAAATTGTGGCTGGTCCAATGCTTACTTCGTTAGGTTCAGCTACTTCATACAATTCTTTATTAGGAAGTGCTGATTCATAAATACCGTAGATACCAACGTTAGTATTTTTTAAAATTTTGCCATATGTTGTTTCATAATAAAATTTTGCATTTTTACTGCCTGGTACACCGCTAGCACTTTTATCTATACTGGTTATGTAGTTACGAAATATAATACCGCTTCTTATTTCTACTAATTCATTGGTATTAGATTCCACTATTTCATGACCTAGAGCTCCAAAAACTTTGGTTTCTGGATCGATATAAGATAGTGTTCCAATACCAGTTATTGAATCTTTAACATATAAACCAGTTTTATAGATGTCTCCATCTTTAATTAATTCTAGTTCACTAGTTTTAACTTTACCGTTTCGTTTAAATGTTACTTCAACAATACCATCTGCAACATTATCTTCAATTACTGCAGTTAATTCATCAACGGTTTGAACTTCAGTACCATTAACTTCAGTTATATAATCTCCGGATTTTATAACTGGATTTCCTTTATTATATTTACCATTTATTTGGTAAAATCCAATTACCATTATTCCTTCTGAATTAATTTCTATCCCTAGTGTTTCTCCACCAGGTATAATGTAGTCTGAGTAAGCCATTACATTTATAGGTAGCAACAGTAAACTTAATAATAATATTTTAAACTTTTTCATCAAATCACCATCTATATATAGTATGGGTATTTTATAAACAAATACAAAACCAATAATTGGCTTACCAATTATTGGCTATATTACTGAATTCTAAATGGGGTATTTATACTGCCACATATATTTCGTATTACTTGAAGTGCGAGAAATAGCCCATTCATACTCACCTAAGTATAGTCAATTATCTGCTCCGTAGTTGATTTCATAATTTTTATATTGTAAATTTAATTTTTTGTTGATAACTCGCGGCCTCCGGGCTGGAGTCCGCCAGCTCGGAGGCTTAAGGGTTCTCACACTGCAAGGCGATACGGATCACTTGATGTTCCGCTTCCTCCTTGTAATGATACATTAGATTCTAGATAAAAGACAGGTCTAGCGGCACACCCGCGGTAAGCGCTGTAGCTGCTCAAGCGGCCACTGTCGTACACACGAAACACGCTGCCACTGCTCGACGAACTCGGAATAATCGTCCATTCCACTAGCCCCATATACAGCCAATTATTTGCTGTTATTGTTGAATTGTTATAATCATATAAATCATTTGCCCATGCATTGGGACTTGCGGCATAACCATAATCACTTGGATACATTAATCCTATTTCATCACTATATGTTGTTGGATTACTTCCATATCCGGCATTATTTCTTTCTCCATCATAAAATTCTTTTGCTGTATTATTATATGATGTCATTCCTCCTAGGTGCCAAGTGGTTTCTGCTATTAAGTTTTGCCAAGTTGAACCTAAATAGTTCCAATAATTCGTATTTAAATTTATTGTATTAAATTCACTTGTTGTCCAGTTATTTGAGCCCTTACTACTTACACTTGTATCATAATTCCACGTATATCCTGCTATTGTACTTGTTTCCATACTTCCTTTATAATTTGAAGTACTATATGAATAAGCACCAGCATAATCTCTTCCATTTGTCCCCAACATATCACTTGTTGTATAATCTGCCTTTATTAATTTTATTTGATAATTACCATCTTTATCATCATCAAATAAGCCTATTATACGATATAAATTATCATTGGCACATGTTCCCTCAGCTTCTGCTCCATGCCCAAAGCACACATAATTATTTGGATTTGCTCCACTATATCTATATGAATTATCTTGTGCCCCATTTGCTAAATCTGCATCGTGATAGTATAATCCATCTTCACCATCTGTACCTGTATATACTTCATTTATTATGTAGTCAGCTAGAGTAATTACTTCTACATCAAAGTACACATAACACTTATCTGCACTATTGGCTTCCACTATCACTCTATTAGTATTACTATCCCAATAAATATCACTTTCATTTTCACATTTAGATAACGTTTCATTAAATGTATATCCCTCCTGTGGCCATGTTGTATCACTAGTTACTTGATACTCTCCACTACCTGCTTCTGTTTCATACATCATTGTTAGTGCATTAGAACTTATTACTCTATTATCACCTGCATTAGCATTATCACTTTCATATATTACATTATCTGAATTAACAAAATTAATAATAACTAAAGTAATAGTAATTAAACAAATAACTATTCCACTAAATATAAATAATTTTTTTTGTTTTTTCATTTTAACACTCCCCGTCTCATTATCAGACTTCTCTATAATAAAATTATAAGTCTCGATTTAAGACAAGTCAAGTAATTTATGTCTTAAAATGAGAAAATTTTAATGGTGATAAAACATGATTGGAAAAATTCTTAAAACAATGCGAAGAAAAAACAACTTGAGTCAAGAACAAATTGGTAAGTTAATTGGCTATGCTAGAAATACAGTTTCTCAATATGAGACAGAAACTTTACAACCTGATTTTGCTACAATTGAAAAAATAGCCAATGAATGTGGCTATGAGATATTATTTTATAATAAAGAACTAAACGAAACTTTAACTACTAAAAATATTAATCGTAAAGAGATATAAAAGCAATATTTAAGAAATTATATACTCTTTTGCAAATATCCTATTATCACTACAATACTCCATTATAAATTTATTATCTTTCTTACATATAATAATACCAATAGTTTTATCTTGATTATAACTTTTTAAATGTTTATCAATATAATTCATATATACTTCTATTTGACCTATATGTTCTTTCTTTAAAGAAGTTACTTTAAGTTCTACTACAACATAGCAATTAAATTCAATATTATATAGTAGTAAATCTATATAATTATATTCAGTACCTATTTTAATTTTATATTCACTACCAATAAAACAAAAAGAAGCACCTAATTCTTTCATAAAAGATTCAACATCTTCAAGTATTATTTGTTTTAACACTTTCTCAGAAATTATTTCATAATTATTCTTATTATTTATAACAATTGGATTTTTTATAAAATCTGCAACAGTAGTTTGTTTATTCTGTATTAATTTGTTTTTTGCATCTTCATCTAATCTTTCATATTCGTTATTTTTAATACGTACTCTTAGTTTTCTTACCGATAAATTTTGCTGTTCGCATATTTTTATATAATAATTAAATGAATTAGGATCTTTAATAGCTAATAATTCACAATAATACGACCAAGATAATTGTGCAGACACTGTCTGCATTTTTCTTGCATCTCATAAAATTTTAGCATGAGCCACAAATTTCTTTTACTATATCCCTTTCCAAGTTCACTAGTTAATCTTTTAGAGTATTCTTTGATTATCCCTTCACCATAATGTTTTCCAGCATCTGCCAACAATTTACCAACATTATAATAGGTATCTAAATCACTCTTATTCTTGCTATAGTCCTTAATTCTTTTGGTTACTATATTATCTATTAATTTAGTCTTAATTTCATTATAATAATTCATTATTTCCCCATATTTTTAAGTAACTGTTATTTATTGTAAACTATTATTTTTAAGTTTCAAGCAAGTCGACATTTATCGTCAAAAAAAGCGGGTTAAATTAGATTTAACTCACTTTTCAAATTTAATATTCTTTTTACACTAGCATTTATTTCGCTTTCGGATATTGTACCATTTTTTACTGCCTCAATTACTGCAGGTATCTGTGTTTCGAAATCAGTAGTACAGATTAAATCATTCCCCGCCATTATGGCTTTTACGGCTGCTTCTTCATTACCTACATAATCTTTAATGGCATCCATATATAAATCATCTGTTACTATTACCCCATCAAAATCTAATACATTACGTAATATATCATGAACATTTTTAGATAACGATGCTGGATAATCAGGATCCATCGATGTAACTATATTGTGTGATACTAATACAATATCAGCACCTGCTTTAATACCTGAAGCAAATGGCAAAAAATCCTGTTCAACAAATGTTTCATAACTTCTTGTATCAATTGATATTCCTGTATGTGTATCAACATTATTGCCATACCCAGGAAAATGCTTAAGAACTGAGCCAATTTTTGCTTCTTTCATTGCTGTAACTACTATTGCAACATATTGGCTAGTCATATTAGCATCTAATCCAATAGTTCTATCATAAATATAATCCTCTGGATTAGTTGAAATATCACTCACCGGAGCAAAATTAACATTAATACCTAATTCTTTTAAAAAGTTAGATTTATCTAAGGTATCTTCTTCTACTTCAGAAAAACCTCCTTCATTATATAATTCTTGCGGGGACGCAAATGGTTCTTCTCTAAATTCTTTATATTTGCTAATTCTAGTTACAGTCCCACCCTCTTCATCAACACCAATTAAAAGAGGTATTTCGGCATTTTTTTGATATGATGAAATATTATTTATGACTTCTTCTTTGGTTTTATCTTCAAAATCTCGTGAAAACAAAATATAACCCCCAAGATGATATTCAGATACTAAGGCTGCTGCATTTTCCTTTGGACATCTTACAATAAACATTTGTCCTACTTTTTCTTCAATACTCATATCAGCAATTTGTTTTTCTAATTCATCTAATTTTTCGTTATTTTCATCTAATAAAGAATCAGTTTCATTTGATTCTTTATTACTATTATATATAAAATATATTGTTATAGGAATTGCTAATATAATTAATGTAATTAATACTTTTTTCATTTTAATCACCTAATAATATTATAATACCTTTTCCAGAATTTATATAACTAATATTGCTTACCGATGTAAAGTCTAGTAGTTGCTTTTTTGCCACATACAACACATGGCCCAGTTACACTTTCATCTTCAATTAAGCAACGTGATTTTAAAGTAGTATCTTCTTTTATTTTATTTTCACAAGCCACATCTCCACACCAATTGATTTTAATAAATCCTGGTTTAGTTGAGGCAATTTCTTTTAATTCATCATAAGTATTGGCATCATATATCATACTATCACGATGAATTTTGGCTTTTTCATACATATCTTTTTGTATTACTTCTAGTAATTCTTCCAATTTAGGAACAACTTCATTAAATTTTACACTTATTTTTTCTAATGTATCTCTTCTAACTAGGGTAACTTTATCTTGTTCTAAATCTCTTTTACCAAGTTCGATTCTAACTGGATAACCTTTAACTTCTGCTTCAGCAAATTTAAAGCCTGGAGTTTTATTAGAATCATCTACTTTAAAAGTAATATTGTGATTTTTCAAACTATCTTTTAATTCTTCTAGTTTTTCTGATACATCACCAATTGGAATAATTATTGTTTTAAATGGAGCAATTTTTGGAGGAAGCACAAGTCCTCGATCATCACCATGAACCATAATTAATGCTCCAATCATTCTAGTAGACACACCCCAACTAGTTTGATATGGTGTTTTCAAAGTATTATCTGAATCTGTATATTTAATACCAAAAGCATCTGCAAAATGATTACCAAAATAATGACTTGTACCATTTTGTAAAGCATAACCGTCGTACATCATGGCTTCGATAGTATAGGTTACTTCTGCTCCAGCAAATTTTTCTTTGTCAGTTTTTTTACCAGTGATTACAGGTATTGCCAAATAATTTTCTTGAAAATCTTTATAAATATTAAACATTCTTAAAGTTTCTGCCATTGCTTCTTCACTAGTTCTATGCATAGTGTGTCCTTCTTGCCAAAGTATTTCTCTACTGCGAAGAAATGGTCTTGTTGTTTTTTCCCATCTAACAATTGTACACCATTGATTATATAGTTTTGGTAAATCACGATACGTTTTAATTATTTTTTTATAATGTTCACAAAATAATACTTCACTTGTAGGTCTGACACACATTCTTTCTTCTAATTTTTCACTTCCACCATGAGTAACCCAAGCTACTTCTGGTGCAAAACCTTCGACATGTTCTTTTTCAACATTAAGTAAAGATTCTGGGATAAACATTGGCATTTGCACGTTTTCATGACCAGTTTCTTTAAACATCTTATCAAGTACACTTTGCATACTTTCCCAAATAGCATAGCCAAGAGGTCTGATAATCATACTACCCTTAACACTTGAATAATCAACCAAATCGGCTTTTTTACAAACATCAGTATACCACTGAGCAAAATCGACATCACGATTAGTTATTTCTTTTACTTCCATGTTTATCATCCTTATTCAGCATTAAATTCTTTTAATTCATTATCTTCAGTTAAGATTTTATTAACTTTAGCTGTTGCATCACTTAACTTTTCACTACAAAATTTAGCAAGTTTCATAGCCTCAGTATATTTATTAATAGCATTATCTAAATCGACATTACCACTTTCTAACTCCTTAACTATTACTTCTAATTCTTGTAATGCATTTTCAAAAGTTTTTTCCATTTCCATTATTTTCCCTCCAATATTTGTTTTCAATTGGTTACAATTTGTAACCAACTCAATTTTTTCTATTCTACTTCTTTTACTTCTGCTTTAATACTACCTTCATGTAATCTAATATTAAGTATATCATTTACATTTACATCTTTACTTGATTTAATTATTTTATCATTTATTTCAACTAAAGAATAACCTTTATCGAGTATTCCCAAAGGATTTACTAATTTTAATGTATTAACTAATAAATCAAATTTTATTTTTTTATCTTTAATTAAATTCTCTGGATTTTGCAAAACCACTGATAATTTTATTTTATTTAATTTATTATCCTTATCATTAATAATATTTTTTATATCTTTATTTAATGTATCTATTAAAGTATCTAACTTTTGTTCTTTTACTTCATACATACTCATTGGGTTTTTAAGTATAAAACTTTGTCGTAAGCTTCTAAGTTTAATAAACTTAGTATTGACCATATTTTTAATATTTTTATTTAGTCTTATTTTATAATTATCAATCAAAGTTTTTATATCCAATACAGTTGGAACTGCCATTTCTGCTGCTCCCGTCGGGGTTGGCGCTCGAAGGTCTGCAACAAAGTCTGCAATTGTCCAATCGATTTCATGACCTACTGCACTAATTATCGGGGTAACACAATCATATATCGCTTGAGCAACTACTTCTTCATTAAAAGCCCACAAGTCTTCGATAGATCCTCCACCACGTCCAACGATAATAGTATCTACGCCATAAGCATCAGCTCGTTTTATTTGTCTTACAATATCTGGTGCTGCATCTTTACCTTGAACTAAACAAGGAAATAAAATCGCCTCACACATTGGGTATCTTCTTTTAATAGTACTCATAATATCTCGTACTGCTGCTCCCGTCGGAGCAGTTATAACCCCAATTTTTTCAGGAAACCTTGGTATGGGTACTTTATGTTCCGGAGCAAATAATCCTTGCGCCGCCAATTTCTTTTTTAATTTTTCATATTCAATATATAAAGCACCTAAACCATCTGGTTCCATCGTATCAACATAAACTTGATAACTTCCTTGCGCTGGATATGCCGAAATTCTTCCACTAACTAAAACATTCATCCCATCTTCAGGGTTAAAAGTAAGCTTAACAGCACTACTTTGAAACATAACAGCACTAATCCTTGAAGTATCATCTTTCAAAGTAAAATATAAATGACCTCTAGTATGATTTTTAAAATTACTTATTTCTCCTTTTAAATAGACTTTATTTAAAAAAGTATCTTTATCTAGTACACTTTTAATATAGTTATTAAGTTCACTTATTTTTAAGTATTGTTTATCCATATTTACCCCTTTATATATTTATCTAAAACTGCATTAATTATTTTTCTTACTGCTTCATCAGAATATTTTTTAGATAATTCTATTGCTTCATTAATAACTACAATTTCTGGTGTATCAGTAAATTTTAGCTCATATAAAGCCATTCTAAGTATTGCTGCCCCAGATTTATCAATCCGATCAATAGTCCAATCATTCATAAGTGAATTTGCTAAACTATCTAGTTCATCAATATAAGTTACTACTCCATAAACTATATCTTTGACAAATTCATTTTCAATATCAACATTATTTTTTATAACTTCATCAATTTGATACGGGACTTTTCTTTCATTATAAATATCAATTTGATATAAAATAACCATAATTTTTTCTCTTAGTTCACTTCTTGTTTTTCCCATAATAATTGCTCCTAACTCATACAATTATAACAAATATATTCATAAATTAACAGTGTTATTTATGAAAAATAGGATATTTTTAAGAAACCAACATTCCTTCAATAACTAATTGATATCCTTTAACTATTTGATCACATGTAGTTAAGTAAATCATGTCTGAATTCTTACTAATACTTATATTACCATCTTTAATAGTCCGGTAAATGTTAATTACTTGAAAATGCTTTTCTTCATCTAAAATTTCTAAGTATATATCATCACCTACTTCTAAAGAACGTAAGTCATTAAAATAAGCAATATCCCCAACCCCAGAATGGGCTGCAATTAAATAACTATTTTCTACCGGGATCTTTATTAGTTCGATATTACTTTCTACATCATTTAAAGGATTATCATAATCATAAAAACCCAAATTCATATTTATGCTAGGAATTTTCAAATAACCATAATATTCTTCTTTTGTATACCGATCATTAATTGCAGTATCATTACTAATTTCTATTATCTTTTCATCATTTTTAAATAACACTATAATCAAAATAATTACTACTAATATAACAATAAATTTCTTTAACATAAATATCCCCCTTGAAAATGTATCCTAGCATAAATCAACTATTTAAGGAATGGGATATTTTGTCATAAAAAAAGAGATTTTAGCTCTTTTTGTTCTTTTTTGTCAAATCACTTACTTCATCGTATAATTTATATAAATATTGTACTCCATTTTCTAATACAAAATAATGAATTATATAAAATATTACAAAAACCATTAGTAATGCTGAGGGTATGATAAAAACATAAGAAATTGAAATTAATACTAAAAATACTAGAAACATTAATACATAAAACAATGTAATTATTAAATGTATTAATCTTTCATGTTGAAAGAATTCAATTTTAACTAGCATTTCTTCACTATTTACTTTCTTTTTATTTGCCTCAACATATTCAATATAATTATACATATATTTTTTCATAATACTTCATCCCTTTCTTCCCTACTTTCTATTTAGATTATAACATCAATTTCTATATTTTGCTACAAAAATAAAACTGATCTAATTTAGACCAGCATTACTTACTTTTTTTCTTAGTATTTTTATTGATTAATCTTACCTTCACACCTTTATAAGTACTAAATTGTTTTTTTACTCCTTCAGGTAAGTTCTTCTTAAATGTTTTCACACTCACACCTCACTTCGCTAATCCATTATAACACATAATTTCAAATATTTGTATCATTATCTATAACATAATCTAAAGTTTTCTAAGAAAATTTAGTCATAATTAAGAACAATCTTTTGTTATTTTTTATCTTGTTTTTTATCTTCCATTACTTCTTTTAAAGCTGTTCCAAATGTGGCAATTCCCTGAAGTTCTGCGGGAACGATTATTTTTGTTGCGTTACCATCAGCAACGTGCGATAAAGTTTCATAGCTTTTAAGTTGTAAAACCGCTTCGTCTGCTCCAGCTTCTTTTAAAAGTCTAATTCCATCAGCTTCAGCTTGTTTAATTTTAATTAATGCTTCAGCTTCACCTTCTGCAATCTTTATTTGGCTCATCTTTTGGGCTTCAGCTCGAAGGATAGCACTTTCTTTTTCACCTTCCGCAATTAGGATGCTTGATTTCTTTTCGCCTTCAGCTTGTAGTATTTTTTCTCTTCGCTCACGTTCAGCACGCATTTGTTTTTCCATAGCGTCTTGAATATCTCGCGGTGGCAAAATATTTTTAACTTCCACCCGATTAACTTTTATTCCCCAGGGATCTGTTGCCTCATCTAATATAGCCCGCATTTTACTATTGATAATATCTCTACTAGTAAGAGTTTGATCAAGTTCTAATTCGCCGATAATATTACGAAGAGTTGTTGCTGTTAGGTTTTCAATAGCACTAATTGGAAAATCTACACCATATGTATAAAGTTTAGGGTCAGTTATTTGAAAATAAACGACAGTATCAATTTGCATTGTAACATTATCTTTAGTAATAACTGGTTGAGGAGCAAAATCCTTAACTGTTTCTTTTAAAGATACTTTATTGGCAATAGAATCAATAAATGGAATTTTGAAATGTAACCCATTATTCCAAGTAGCATAATATGAACCTAACCGTTCAATAACATAACTTTTTGCTTGGGGAACAATCTTAATATTGGGAATAATGATAATTAAAATAATAACTAATATTGCAATTAATATTTCTGGCATATTTATTCCTCCTTCCGTACAACGGCTTTAACGCCATCAATTGCTTCAATTATAACTTCACTACCTACAGGTATTTTGGAATTGCTTATTGCACTCCATTTCTTGCCATCAACTTTAACTTCACCGACGCTATTTTTCTTAATTTCTTCAGTAACCACTCCATGCATACCAATAATACGGTCGGCATTAGTTCTAGTTCTTTGCGTTGGAAGATACTTTTTTAACAATGGTCTAGTTGTAAACAATAAAAGTATACCTAAAAGCACAAAAACTGTAGAAACGATTGTCACATCATCAATAAAGAATGATAAAATCATTGCAACTATACCACTAATGACAAACCATACTGTCAAAAGATTAACAGTTGCTAGTTCAACAATAGTTAGTACAATTACTAAAATAAGCCAAAAAATCCAATCCATAATACTTCAACTCCACTTTAATTATATATTATATTTTTTAAAAATACTACTAAAAAATGGTATAAAATATTTTAGTAACTTATTTAATATTTATAGAATCATATTTTTTTGCAATCTCTTCAGCCACTTTTATTCCATCCATGGCAGATGTTGTAATTCCTCCCGCATAGCCTGATCCCTCACCACAAGGATAGATACCTACAATATTGCTTTCTAAAGAATTTTCACGAACAATTCTAACTGGAGATGATGTTCTAGTCTCTGGAGCAATTATAACGCCTTCATTAAATCCTGGTATTTTGGTATTAAAATAGTTGATACCTTCTTTTAGTGCCACGTTAATATATTCGGGTAAAATATTATTTATATTGACATAACTTACATTGCCTTTAACAAAATTCTGACAATCTATTTTATCTGATATTTTATTATTTTCGTAGTCTTTGAATTTTTGAATAGCCAAATCCCCATTTGTTAATTCATAAGTTTTACGTTCGATACTTTCCATAAATTTAAGACCATCTAAGGCATTAGTTCCATAATCACGTTCATTAACAGTAACAATTATAGCGCTATTGGCAAATCCAGAGTCCCTTTTATAATTACTCATTCCATTAGTAACGACACTTGCCTTTTCGCTTGAAGCATTTACAACATAGCCACCAGGACACATACAAAATGAATAGACTCCTCTAGAGTCACTGCTCATATATGTAAGTTTATATGAAGACGCCGGCAAATGCTGATAAAGCTTAGGATATTGATGCTTATCAATTAGCTCTTGCGGATGCACAATTCTTACTCCCACTGCAAATGGTTTAGACATCATTTCAATATTTTTAGAAAGCAACATACTAAATGTATCGCGAGCACTATGACCTATTGCTAAAACTACTACTTCCGTTTTTATTTCTTTACCATTTATAACTATACCTTTAACTTTACCATCTGCGATTATCAAGTCTTCAAGTAAAGAGTTGTAATTAATTTCCCCGCCCCAAGAAATTATTTGTTCTCGCATATTTTTAATTACTTCCCGTAATCTATCCGTTCCAATGTGAGGATGATTGCTATAAGTAATTTCTAATGGTGCACCAAATTTCACAAAAACATCAAAGACTTCAGTCATTCTGTTTTCTTTATTTTTAACTAAAGTATTTAACTTACCATCACTAAATGTTCCTGCTCCACCTTCTCCAAATTGGACATTGGAATTTTTATTCAACTTACCAGACTTCCAAAACTCTTCAACATCCTTAACCCTTTCTTCGATACATTTTCCTCTTTCAAACACAACTGGTTTATACCCGTGTTTAGCTAGTTCATATGCTGCAAATAAGCCTGCAGGACCTAACCCAATTATTACAGGTCTATTTTCTAACTTTTTTGTTCCGGATTTAGGAAATATATATTTTTCTTCTACAACTTTTGTAATATTTTTAGATAAATATTTTTCTTCATTTTCTATTTCTACCCAAAATTCATAAATATAACAAAATTCATGTTTAGGTCGAGCATCAATTGATTCTTTATGTATTTTATAAGATTTTATTTTATTAGAGTTTACATGTAAATATGTGGCTATAATATCTTTCAAATCTTTTTTATTATCTATTGGCGCTTTGACATTTTTTAAACTAAGCATCTTTTTCACTCCCTAAAGACGATCCTGCAAGAATTCCTGTTAGTATAGCAATAGTTAAATTGTATCCTCCGCAGTCACCATCTAAATCGATTACTTCACCCGCAAAATAAAGTCCGGGAATGTTTTTTGATTCTAAAGTTTCTAAATTTAAAGATGCAATATCTACTCCACCACTACAAACTTGAGAATGATCATAATCTAGTGTTGCTGTAATTTCTAGTTCCATAGCAGTTAGATTATGCACAAATAAATCTTGTTCTTGGCTATTTAATTTATCCCAATTCTTACCTGGATTAATATGAATATAGCCACAAATAGCATAGAGCAACTTGTAATTTAAAAATGCATCACACAACTCAGTAATATTCCGATCAGGAAGATCTTTATTTCTTTTATCTAAAAAATCTTTAAAATTAGATTGGCACCATGGCACAAAATTGATACTAATTTTTTCTTTTCTTTTATTTTGCAACCCAATACTAATATCACGACTCAAATTAAAAACACATATGCCACTAACCCCATAATCGGTCAGTTGAATTTCTCCTTGCTCTTCTTTACAAATTTTATCATCTTCTATATGGCTTACAATTACATTAGTTCTAATTCCCGCCCATGACGACTTTATACTAGCATTAGTTTTTAATTGCACTAATGATGGATTAACATTTATGATATTATGATTAAATCTACGAGCAACATCATAGCCAAAACCGGTACTTCCTGTCTTAGGATAAGCAAGAGAGCCAGTAGCAATGATTACTCGATCAAATTCTTCTTCATAGTCTTGGGCTTTAACTAAAAATTTATTATCTTTAAATTTTATATCAGTTATATCATAATTACATCTTATAATAACTCCAAGTTCTAAAGCCTTTTTTATTAAAGCTGATTTAATGCTACTCGATTTTTCCGAGTAAGGATAAAAATAACCATTTTTTATGATTGGAATAATTCCTAAATCATTCCAAAAATCTTCTACTAGTTTTAAATTATTGAGGTTAATAATATTAGCAATATTTTCATAACTAGAGTGATACTTATTTATACTTTGATTTATATTCCAATAGTTGCATTTGCCACTTCCTGTTAAAAGCAATTTTTTTAAAGCATCACTATTCTTTTCAAGTATTACTACATGATTTTTATTATTGCTAGCCTTAATGGCTGCTGCAAAACCTGCAGGTCCACCGCCGATAATTGCTATATTCATTTTTTACCTCCTCGATATTTGATTAAAGAAATTAATCCTGTGGTAATTTCTAAAGCATTACCTATAATTCCAACATAGGCACCGACTTCATAATTATAATATATCCAAATAATTGCTGCAACTATATAGATAATTCTGGCAACATTAAGATTATTTTGCCAAAATGCATAAGTATATAAAACAGTTATAATTATAGGTAGTAAACTTATAAGGCCATCATAAGTAATTATACCGAATAATAAAACCAATGCTATAAATACAAATAATATCCATTTGGGCATTTTAATATTTAATAAGGCATAAAAATAATAAACTAAAAGTCTTAAAAATGACAGAAAATTCATACTAGCAGCACTAAAAGCCCCAAGTAGTAAATATTCTATTCCATAAATTCCATTAGCAATAACTTGCATGAGTAATATATTTTTCTTATTCTTAAGTAAAATGCTTATAACCCAAAAAAGAATGGCAAATAAGGCAAGAACTTGTGCTAATATAACCAAGTTATCACCTCTTTAAGAAATCATTTTCATCTAAAGCAATGGCAAATGATAAATAACGATCCCAAATATTGTGTTCCAATTTTTTTATATCAGAAAGTTTACTAAAATTATGTAAAAATGCTTTAAGTTTTAAAATTTTATCTTTTTCAATACTTCCCTTAGTAGTAAGTTTATAGGCAAGTTCTTGTAATAAAGATGTTTTAAAATAGATAAACCCTAAAATAATTAAATAAAATTGATTACAAAATAGCAAGGCTAAAAGAAAGCCTATTATAGGTAAGTTAGCTTTAGTTGCTAAACCTAAATTAGTAACATCTTTTAAGATACATGATTTAAATTCTCTTTTGTTTATTTTAGAGTTTAAAGTTTTAATAACATACTTTTCTGATTCCATTACCAAAAACAAACTTTCATTTACATTCTTAATTACATATTTATCCTTATCTTTTTTTATTATTCCTCTTTCAATTAATTCAAAAAGTAAAGCATCATAATCCCTATCTACTTCAATTATACCATCTAGCAAATATGCCGCAATGGCAGCATTATAATTTGGTAGTTCTCTTTGATAGATTATATCTTCATTATTAATCCTTTTATTATTTTTCCATCTTCTGGCATTAAGATAAAATATAAAGATATACAATGGTAATATAAAGAAATTCAAATAAAGTATAGATATAAATACCGAAGTAATATAATCCAATAAAAAACTTTGGCATACAGTTTCTCCACCAATCTCTAAATAAACACTAGCAAAACCACAAGTTAAGCCATCTTGCACAATTACATCATAAACAAACCAACCTGCTAAAAAAAGACTTAAAAATATACTTATTATAAATAATATAACTGCTAAACGATTAATTCTTTTCATATTCACCTCGTATTATCTTAATAGCATCGGGAATATATTTTATTGTATCACTTGCAATCATGGCAATATCGGTATATTTTTTAGTGGCTAAAGATCCCGCTAAACCTGCTAAGTAAGCTCCTGCTGCAACACTAAGGACATTACATTCATTGTAACCTAAAAATCCTGCAAGTATTCCTGATAAAACATCTCCCGAACCAGCCGTCGCCATACCTGGAGAACCAACATCAACTAAGTAAGTAATATTGCCATCAGTTACAATAGTTTCATGCCCTTTTAAAAGGAGGATTACACCATACTTTTTAGCAAACTCTAAAGCATACTCTTTTCTATTTTCCTTAATGTCAGTAACATCTTTATTAATAAGACGAGAAAATTCTTTTAAATGGGGAGTTAAAACGATTTTAGCCTGCGTAGCATTTAATAACTCTAAATTACTAGCTAAAATATTTAAGCCATCTGCATCAATTATGAGTACTCTAGTAAAATTATCTAAGATATATTTCAAATACTTTTCATTTTCGGCGCTAACACCAAAGCCCATACCAACTGCTAATACATCGATATTTTTAATTGCATCATTAATATTACTATCTATTGGAAACAGTGTTTGTTCTACTAAATAAGGAGCCACAAATGAAACAATATCTTTAGGAACTATCACCCGGGTTAATCCAGCCCCACTACGCATTGCTGCTAAACTCATACTGGCAAGTTTAATCGCTCCGCTAAAGTTTACAGACCCTCCCATAATACCTACAACACCAAAATCGTATTTATTAGCATTCTCATCACGATACTTAAATAAATCTTTAATCAAGTTTGCATCGATTTTCATATTCCCCAACTACCTTTATCAAAAATATATCATATTTAAAAGAAAAATAAAAGACTAGTCAAAGTCTTTTATTCGATAGTTTCCATTTTTAAGAAATTTGTTATTCTTTCATTATTTACACCAGGTAATCCTCCGGTAACAATAATGCGATCATTAGATTTTAAATCAAAATATTTAGTTGTCTTATCCATTACTAATTGAACTAATTCGTCAGTATCATTCATTAAAGGAACAATACAAGTATATATACCATAGTTAAGTGCTAACATACGAGCTGTTTTTTCAGTAGTACAATTAGCAAGTATTGGGGCATTTGGTCTAAAATTACTAATCATTCTAGCACTATAACCACTGATAGATTCTACAGCAATAGCCTTAACATCAACAGACTTAGTTAAATCAACAGCAGCTTTAGCAATGCATTCAGTTCTACCAATTTTACCATTGTAACTAAAATGTTTAGCACTGTGATCTTCAGCATCACTAGCAATACTAGCCATGTAACTTACTGCCTCAACTGGATAAGCTCCAACTGTTGTTTCACCACTTAGCATAATAGCATCTGTTCCATCTAAAACAGCATTAGCAACATCAGTAACTTCCGCTCTGGTAGGACGACTATTTTTCTTCATGCTTTCAAGCATTTCGGTAGCAACGATACAAACTTTACCGTATTCTCTAGCTTTCTGAATAATTCTTTTTTGATAAACCGGAAGTAAAGATATAGGAACTTCTTCACCCAAATCTCCACGAGCAACCATTACTCCATCACTTACACTTAAAATTTCATCTAAGTTATCAATACCAGTTTTACTTTCAATCTTAGAAATTATTTTGATGTTACCATTTTCACTTTCAATAATCTTACGAGCTGCTAAAACATCTTCTTTACTTGAAACAAATGATAAAGCTAAAAAGTCACCATCATTTCTAACTGCATAACGAATATCTTCTTCATCATCTTCACTGATGAAAGGAATATTTAGTTTAACTCCTGGAGCAAATAAACTTTTTTTGCTACCAAGAACACCACCATTTATTACTTTACATGTAACACTGTCGGCATCTTTTTCAATTACTTCGATTTTCATTAATCCATTTTCTAATTGAACAACATTACCAATGTTAAGAGAATCAATTGCCTCAGGATGGTTTACACTAAATTCTTCGCTATTACCAACTATTTTTTCTTTAACAATTTTAATGGTTTTACCAGGGATAAGTTCAATACCACCTTCAACTACTTCACCATTTCGAAATTCTGGACCTTTAGTGTCAAACAAAAGACCAACATTCATATGCTTTTCAGCATTTGCTTTTTTTACTAAGTCAATTACAGTTTGTCTTTCTTCTAAAGTAGCATGAGAAAAATTTACTCTTGCCACATTCATACCAGCATCAACCATTTTAGAAAAAACTTCATATGAATTACTTGCTGGACCGATGCTACAAACTATTTTTGTTTTTTTCATAATTTCCACTCCTTCTCAACAGAATTCAATTTTACTACAAATATAAGTTAATGTCAAAAAATAAGCATTAATTTTTTTATTAATGCTTATAAAATGGGTAAAAAGCTGTTAATACTTCCTCCAATTAAATCATAGCAGAATTTGCCAATAAAAAAAAGCAATTGTTACTTGCCCCCGATAAGTAACAATTCTTTTTTAATAAAATCTATCTCATTTTGATAATTTTCATAAGAAGAATTTTCTGTAAACTCTTGACTTTTAATTTCTGTACCAAAGGAATCATATATAAATACTTTTAATAGTTGTTGATTTAAATAATAGTTAATTAAAATTATATTATTAGAATTTTCTTCTTTGAAACTTAAAAAATTAATGTTAGGATAATATTCAATTGTTTTATTATCTATAATTTTAACAAAGTTATCTTTATTATCATTATAATTATATCCATTTTTAACTAAGGATGTAATATCTATATCATCAGCTTTTTTATACAATTTTTGATAATTAGCAATTGGTTTGCTTTTTAAATATATTAAAGAGTCGCTCTTAAAATTTTCTTCTACCCTCAGTTTATAATCATAAGAGTGCTCTACATTATCTTTAATATAAGATATTTTTAAGTATAAATTATCTAAATTAGCATCGAAATCATCAAAATATTCATTGTAACCGTACTTTTCAGAAACTATTATATTTTCATTATACATTTGCTCAAATATAATTCTTTCTTCATCATTAGTATTCTTTTTATATAATTTAATATTATAAGTGGTATTAGAATCAGTATCACCAATATTAGATATAAGCGTTCCAAATTGAAAATAATTTCTAATTTTAGATTTAACAATTAAGGAATTATTGAGAGTAAATTCATCAGAATCTAAATAGACATTGTAAACTACAAATGCATTTCGATTTAAAACAATAACTAATGTAGCAATTATTCCTAAAAATATTAAAATGATTATACTAATAAAAATTAAATTCCGCCGATTGGTTTTTTTCTTTTCAACTTCTATAATATTTTCAACTTTTAAATTTTTATCTAAATCTATTATCGTTTTTATATCGATATCTAATATCTTGCATAATTTAAAAATTACAGATATGTCTGGAAAAGCTTTGCCATTTTCCCAATTGCTTATAGCCTGTCTTGTTACAAATAATTTTTTGGCCAAAGTATTTTGACTTATTTTTTTCTTTTTTCTTGCCTCAATTATAATATTACCAATATTTTCATTATAGTTCATAATACATCCCTGCTTTGTTTCATATTATAACATATTTTGAACAAAATTAAATTCCTATCAAACTTTTTAATGATTATTTTGGCTAATATTTAAAATAATACCAATACTAATCATTGAAACTAAAAGACTTGATCCTCCATAGGACATAAATGGAAGAGTTACACCCGTTACTCTTTTTAGTGTGGTAAAAAAATAAGGGGTTGCCTTTCCAAGTGTGG
>ERZ1643251.1962-NODE-1962-length-21771-cov-7.027169_pt1 | contig 21771 bp, 22 predicted proteins | sample MGYA00579261_ERZ1643251 | MGnify/ENA primary metagenome ERZ1643251 (study PRJEB29033, sample SAMEA4952267) | chicken gut metagenome | biome: Broiler Chicken; feature: Gastrointestinal Tract; material: Caecum | place: Ireland | collected 2018 | study: Broiler... | reverse complement strand
TAAATGAAAAAATACAAGAGAAATTTGGTGATTTGGTTGAAGAATTAAGACAAGATAGAATATATGTAAAATATAGAGAATATTAAAAATGGATATATGTTATGGGAATGAAATGAAAAGAAGATATTTAGAACCAGTAAAATTAAAAAACGGAAAGTGGACATTTGTAAATTCAGATGGAATACTTTGGAGTGATCTATATGGTGACGAGGCAATGTTTATATTCATATGCAATTTTCACGAAGGTTTTGCCGCTGTTCAACTTCAAAATGGAGAATGGACTTTTGTAGATAAAAATGAGAAGATGTGGAAACAAAAGTTTGATTTTGTTTGTGATTTTCATGAAGGTTTTGCTTGTGTTCGAGTGTGTGACGGATGGACATTTGTAGATAAAGATGGAAATTTGTTCAAAGAAAGATTTGCCAGCCAATCAGTTTTTTCAAATGGTTTGGCTAAGGTTATTACAAATGATGAAAGTAAAAAAATTTGTTATTTGGATATATATCAAAACCTTTGGGATATTAATCATGCAGAATATTTCAAAGAAATCTACAAAAATCCGGAATATGTTTTTCAATTGGAGCAAAATTTACTGTCAAGTAAAAAATTTTTGAAAACTGCACTAAGTGTCATCGTGCAAAGACTTGATGACATGAGAAAAGAGATGCCAAAAGAGCAGTTTGAACAATATAAAAACAAGTTAAACCAAAATATACAAGATAAGTTTTCTTCAATAATTGTTTTGATTGAGCGAGACGAACAAAACAAAAGTGGCAATTTTGAGTATTGAAAAGATTAAAATAGTTTGATATAATATGCCTAATTAGGAGTTATTATGAGTGATAGTGTTAAGATTTCAGATAAACCGATGTCAATAGATGATCAAATAAGATTTTATGTTGACCATGCCAAAACTTTTATGTTGCATGGACCAAGTGGCATAGGTAAATCTAGGCGTGTGGAAGAGATAGATCCAAATTATGTTTCAATAGTTTTGAGAAATGATATGTTGCCAGAAGAGGTGATAGGAAAAACTATTTATCTATCCAGCGGAGAGGCTAAATGGATTGCACCAATTTGGTTTACAGAACTAAAGAAGAGATGTGAGCAGGACAAAGAACACAATCACGTGCTTTTTATTGACGAGGTTACCAATGTTAAACCTATCATTCAAAGTATGATATATGACGTTGTGCTTAACAGAAGAATAAGAGCAGATGCACAAAGCAACCTGCCAAAAAATGTTTGCATTGCACTTGCTGGTAACAGCCAAGAGGAGAGCAATGCAGCCTATGTCATGCCAGCGCCACTTTTTAGGAGAGTTGACGGGCACATATATCTTAACTTGGATGTAAATGCCATCATCAAATGGGGTTGTAAGCCAAGGGAAGATGGCAGCGATAGATTGAAAATGCATCCAACTGTAATTGCCTATTTAAGCTCTTTAGGAAAAGGACAAAATGTAAAAAAAGTTTTGTATACACAATATGATAGTGAAGAGCCGCAAAAATTTGCAATTGATCCTCGTGCGTGGGAACAGGTTAGTAACATAATCTATGATAACGATGGTGTCATCGCCAAAGAACTGCTTGTAAACAAACTGGGAGACATTGTAACAATGTCATTTTTGCAATTTATTAATCAAAAATATATCTCTATTGATGACATAGTAAACGGAAATGTTGACGCAAGAAAAATTCCTTCAAGTTTAGATAACAAAATTACTTTGTCCATGTCTTTACTTAGTGCAAGTGAAGAAAATATTGGTGTTGTTAGACAGTTCATCAAGCAAAATCTTGGTAGTGAGATTTTGACCAATTACGATTTACTTTGGGCTGGTGACGATAAGGATAGGCTGATACTTTTAAAAAGTTTGCAAGATAAAGAATTTAACTTAAAGCCTTTGAAAAACGAACAAGAGCAAAACAAACAAGAAGAAAATTTGGATAATGATGTGTTTGATTTAGTTTAGGAGTGGTTATGGACAAACAAGAAAAAATTAAAATTGTAATCAAAAACAATTTTTCTACTCCACTCATTCTTGAAGGAGTAAATTTTAGTGAATCAGATAGCACTGTCATTTTGCCAAGCGATATAAATTCGCAATATCTTGGTGTTATTCCGGAAGAAAATGGTTACTGTTATCCTATGTGGTTTAACGAACTTCAAAAAAAGGCGAGTTTGAAACAGAGAGTTTATTTAGTAATTAGTGAAATAAATAACATAGAACCAGAAGAACAACTTAAATTTTATGAAATACTAAAATACAGGACCATAAGTGGTGTAAAGCTTCCAACAAATGCACAAATTTTGTTGACAAGTAAAAAAGACGGGAAAGACTTAAACCCAATAATAGCTTCATTGTCTATATCCTATAAAGTGGAGTAAATATGAAATTTTTTAAAAAACAAACGCTTTCCGATGTTGCATACAAAAATGATAATGAAAAAGATATGATTGAAGAGGCGCTCACAGCCATTAAAAACAAATTCCCAATCATATCTGTTTTTGTAAGCGACGTTCCTTTGGTTGAAAACTCTTCCATTGCTACGGCTGCAACCGACGGAAACACCGTTTATTATAATAGAAATTTTCTTAAATCGTTGACACCAAGTCAAAGACAGTTTGTGCTGGCTCATGAATATCTTCACATACACTTTAATCACGTAAAGAGAGGAGAAAATAAAGACCAAAGGCTTTGGAATATTGCGACTGATGCTGTCATAAATGCAAAATTGGAAGAAGAAAAGTTTGAACCTTTGAAAGAAGGGATAAGCATGGAACAAGGCAAAACCATGTCGGCTGATGAAATATATGACATACTCAAAGCCAATCCAAAACTTTCTCAGGATTTTGAAGACGTGGAAAATCACAACATATGGGATTATAGCAAGTCTCCACAAAGTCAAGATCAAAACTCAAATCAGCAAAAAACTACACCAGAAAGTACTGCCGAAAAAGAATTTTCTAAGTTAAACGATAAATTAAAGGGAGAGATAGCGAAGCAATTTAAAGATCAGTTGCTTGAAAGACAAGAGCAAAATTCGCAGAAAGGCTTTGGCGCTGGTGACCATGAAGAAAGGTATGGACAACTTGAAGACAAAAAGGCGATTGTCTCATGGAAGAAGTTACTTAGACGCGAGGTGGAAAAAGAGGAAGATAGATGGAACTATCGAAGAGCCAATGAAGACAACTATTTTCAGGCTGGAATATCATCGCTGGATTCAACTGACATGCCTCTCACCGAGGTTTTACTTGACACAAGTGGCTCCGTTAGCGAAGAATTGGTACGTGAGTTTTTGATACAACTAAAGCCACTTTTGCGTGAGTCAAGGTTAAAGGTTGGATGTTTTGATACCAAGTTTTATGGTTTTGTCGAGATAAAAAGCAAAAAAGATATCGACAACTTTGTGGTTAAAGGTGGTGGCGGAACCGACTTTAACGAGGCTGCAAGACACTTTTCAAAAGACAAAAGAGTCAACAAAATAGTGTTCACTGATGGTTATGATGAATTCACATTGACTGATTCAGCTTATAAAAATATCATTTGGTTGGTGTTTGAAAATAGAAATTTTGTCCCATCATTGGGCAGAGTTATAAATGTTGATGTGAACCAAATTATAAGTCAAAACAATTCAAAAAATGATGAGTGGAGTTATTAATGCAAAATATCTATGATGACAATGAGTTTTTTGGAAAATACATTGAACATAGGTCGCAAGATGTCAATGCAAACAATTTGATTGAAAAACCTATATTTTATTCAATGTTACCAGATATGCTAGGCAAAGATGTTTTGGATATTGGATGTGGAGTGGGAGAGCTTTGTCAGTATGCTCTCTCGTGTGGTGCAGGTAAAGTAGTTGGCATTGATTGTTCAAAAAATATGCTTGAGCTTGCAAGACAAAATTGTTCAAAAGATATAAGTTTTTATAATATCCTCATGGAACAACTCTCTAAAATCCATGACAAATTTGACATCGTGACAAGCGAACTTGCTTTTCATTATGTGGAGGATTTTGACAAACTCATCTCGGACATTGCATCTTTGCTAAAAAGTGGTGGCAAACTGATATTTTCTCAAGAGCATCCTTTGGTCACTGCTTTTAAAAATCCAAACCATGAAAAAATTGACACAAAAATTGACATCATGGGCAAAAGATATTATCTTGTCAGTGACTATAATGTGCTTGGAAAACGTGTTGTAAAATGGAATGTAAACGGAGTGATTAAATATCATAGAAATTTCACAGATATTATAAACACACTGACTAGACATGGTTTTGTAATTGACCAATTGTTTGAAAGTTATGCGGACGAAGAGGTGATCAAAAAGGAACCAAAATATAAATATCAAAACGATAGACCTTATTTTCTCTTTATTTGTGCAACTTTAAAATAAAACATATTTTTACTTGCATTTTTATGGCTTTTCATATAAAATGCAAATGTATGGGCAATTAACTCAGTTGGTAGAGTGTCACTTTGACGTAGTGGAAGTCAGGAGTTCGAGTCTCTTATTGCCCACCAAATTTAAATTGAAAAATCTACGAAATGTAGATTTTTTTGTATTATGAGGATACAAATGGATAAATACATACATGAAATATTCAAAAACAAAGTAATGAACAAAGATAAACTTTTATCTTTTGGATTTTTTGAAGATAACAATATATTTCATTTACAAACACCACTAATTTATGACTTTATTTTATCAATAGATATTACGCCAGAAAATATCAAAACAACACTTTATGACAAGGATACAAAAGATGAATATACTTTGCATCTAAATGACAATTTTGTGGGAAATTATGTTGGTGAAATTAGAACGGCATATCACGAAATGTTGTCAAAAATCTGTGATAGTTGTTTTGATAAAGTTGTTTTTAAAAGCGACAATGCACAAAAAGTCATCAAGTATATTAAGCAAAAATACAATGATGAGCTTGAATTTTTATGGGAAAAATTTGACGATAATGCAATCTGCAGAAGAAAAGATAACAAAAAATGGTATATTGCTTTCATGAAGGTAAAAAAATGCAAACTCGAAAGTTTGCAAGGTGAGAGCATGGTTGAAATCATTGATGTTCGTGTGGATAGGGATGTGAGTTTTTATATCGACAACAAACATATCTTTGCTGGTTATCACATGAACAAAAAGAATTGGATAACCATACTTCTTGAAAGCGACATAGATATAGATGAGGTGTATAAATTAATTGACATCAGTTATACTCTGGCAAAGTGATTTTTATGCTGTCCACGAGTTGTGTGTGAATTTCATGAACAAGATCAGTGGAAATATATTTTTTGTTGTCATCGGCAAAAACGGTGGCAACATTTTTATAGTTCGAAAGCACACAGCCTAAAAAGTTTGCACCGCCAGAAATTCCACAACCAATGCCCAAGCTATTTAATTTTTGTGCCATGGCGATCGCATCATCATCTGTGATTGGTATGATTTCATCCACAATGTTTTTGTTATAAAGCTTTGGGATTATGCCATCACTTAAACCTTGAATTTTGTGTTCTCCAATGCTTTTTCCCAGAGTCAAAAGCGATGAGGATGCAGGGTCAATGGCAATAAGCTTGATGCCATTTTTCTTTAACAATTCGCCAGCACCTGACAGTGTCCCACTTGTGCCCACACCACTTACAAATGCTTCTACTTTGCACTGCTGTAAAATCTCTTCACCGATTTTTGATTGAGCAATTTTGTTGTATTTATTTTCAAACTGCTTGGTGTAATATGCACCGGTTTTTTGTACGTAATTTTGTGCATATTCAAAGCACTGCGAAAAGTTTTCGCACAAAATTAACTTCGCACCATATAACTTGATTAATTTTTGCCTTTCCTCACTCATATTCTTTGGCATAAAAATGGTTACTCTAAGCCCCAAAAATGCTCCAAGGCTTGCAAGAGAGATGCCCATATTGCCACTGGTAACTTCAACAATCTCATCACCTTGTTTTATGCCACTATTTTCAAGCATGCAAAGCGCAGCACGGTCTTTTACCGAACCGGAAAAATTATACCATTCACATTTTGCATAAATGGTTTTGTTTATATTTTTACACTGAACACGAAGTTCCAAAATAGGAGTGTTTCCGATAAATTTTTGCAAGTATTCAAATCTATTCATATGTTTTTATGATATGTAAAAATTTGCTTTTTTGTCAAATAAATGCAATTGCTTGTGTTTTTTACTTAAAAAGTTTATAATTAACGCATGGAGGAATGATGAAACAAAATCAGTTTTTGAAGGAATTTAAACCAAATAAAGAATGGATTAAAATCTATCCAAACGAATATGCATTGTATGGGATTGATAAAAATACTTCTGCAACTGCGCTTTGTGTTTACAAAACCGGAAAGTTATATTCAGCAGACAACTCAATGGTGATTTTTTATTATGGCAAAATCAATTCATTTTTTGATGATCTTGCCAAGGAATACGAAGAGCTTAGATTAAATTTAGATAGTCAAGAAAGCTACGGTGCATATCCTGAGCACTGGGAGAGAAAAGACAATATTTTTTATAGTGTCTTAAAGTTAGTTAAATCTCCAAATATGCATATGGTTGATATATTTTTCGATAAAGGTGGAGATATTTATTGTGCTCACACCTACATTGAAAATGAAGAAAAAGACCTCAGCCTTTCTAACATTTCAAAAAAATATGCTGACATAGGATATATTCTTGATGAAATTGAGAACTTGTAAAATAAACTATGATCTTTTGATGCAAGATCAAATAAAAGAAATAAAGTCAAGGCCAAAACTATTGCTTCACAGTTGCTGTGGACCATGTTCTAGCGCTTGTATAGAAAGGCTAAGTCAATATTTTGATATAACAATTCTCTACTATAACCCAAATATATATCCAAAACAAGAATATGAGAAACGTTTGTCAACTCAGGAGCAACTGCTGAAAAACTTTCAAAATATTCGTGTGACGTCTTTGCCATATGATGAAAACCAATACTTGTCACAGGTAAAGGGATTGGAAAGTGAACGAGAGGGCGGAGCAAGGTGTGACAAGTGTTTTTATTTGAGATTGAAAAAAACTGCACAGTTTGCTAAAGAAAATGGCTATGACTATTTTGGCACTACTTTAACTGTCAGCTCTCACAAGGACGAACAAAAGGTAAATCGTATTGGTGAGGAAATTTCAAATGAGATCAAAATACCTTTCCTTTACGCAGATTTTAAAAAACATGATGGTTACAAGCGAAGCATTGAACTTTCAAAACAATTTAATTTATATCGACAAAATTACTGTGGATGTAGGTTTTCCATAAGGAGAGAAATTGAAGTACGCTAAATATGTGGCACCTAAGAAAAAAGATTATTTAGGAATCATTTCATATGTTGTGCTTTTTGTGGCACTTGTGATTCTGCTGTTTTTTGTTGGAGTCATGTTCTATTGCAATGTGGCACTTTCATATTATCCAATAAGTGGCACCAGCATGCAACCACTCATCAATCCAAGTGGGCAAAACACAGATTATGTTTATGCGACCAGCGATGTTTCAGACATAACCTATGGTGATGTCATAATTTTTCATTATCCATCCGCTGATGAAGAAAAGGGTTACAGACAAATCATTAAACGCGTCATAGCACTTGAAGGTGACAACCTTATGATCAAAAACACCCTAAGGCCACAAGAAAATTCAAGTTGGACATACTATGCACTTTACATTCAGTATGGTGGAGAAGGCGAGTTTGTTGAAGTTGAAGAAGACTATATCATTGACAAGACAAGTTACAGGATTCTATATCAAGACGATTTTTATCTTAATGATGATTACAACAAAAATTTCTTGCGTGATGAGAATGGCAACGTGTACATCCACGTTGGAGAGGGCGAGGTTTTTTATGCTGGTGACAACAGGACAGACTCTTTTGACTGTTTTGACTATGGTCCACAGGATGCAGAAAACATTGTGGCTGAAGTAAAATATATCATCTATGGTGGAAATAACAGAATTTGGCAAGTTGTATTGCAAATGCTAGGGATATACAAATGGAACTAGAAAAAATAGAACTTTTTTCATATCGCAATTACAAAAACGTCGTGATCAATTTTGATTCTGGACTCAATGTGATATGTGGAAAAAATGCACAGGGCAAGACCAATCTTTTGGAAGCGATATACTTTTGCGTTGTTGGCAAAAGTTTTCGAGCGAGCAGAGAACGTGAAGTCATCAACATGCAAAGCGACTATGCAAAAATCAAGGTCTATGTCAAAAAAAATATTGGAAAAAGTGTCATAGAAATAATATTTTCCAAGAAAGAGAAAAAAACTGTAAAAATTGATGGCATACCAATAAGAAGGCTAAGCCAGCTTCTTGGTGAATTTAATGGTGTATTTTTCTCTCCCGATGAGTTGAAACTAATTAAAGAAAGTCCAGAGGACAGACGTAGATTCATGGACATAGATATCTCTCAAACCACAAAGCAATATGTATATTTGCTGTCGAGGTACAATGAAATTCTTGCCAATCGCAACAAACAGTTAAAGCAAAATTTACCCATTCAAGAACTGAAAAACATCATGAGCATTTGGAATGAACAACTTGCAGATTGCGCAGAAAAGATAAAAAAGTACAGACAAAACTTTGTCATATCTCTCATGCCATATGCCCAAAAGGTGCACCAGTACATCACAGACGGGAAGGAAGATCTTGTTGTTGAGTATGTGACAATAAAAGAAGACAGCAAACAGGACATCATAAACAAACTTGAAAGCTGCCTTGAAAAAGACGTTCAGCTTGGATATACCACCTATGGTGTACATCGAGACGATCTAAAGGTGATGGTGAATGGTGTAGATGTTCGAACTTATGGCTCGCAAGGCCAGCAGAGAACTTGCGCACTGTCACTTAAACTTGCAGAGCTAAGCATAATTGAAGACATAACTCACACTCGTCCAGTGCTACTTTTGGATGATGTGCTAAGTGAACTTGATGATGACAGAAAAAGACGGCTGCTACAGTATTGCAAAAACACCCAGACATTTATCACCTGTACATCTTTTGATTATGATGTGGATTGCAAAAAAATAGAGATAAAAAACGGCCAAATTGTAAAATAATGACAAAAAACTAAAAATACTCGTAAAAAAATTTGATTTTACGAGTATTTTTCGTATATACTATACAAGAAAGTACCAAACCCTCAACACCAGTAAAAAGATTTAGCATTTTTTTAAAAAAAATACGCAAAAAAGTTGACATGGGGGGGGGGCACTATAATAAATCATGTAAAAATATAGCGCCACCCACAGTTTTATTGGTGCAAATGAAAAGGAGAAAATGTATGAAGAAAAAAGGTAAACTTGTGCTCAGTTTCATGACATTGTGTTTAAGCTTGGCAGTGCTCGTGTTTGGAGTTTACAGTGCAACAAGTGTGAACTACAGTGCAGGTGGAAATGTGAGCTACCAGTTAAACGACGTGTTTGTAAACATCAACACACAGTTGTATAGGTCCACAAGCACTTCACTTACCGATGAATATTTGCTTGCAGACAATATAACAACATTTGAAGGAGATAACATACCATCAAATGTAGAGCTGGTGCAGACTGACAATGAAGATGTAAGCACATATAATCCAGCAACCGGCGAGGTCACAAACGCAGGTGAAACAGTGAAAGGAGGTGCACAGTTTTCACTAAACTACGGAAGTTACTCAAGCACAGGAAACACATCTTTTGCATACTACATAGTGATAACTGTGACAAATTATGGAACAGAGACCATATATCTAGAGCTAACAAACAACATAGCAAATCCACAGGCACTCAACAGCCACATTGTTATTTCCAATGACACTCAAATTGAAGGACGAGGAGAGCAGGCGAGTGTGGATAAAGTAGTTGTGATAGGTTTGGCACTTGATGATGCTGCAAGCAGTGCAAACGGAGAGTTCAACTTTGCAATGAACGTAACACGCACAGCACCTAGTGCAACAATGACATTATCTACTGTACAAAACAGTGCTTTGGCAGACACAGTTTCATTTAAATCATACGGAAGCCAAACCAAAGGTGTTGTTTCAAATGCCACCTTGTATGATTTTATGGAACCAGATACGATGATGGTAGCCATGCCCATGCTCCAACGTATAATTTTTGGAGCTTTTGCAGATTCCGCAAGTTATGCTTATTATCACATGACAATAGACAATGTAGATTTGCAGCAAAATTCAAGTCTTTTGATAAACTTTAATAGCTCATGTCAAAACACCAATTTGTCGCCTGTCTTGGTCATGGGCGTAAATGGGCATATAGAGCAACAAGAAGCCATGTTGGCTATTTCAAGTGCAATAAATATGCAACCAGGCTCTATGTTCATTACAATTGACGAGGGAGTAAACGGATTTGAATTGAATTTGGATGATTTGTCAGCCAGCGTATCTTCAAATACATTGCAGTTTACAGTGATTGTTGGGTACCTTGCCCAATACGATTTTGTGGGAGATAGCATACAAACTACCTTTTCTGCTTCATACACACCTACCACTTCAAGAACCATTACAATCGTAGATGAAGATGGTTCAAGCGTTCAAGAGCAAACCAATATCATGCATCATTCTATTCTTGAGGGTGGTGGTGACGAATCTGAATACTTTTATGATAGCAACTATGCCAACATGATCAAATTTCCTCTTGTCCCACAACAAGACATGACAATTTATAAAAAAGAATTTGAAAATGGAAAGATATATAGCTTTGCGGATATTCCACAGGGAGAGACCGTAGATTTGTACATTGCTGATAAAAAATATGCAACTTTTACTCTTGAATCGTTACAACTATTGGCCTCTGCCGTCAACAATATACAAACCAACATGTTGGTTGTTGATCCAAGTACCTATGGAATAACTTTAAGTAACACAGATAATATGGCAATATATCCTAATAATTCAGGCGGAGTTGAAAAGTTTTTACTCATATTCAAAGCTACAGAAATAAACAGTGATATGAACCCAGAACAATTACAAGGAGGCTGGTTCTTGTACATAAGTTTAACGGAAGATAGCATTGGGCTTAACTGTTATTTCCGTTACGACTCATTCAAAACTGCACGAATGGCATATTCTACAACGGGGGAGGAATTACCTTTTGTAGACGGTCATGTTAACATGGACTAATGATTATAATGAAAAATCACCACAACTACTGTGGTGATTTTTTCATAATTTCATATTCTTCTCTTGTGATGTAGTGATAATACTCATAACTTGGATGTTCATCCAAAACTTTTTGCATTGCCTCTTGTGTACGGTCACGAAGTTCATCATTTCTTTCTCTAATGCCTTTGGTAAGGTCTGGATATATCGGATCACAGATGTATACACCCAGTTTTGGACGTTTTTTGACAATGCGCCTTAGGCCTTTTGTTTGGCGAAACACAATGACATAAGGTATCACGGGTACATTATTTTTTGAGGCAAAATGGAAGGCGTCACTTTTGAGAGGTCTGAGCTTGTTGTAATAGGGCCACATACTGCCTTCTGGGAAAATGTGTACGAACCTGTTTTTCTTAAGATAGGTGGTTATTTGGCTATAAAAGTTCATGCTTGCCTTCACTGTGTCTGGCAGGGGCATCACACCAAATGCAGTCATGAGTTTGCCAACATATGGTACATCAAAATTTTGTTTTTGTGACACGATGTGAGACCTTCGAAAGCGCTTGACAAAGGCAGCTGCAATCATAAAATCCACACAATGCACATGATTTGAAACAGTTATTGCGCCACCTTTTATGTTTTTTAATTTTTTCTTACCATGTACTTTGATGCCCAGGCCTATTTTGCCATATAAAAAGAATACAGGTTTGGCAATAAAGTGATAAAAAATAAACTGAAAAGAGCGAACAAACCAGTTTTTCTGGTATTTATATTTATCGTCAACCACAAGTTTATTGTGTTTTTTTGTTACATTTTTAACAACAACGCCATCAGGTGTTGACGGCATAATTGCTATTTTTTCTTTAGGAAATATATTTTTTTGCATATCTTTGTTTAGTATAACAAATTTTATCAAGTTGTCAAACACATTGTTAAATGTTTGACATTGCTTTGCACTTATATTAAAATATAAACATAAACTTCTTGTGTCGTGATAATCGTTTATAATGACCGACATTTGAAGTCAAACTTTAAAATTTTAAGGAGAAATATATGGGCCTTTTTAACTTTGTAAAAAAACAATTGCTTAAGGTTATTGAATGGAAGGATAGCTCCAAAGATACAATCGTATATCGCTTTCCACTTACTGACAGAGATGAAATAATGACAAGCTCAACACTCGTCGTTCGTGAAAGTCAAGTGGCTATATTTGTACATGAAGGTGAGGTGGCAGATGTCTTTGAGCCTGGTACCTACAAATTGTCCACTGAAAATATTCCATTCCTTACAAAAATTCTGTCTCTTCCAACGGGATTTGATTCACCAATAAAGGCAGAGGTCTATTTTGTCAACACAAAACAATTTGTGGGTCAAAAGTGGGGCACTCAAAACCCTATAATGATGCGTGACAGTGAGTTTGGCACAATCAGGCTTCGTGGGTTTGGTGTTTATTCATTTAGAGTTAGCGATGCAAAACTTTTTATGAAAGAGGTTTTTGGGACAAATGAAGTCTACAAAGTTGATGATGTCGCATCGCAAATAAAGCCAATGCTCATTCAATCGGTCACGGATGCAATAGCTGAAAGCAAAATTTCAGCAATTGATCTTGCTGCAAATTACAGAGAGTTTTCAAATGAGATCTTAAAGAGCAGTGAAGCTGAATTTTCAAAATATGGTTTAAAACTTTGCAGTGTGGTTATTGAAAACTTGTCCTTGCCAGAAGATGTTGAAAAAGCCCTTGATGAAAGAACAAAACTTGGAGTGCTTGAGGACAAAATGGGCACATACACACAATATCAGGCTGCTCAGGCCATTCGTGATGCCGCAAAAAATGAAAGTGGTGGCAACTTGGCAGGTCTTGGTGTTGGACTTGGTGCAGGAACAACCATAGGTGGTGTTTTTGCAAACAACATCACAACTGAAAACAGACCAAAGGTCAAAACAACCACCTGTGACAAATGTGGCGCCAAAATGCGTGAAGGTGCAAAATTTTGCCCAGAGTGTGGAGCACCACAAGGTGCTGTTTGCCCTAAATGTGGCAAGGCTGTGAGCAAAAATGCAAAGTTTTGCCCAGAGTGTGGAGAAAACCTTAAAAAAGAAATAACATGCAAAAAATGTGGAGCAAAGATTAAAAAGAGTGCCAAATTCTGTCCTGAATGTGGCACAAAAGTAGAATAATATGGCTGATTCGCAATTCAAAACTGTAATCAAAGGTACTCAAGACAAATGTTCTTCTTGTGGAGGACATTTGTATTTTTCGCCTGAAGATCAAGCGCTTAGGTGTGAATCTTGTGATGGCTTGGAGAAAATTGAAATAAACAAAAACAATGTCAAACATGCTTATGTTCAAAGTGAAGAAAATAAGCTTGAACATAAAAAATATGCTGAGGAAAACAAAGTTTTCAAATGCGTATCCTGTGGTGCCAATGTGGTTTTAAACAAACTTGATGTGGCAACAAAATGCCCATATTGCGACAGCAGTATCACTATTGCAGAAGATGTGGACATAGGCCTTAAGCCAGATTCAATAATTCCTTTTAAGTTTGGAGAGGAAAAAGCAGCAATTTTATACAAACAGGGTCTAAAGAAGAAATGGTTTTTGCCAAATGTGTTCAAAAAAACACCGCCCATTGATGAAATTAAGGGAGTGTATATTCCATGTTTTAGTTTTGATGCGAATTCACACACCACTTATCGTGGACGTCTCGCCAGGCAACATACTTCCACCCATAATGGAAGAACCCATACACACACTACATATTTTAACATTTCAGGGACAAGAGATTTTGCCCATCATGATATCTTGGTGGAAACAAGTTCTCACATTGACCAAACTCAATTCAATGCGATAAAGCCGTATAATATAAAAGAACTCGTCGTCTATGACGATGCATACATCCGTGGATACAGTTTGGAGCATTATGATCAACTGCTTGAAAATTGCAAAAGAGTGGCAAATACCATCATGGAAAACACCATTAAATCACAGATATTATCTTCATACAGCTATTCATATGTTGACAGTTATACTCAAAACGTGACATATAGCGATGAAAAATTTTCTTACTACATAGTTCCTACATATAGTGTTAAATACAAATACAAAGACAAAAACTATCTAACATTTATGAATGGACAAACAGGCAAGGTTGGAGACGGACTTCCAAAATCTGCGATAAAGATAACTTTGTTTGTACTCATGATAATTGCCATATTGGGCGCAGTAATTGCATTATTTTATTATTTTTAGGAGACAATTATGGTTGAACCAAAAACACTTGCAGGTTTTATGGAGCTCTTGCCTGCAGATCAAATACAATTTAACAGATTTTTGGATATTATAAGAAAAAATTTCGAAAAGTTTGGGTTTTTGCCAATTGACACACCAGTTTTGGAAATCAGTGAAGTACTTTTAGCTAAAGCCGGTGGTGAAACTGACAAACAGATATATAGTTTCAAAAAAGGCGACGGTGAGCTTTGTATGCGCTTTGACCTCACCGTTCCACTTGCAAAATATGTGGCAAAAAATTTGAACCAACTCAACTTTCCATTCCTTAGATACCAAATCGGCAAGGTATATCGTGGTGAACGCCCTCAAAAGGGCAGATTTAGAGAGTTTTATCAATGCGACATTGATGTAATTGGAAAAGGCCTTTTGGACATAAAGTATGATGCCTTGGTGCCTAGTGTGATGTATAATATCTTTAAAGAGATGAACATAGGTGACTTTTGCATCAGTGTTAGCAATAGAAAAATACTTTTTGGTTTTCTAAATTACATTGGACTTAATGAAAAAAGTCAGGAAATATTAAGGCTTATTGACAAATACAAAAAAATAGGTAAAGAAAATTTTATTGCCACCATGAGTGAGTTAAATATTGCTGATGAAAACATCCAAAAAATCATCGATTTCATAACAATATCTGGTGACAAATGGGAGAAAATTGAGAAGTTAAAATCATTAAATATTCAAGACGAAACCTACAAAGAGGGTGTATCAGAACTTGAACAGGTCATAAAACTTATGTCAACTTTTGGAGTGGGTGGCAAGTTTTTTGATGTTGATTTGTTGATTGCTCGTGGACTTGATTACTATACCGGCACAGTGTATGAAACAGAGCTTGTTGGTTATGAAAGTCTTGGGAGCATTTGTAGTGGTGGCAGATATGATAATTTGGCAGGGTATTATACCAACGAAAGACTTCCAGGCGTGGGCATGTCCATAGGCCTTACAAGGCTTTTTGTCAAACTTAAAGAACATGACATCCTGGCCAAGGAAAGCGGAGCTATCTCCAGCGCAATAATATTGCCTATGGGGGACACACTAACTGAGTGCATAAAATTGTCCAATACACTTCGAGAAAATGGCATAAATTGTGAGGTGTATCTTCAAGATGTCAAGTTTAAACACAAAATTTCTTATGCAGGAAAGTCTGGCATAAAATATGCAATACTTGTTGGCGAAGATGAAGTAAACAATGGTGAATACTCCATCAAAAACCTTATTGACGGTTCACAGCAAAAACTGGGACCAAAACAATTAATTGAGTTTTTGAAAAACTAACTTCTGTCATTCCGAGTGGCTCTGCCACGAGGAATCTCTAGAGGGAGCTTTCACTTCGTTTGTGATGACGGAAGTGGGTTTATAAATTCAATCAAACTTTTCTTTTTGTCTAAAGGTAGTGAAGCGATCAAAACTTCAAGTTCTTTGTTAACATCATATTCATCTATATTTTTGCTAAAAAATCTTTCAATTGGGAATTCACAAACTTATAAAATTTGTAGCAATTTTTCAATAGTCAAAACAATTCGTCCACTTTCAACTTGTGCAACATATTGTGGACTCATTCCAATTCTTAAACTGACTTCTCTAGCAGATAGTCCCGCTTTGTTTCTGACATATCCAATCCTTGCCAAAATTTCTTTTATTTCCATGTTTTCCTCTCAATAAACATCTTCTGTGCTATTAAAATAATCTCGTGCAAAAAATTGTTCAAGTGTTATATTTGCACCGGCGCACAATTTTTTAATGGTTATCACCTTTGGATATTTAATTTTACCATACATAAAATCAAATACTGTTGATGGAGTTAGATTGGAGTTCAAACAAAGTGCGGTAATTGTTGTTTTGTTTTCTTCCACAAGTTCTAAAATTCTTTTCCTTATTGCGTCGTCTGTGCTCATAATATTCCTTTGTTTGAATATACCATAAAAAAGAAAAATCTCAAAGTTAAAATAGTGATTGACAAATTTTTTAACTTATATTATATTTGTATATACTGTGGTGGATATAGCGTAGTTGGCTAACGCGCCAGATTGTGGCTCTGGAGACCATGGGTTCAAGTCCCATTATTCACCCCATAGTTTCCCACCTTTTAAGGGTGGGATTTTTTTCATCATTTTTTTAAAAAAATGCTTTAATATATAATTATAGTATGTTATACTACTAATAGTATATCAAAGGCTTTTTTATGCAATAATTAGCTTAGTATGCTTTTACAGGAGATATCAAATGGAACAAGAGTTAGATTTAACCAAAAGTGAAAAGTACGACCAGTCGGACATTCAAGTTCTTGAAGGCCTTGAACCAGTGCGCAAACGTCCAGGCATGTACATTGGCTCAACTGATGAACGCGGACTTCATCACTTGGTTACTGAGGTTGTGGACAATAGTATAGACGAGGCACTTGCTGGCTACTGTACAAGAATTGATGTAACACTCAACAGTGATGGGTCATGCACAGTTTCCGACAATGGCCGTGGCATACCAACGGGAATAATTGAAAAAGAGGGTAAAAGCGCAGTTGAAGTTGTGCTCACAAAACTTCATGCTGGTGGTAAATTTGGTGGCGCAGGCTACAAGATCTCTGGTGGACTTCACGGAGTTGGTGTAAGTTGTGTAAACGCACTTTCAAAGTGGCTTAAAGTTGATGTCTATCAAAACGGCTATCATCACTACATGCAATTTAGTCGCGGTGTTGCCGATGCTCCACTTAAAAAACTTGAAAAGTCAGATAGGCGTGGCACTACAGTTACATTTTTGCCAGATGACACAATTTTTGAAACTGTTGAATTTGACTATGAAACAATAAAAAATCGTTTTCGTGAAATTGCCTTTTTAAACAAAGGTATAGTCATAACTTTGACCGATGAAAGAGAGGGCAAGGAAAAGAGCGAAACATTTGAATTCAAGGGTGGAATAATTGAGTTTGTGGAATATTTGAACAAAAACAAAACACCACTGTTTCCACATCCAATATATTTCAACAAATTTACCCCAACAAGTGAAGTTGAAGTTGCATTTCAGTACAATGACGGATACAACGAAAGTATACACGCATACGCAAACAACATAAACACTGAAGAGGGTGGTACACATCTTGATGGCTTTAAAAAGGCATTGACAAAAGTCATCAATGACTATGGTCAAAAGAACAAAATTCTCAAAGAAAGTGAAAAGCTTAGCGGCGAGGATTGCCGAGAGGGTATCACAGCCGTCATTTCAGTTAAACTTATGAACCCTCAGTTTGAAGGTCAAACAAAAACAAAACTTGGCAACAGTGAGATGCGTACAATCGTTGAAAAGGCAGTGACAGAGGGTTTTGGTGATTACTTAGAGGAAAATCCAACCCAGGCACGTGAACTTGTTTTAAAGAGTGTGACTGCACAAAGGGCTCGTGAGGCTGCTAGGCTTGCCAGAGAGTCTACAAGACGTAAAGGTGTGCTTGAGAGCACAACGCTTCCAGGAAAACTCGCTGATTGTACAGAAAAAGATCCATCACACTGCGAGATTTACCTTGTTGAGGGAGATTCGGCAGGTGGCAGTGCAAAACAGGGTAGAGACAGACGTTTTCAAGCCATTTTGCCACTTCGTGGGAAGATCTTAAATGTTGAAAAGGCAAGGCTAAATCATATTTTGGAAAATAACGAAATAAAAAGCATGATTACAGCCTTTGGCGCAGGTATACATGATGATTTTGATGAAAGCAAACTTCGCTATGACAAGATCATATGCATGACCGATGCCGATGTCGATGGGTCGCATATAAGGATTCTTCTGTTGACATTCTTCTTTAGATTTATGCGTCCACTCATTGAAAAAGGTCACGTATATGCAGCTCAGCCTCCACTATATAAATTAAATCGTGGAAAAGAGGAGTTGTACTTCTACAGCGACGAAGAGCTTGAGGCAAACTTGTCACAATTTGGAAGAAAGGGCATTACAATCCAACGTTACAAAGGTCTAGGTGAAATGAATCCAGAACAACTTTGGGAAACGACAATGAACCCAGAAAATAGAGTGCTTGTTCAAATCACCATGAAAGATGCCGTTGAAGCAGATGCAATGTTCAATAGACTTATGGGCGAAGATGTCGAACTTAGGCGCCAGTTTATTGAAGAAAATGCAAAACTTGTTGAAGATTTGGATGTTTAAAGGTGAATTATGGAAGAAAAGAAAGAATTACATGAGTTATTCAAAAATACAAAAATTCGTCAGGTAGAAGCAACTGACGAGCTTAAAAAATCCTTTATTTCCTATGCGATGGCAGTCAATGTCTCACGTGCTATTCCAGACGTTAGAGATGGACTTAAACCAGTGCATAGACGTATTTTATTCTCCATGGGAGAACTTGGCAATTACAGTGATAAGCCATACAAAAAATGTGCAAGAATTGTGGGTGAAGTCATGGGTAAATACCACCCTCACGGCGACAGCTCTGTCTACGATGCACTTGTAAGACTTGCTCAGGACTTTTCAATAAGATATCCTCTCATCGATGGACACGGAAACTTTGGCTCAGTTGACGGCGACAGCCCTGCTGCTATGCGTTACACTGAGGCAAGGCTAAGCAAAATTGCTGAGTATATGCTTGAGGATATAGACAAGGAAACTGTTGACTTTTATCCAAACTTTGACGATACCTTGATGCAACCAAGGGTACTACCTGCAAAATTCCCAAATCTTTTGGTCAATGGTGCTGATGGTATAGCCGTTGGTATGGCAACAAACATTCCTCCACACAATTTAAGTGAGGTCATCAGCGGTGTTCAAGCGCTCATTAAAAACCCAGAAATCACCATTGATGAACTTATGGAACATATTCCAGCACCAGACTTTCCTACCGGTGGCATAATCATGGGCAGAAATGCGGTAAGACTCGCCTACACAACAGGCCGAGGTGGCATTGTTGTGCGTGGGAGAGCTGAGATAGAAGAGACGCCTAGTGGAAGGTATAGAATAGTTATTACCGAACTGCCTTACGGTGTGAACAAAGCACGTTTCATCATGCAGATGGCAGATATGGTCAAAAACAAAAAACTTGAAGGCATTTCTGACATCAAAGAGGAGTCAGATCGTGACGGTCTTAGAGTTGTTGTTGACATCAAAAAAGATGCCAATGCTCAAGTTGTTTTGAACACACTTTACAAAAAGACCATGTTGCAACAAAGTGAAGGCATAATAATGTTGGCACTTGTTGATGGTGAGCCAAAGGTTTTGAACTTAAAAGAAATTCTTTATTATTACCTTGAGCATCAAAAAGATGTGCTAATTAGAAAAACAAAGTTTGACCTTAAAAAAGCTGAAGAGAGAATGCACATCGTCATGGGTCTAAAAATCGCACTTGCAAATATTGAAGAAGTGATAAAAATAATCAAAGAAGCTGACGACAAAGATGACGCAAGAGTCAAACTCACATCCAATTTTGAACTCGACGACATTCAAGCAAATGCAATCCTTGATATGCGTCTGAGCAAACTTACAGGACTTGAAGTTGAAAAACTCAATGAAGAATATGCAGAGCTTGAAAACTTGATCAACGAACTAAACAGCATACTTTCAAGCGAAGAAAAAGTTCTTTCTATAATAGATGAAAACTTGGAAAAAATTAAACTTCAATTTGGAGATAAGAGAAAAACTGAACTCAGCCATGACTCTAGTGATATAAACATAGCAGACCTAATCAAGAAGGAAGATGTAGTCATATCTATGACAGGTCTTGGATATATAAAGCGCATGAGTGTAAGCGAGTATAAAGCTCAAAAACGTGGTGGTATTGGAATCAGCGCTCACAAAACCAAAGAAGAGGATTATGTCAAGGACATATTTATTGCAAATTCTCACGATGATTTGATGTTCTTCACCAACTTTGGTAAAGTTTACACCATCAAGGCATATGAAATACCAGAAGCCCAGCGTCAAGCCAAAGGTAGGGCGATCATAAATCTTTTACCTCTTGAAAGTGAAGAAAAAGTCAATACAATAATTCCTTTGAAAGAGGATAAGACTGGTAATTTGATCATCGCAACCAAAAATGGTCTCATCAAAAAGACCAAGCTTATTGAATTTGCAAACATAAGAAAAAATGGTAAAATAGCCATAACATTAAACGACGGAGATGAAGTTGTTTCTGTCATGACATCTGGTGGTGACGATGAGATATTGGTTGCTTCAACTGCCGGCAAGTGCTGCAGGTTCAGCGAAACCAAAGTTCGCACGATGGGCAGACTTGCTCAAGGTGTTAAGTCAATATCTTTGGACGAAGATGAACATGTTGTTTCAATGGTTGTCATCAAAAAAGGCGAGGAAGATGCTCAGATAATCACTATCACTGAAAATGGCTATGGAAAAAGAAACAATGCCGGTGACTTTAGATTAACTTCTCGTGGAGCAAAAGGTGTCAAGGCTGGTGTGTTCAATGAAAAAACAGGCAAGCTTGTAAGCCTTAAACAAGTCCATATCGATGATGATTTGATGATCATAGCGGACAACGGTGTGATTATAAGAACTCCAGTCAAAGACGTAAGTTTGCTCTCAAGAAGTACTCAAGGTGTCAAGATTATGAAACTTCGCGAAGGAGCAAAAGTGGTTTGTCTGACCACAAGTGAACATGAAGAGCAAGAGAGCACTGACATTGATGAAGTAATTGAAGAAAACATAAAAAACAACGAAAATAATGCTGAAAATGACTAAAAAGTTAATAAAATTTAATAATTTTTTGTATTTAGTTTAAAATAATTAAGGAAAGGAGAAAGTAATATGAAAAAAAATTATGATATGGTGCTTATAGTTTTGGCTGCACTAGGCGCCCTTGCAAGTTTAGTTGTGTTGATAATTTGCATCAATGCTCTTGTAATGTACGGAGCAACCGGCCTTCGTATTTGGGGAATTGTAGGCACTGCCTTAGCCTTTATTGTATGTATGGCATTGCTAGGCATGCTTGTTTACTACTATCGTCAACATCGCATGACAGGGCAGGAAAAAACTGTTTTAGATGAATAAAACCATATATCCAATCTTGATTTTCACATGTGCGTTTTGTATGGTACTTAGCATTGTTATGATTGTGCTATCTGCCACAAACACACTTGTAAAATCAGGCGATATGGTGACTAGCATTGTACTTTTTGCTATACTGTTCGTGGTGTCATCGCTTGCACTTGCAATCATAATTGCAGTAAAAGTGTCCACCACGAATAAAACTAAATACAAAAATGATAAGTAAAAAAATCGTCCATTTTGGAACGATTTTTTTAATATTCTCTATCTTTTTCATTGTTTGCATTTATTTTTTCTTGTCTTAATTCTTCAACCAAATCACCAAATTTCTCTTGTATTTTTTCATTTA
>ERZ1643251.1961-NODE-1961-length-21775-cov-10.240608_pt1 | contig 21775 bp, 16 predicted proteins | sample MGYA00579261_ERZ1643251 | MGnify/ENA primary metagenome ERZ1643251 (study PRJEB29033, sample SAMEA4952267) | chicken gut metagenome | biome: Broiler Chicken; feature: Gastrointestinal Tract; material: Caecum | place: Ireland | collected 2018 | study: Broiler... | reverse complement strand
TCTCAAAGACTGCCACAAAGATAATGATCGGAAGCAGGATGATCCATCCCATAGCGCTTACCAGATCCCAGGGAACTCCATACATATTGTCCCGCAGCGGAAGCTGTACAATGGATACGGATAAAACCTGTATATTATTGGAATAATACAGCGGTGTGAAAAAGTTATTCAGACAGGTTATGAAATTAATGATACAGACCGTAGCGATGGCAGGACGCATAAGAGGCAGCACGATCAAAAAAAGCCTCTGTATAAAATTAGCGCCATCAATAGCCGCAGCTTCTTCAAGGGATACCGGGATCTCTGAAGCAAAGTTTTTCAGGATCAGCACAGTAAACGGAATCACCGCACTGATATATAAAATAATCAGACCTATATAGGTATCATATAGTCCCACCGTTCTCATAAATTCGTACAAAGGTCTGGCGGTCACAACCTCCGGTATAAGCATAGTGGCGATCACAAAAGCAAAAGCCAGTGATACCCCTTTTGATGTAAACCTGGCAAAACCATAGGCTGCCATGCAGCACAAAATTGTCCCTACGATAAGTGTGATCCCTACGATCAATATTGTATTCCCTATCTTTTCTAAAAGCCCTACATTCTCGATCAGAAATAAATAGCTTTCCAGTGTAGGATGGTCCGGCAGATAATCAATGGGGGTTTTAAAAAGTTCTCCTGATGGAGTAATGGATGAAATAAAGATCCAGTATACAGGAAACAAGATGATAAATGCTACGACGGCAAATAAAACCCATCTTCCTACCGTTATCAATCCTCTGTATACTTTATATTTTGCGTTATCCTGCATTCTTAACCCTCCCGTCAATCCGATATCTTACTGATAAACCGCATATTAATAAAACTGAACAGAGCCATTACCATAAACAGCATAACTGCTAATGTAGCCGCATAACCTACATTCAGATTTGTAAAGGCTTCCGTAGTAATGCGGTAGGCGATCAAAGCTGTATCCTCTCCTGGTCCTCCAGATGTCATGGCATAAACAAGGTCGAAACTGGTCAGTCTCCAGAGCGTGAAGGGTATACATAATGTCAAAACATTTCTTGCGATCAGCGGAAGTGTGATCCTGAAAAAACACTGGATCCCGTTTGCTCCATCTACCCTGGCTGCTTCATAAATATCTTCGGATATAAACTGAAGACCCGACAGTACTAAAATAGCGAAAAACGGCAGATCCTTCCACAAATCTACTGCAATAACCGCAGATCTTGCTGATTCTGTATGGATCAGCCAGTTAAACTGAAAATCTGAAAAAAATCTCCGGACAAAATCATTGATCAGTCCATAGTCATTATTAAAAGCCCATTTCGCCGCCATTCCGGCTACAACAGTAGGCATAGCCCAGGGGATCAGGACAATCGTCCTCAGGAAGCGGCGTCCTTTAAATTTCATATTGAGTATCAAGGCCAGCGCTACTCCCAGCAGTATATGGAAAAACATAGATACTACAACAAACATAACTGTAAAAATCACAGATGTCTGAACCTTCGCATCTTTAAATACATTTATATAATTTGCCAGTCCTACAAATTCATCGACCCCGGCTAAAATCTTAATATCAAAAAAACTGTTCTTTATTGTGACCAGAATCGGGTATAGTGTGGTAAATCCTCTGATAAGTACAACCGGTAAAATCAAGACCCAGGGAATCCACTTCATTGCTTTTTTACTTACGGCCATATCCTTTCCTCCTTTGCTCCGCTTCTGTAAGCAAGGCTGCCACATTTCTGCGGCAGCCTTCTGTTTCCCTTACTCGCTGTACTTATCAACCAGTTCCTGGGCGTTCGTGCAAAATTCATCTACAGAAATATCTCCCTGCATACACGACTGGAAAATCGTTCCCATGTCTGTAATAAATTCCATGGTCTGGGGAAGCATAGGACGTCCTGAAACTGTACATTCTGTAGCATATCTGCTATACATTTCTTTTGCGGGATCTGAATCCGGCACTACCTTTTCAGCTACGTCTGTTCTTGCCGGATACCGGTCAAAACATTCATAAGATGCTTTCATTCCGCCTTCATCTGCCATATACTGAAGGAATTTAATAGCCGCCTCTTTATTCTTGGAAGCAGAATTTAATACATAGTTCCAGGAATCTGTGAAGACATATCTGCTTCCATCCTCTGTAAAGGACGGAACCATAGCCATATGGATCTTATCCGCTCCCAGCATACCTGCAGATTCATAATCCGTTCCGAGTCCCCACATAAACCAGCATCCGTATTTTCCGTCATTGGCTTTCGGATTCATCTGTTCGTATTTATCTGCAATCTGATCGATAGGCGTCTGTCCGTTCTGCACCATATCATAGAGGAACTGAATCGCTTCTTTATTTTCTTCTTTCGTCCAGTCGAAATAATCTCCTCCGAACATATTGACAAATTGGGCGATCTCATTAAAAACATAGGTTTTCTCCCAGGATCCTCCATATCCGTACCGTCCGTCACCTGAGACAGCTTCCATATACTTCATGAAGTCTTCCTTTGTGTCAATTGAGGTAATTCCCACTTCATCCATGATCTCCTGGTTTACCCAAAAGGCCAGATATCCTGTGTATCCGGGTACTCCGATAATATTTCCGTCTTTGTCTGTGATCATATTTTCCACATAGCCCTTGGCGAAATTATCAACAATATCTTCTGTCATAACTGTATCGTTGAGTCCTTCCAGCCAGCCGGAATTTTTAAACGCAGAACTCATCTCATCATTGATCTCTATGATATCTACGGAAGCATCGCCGGTAGATAATATAGTGGTGATTTTCTGCTGGCGGGTGTCAGAATCCGTAGGCGCTGCGATCACATTAATATTCAGTCCCGTAGCTTCTTCTACGTTATCGAGCCACTGATCAAATTCCGGGTCTGTTGTATTAATGCTATATAAGGTCAGATCGTACGCCTCATCTGAAGTACCGCTCCCTTCTCCTGATCCGGCGTCGCCGCCGCTTTCGGAACTGCCGTTTCCGCAGCCCGCAAGCATACTTGCTGCCATGACTGTGGCAAGTAACATACTCACAACTTTCTTTCTCATGTTTTCCTCCTATCCGGGCGTTCTTCTCTATTCCCGCCGCCCTTTGTTTTTGATGTACTCAGAATAACAAAAAGTTGTTTTTTTCAAAATACAATATTTTTCGATTCGTTTATATTATTTTTATCTTTATTGAATCCTATATTTCTCTCTTTTATAATAAAACTCATAGATTTATCTATATATTTAGGAGGTTTTTATGAAAAAAAACAGGATGCTCTCTGTCAAATGGCGTTCTCACTTTCAGGCCAAACTGCTATGCGCTTTTTTATTATGCACCCTTATCCCTTTATGTATTATTGGAGGGATCTCTTACTCTGTATCCTATCATATTGCAGAACAGAGGATCCTGAACGCATCTATATCCTCTGACGAACAGCTGAATATGCAGATCAACGAGCGTCTGTCCCATGTGGAGAGTGTGGCAAATGCTCTGCAGTACGATATGTATACATTAGGCCAATCGGATTCTACCATGGAATATTTATCCGCCCTGACAGACGTCCGAAATGATGTCTCTCTTTTCAAATCCACTTTTAATTTGTATTACGCCTGTATTTTTCTTCCCTCGGACCGTCTGGGCGCTAATGAACGTCTCTACTTCTTTCCCCTTGAGGAATTTGAGGAGTATGATGTTCCGGAAACAGCCCTGGAGAATCCCGGCACATCTTCTATCTGGTTTTACCAGAAAAATGTGTCTGTTCCATTATTGATCTCCGGCACAGAAGAAAGCCGAAACTGTATTGCCTGCTGCCGTATTTTAAAAGATACAGAGACAAAAGAAATCGCCTATGCTTATATTATTTTTCTGGATATCTCTGAATTTTCCGGTTATCTGGAGGAATCCTTTGCTGACAAAAATCTGTCCAGCTATATTCTGACCGATCAGGGGACGATCATCGCGCACAATACCCCTGTCAATCCGCCTGGAGCAGACGAGGCACTTCTCTCACAGTTAAAAGAAAGCTCCAGTCAGATCCTCTATAAAGACAATATTACCTATCATTGCGTACAGCTTCAGAACGGCTGGTATCATATCACGGAAATCCCGGATTCTTATATTCAGGAAAATGTACAGGTATTGATACAGTCCATTTTGATCACCCTGCTTTGTTCTCTGCCTTTAGCGCTGCTTGTGATCATTGCGATTTCCGGAAAATTAACAAAAAAGATACGGCTCTTATCACGGGCTATGGAACATCTGACTCTTGATTCTCCCAAAGAAGATCTGTCAGAACTGATCCCTCCCGGAAAAGACCCGGAAACTTATGATGAGATTGACCGTCTGGGACTGACTTTTCAGAAAATGCAGCTGTCCCTGAAAGATAATATGCAGTCCATCCTGGACCTTTCCCTTACTGAAGAAAAGTTGAAGTATCAGCTGCTTCAGTCACAGATCAATCCCCATTTTCTCTATAATATTCTGGGATCCATCCAGACCTGTCAGTCTATCGGAAAACTGGATATTGCAAATCAGATGCTGACAAATCTCACCCGGTTCTACCGGATGACGCTCAGAAAATCCGGAGATCTGATTTCTATAAAGGATGAATTGGAAATTGCCCGCCTTTATCTGGAAATTGAGAAATTATGCCATAACGATAATCTGTCCTGGGAATTTGATCTGGAAGACGGCATTGAAAACTTCCTGATCTGCAAATTTACCCTCCAGCCTTTTCTGGAAAATTCCATTCTCCACGGACTTTCCCAGAAAACTCCCCGGATTCATCTGCACATCGCCGCTGCATACGGGGAAGATACCGTAATCATTACCATTGAAGATAACGGCGTCGGGATCAGTGAAAAACAGCTGGCAGAACTAAGGCATACCCTGGACAGCAAAGCTGTAAACTATGAAAAACATTTCGGGATCGGTAATGTAAACAAAAGGATTTCCAGCCCTCACTTCGGAAACGGTCATATTTCCATTGAGAGCCGGTTATATCACGGAACAGTGATCACTATAGAATTTGATCAAATGGAGGAAGACTATGAAGAAAGTAATGATTGTTGACGACAATTCTCTCGCAGCAGAAGGAATTGAAAAAAATATAGACTGGCAGTCTCTGGATGCAGAAGTCTCTATTATTGAATACAACAGCCGCTCCGCTTTGGAAGCTCTGAAAAGAACTGCCGTGGATCTGATCATTTCCGACATAGAAATGCCGGATCTGGACGGGATTTCCATGTGCAAACTGGCCCTGTCCATAAATCCTATGGTTAAGATCATCCTGGTCAGCGCCTATGATAAATTTGAATACGCCAAGCGTGCCATACGCCTGGGAGCCTATGATTATATTGAAAAACCTCTGGACTATCCCTATCTTACCGAAAAAATCCAGAACGCCTTCTTACAATTAGATAAGATCCGGAAAAACCAGGAATTGCTCAGAGCCAGCCGTCCTTTGATGACCGATAAATTTTTTGACGACCTCCTCCATTATCCGGGAGAAGATCCAAAACTCCGCCTGGGAGACTTTCTGGAATACCTGGATCTAAAAACAGATTATGATTATTTTATCGTACTTGTCCTGGAGGCCGAATATACCGGGGAAACCGACAACCGCCCGGACTTCGCCCAATTCCAGATGGAATTATTGAATATTCTGGATCTTCTGAAAGAAAAATTCCATGGATTCAGCTACTTTCATTATCTGACAGATGCTGAGGAGATTACCTGTATCTTAGGCGGCAGCAGCCATTCCCGCCGAAAGTTTCTTCAGTCTGTACATAACACAGTAGAAGATATCACAAAGTCCTACAATAATTTTCATTATACTTTAAATATTGGTCTGGGAACCGCAGTAGATAATATCTGGAAACTTCCGGCTTCTTTCGCCAGCGCTTCCCGGGCGTTAAAATACCGGTTCTTTTTTCCTCACAAAAATATTTTTGATGCAAAAGACGCCCTTGGAAAAGAATTCAGTCTTTTATCCTTTTCTGAGGCTTCCGAAGAAGAACTGATCCGGCTGATCTGTTCCAAAGAGGACGACGCCATTGAAAACTGGCTGAAAGCCTTTTTCCAGCAGCTTACCAGCCAGGTACAAGACAAAAATATGATCTTTATCCGCATTTATTCTCTGCTGGGACGTATCCTGAAATTTCTCTATGAAATGAACCTGGAGACTGCTGATCTGGAGAAAGAAATCCTGGAAGTATATAAGCATTTTGATTCCTTCCGGACCTATGAGCAATTTGTAGTCTGGATCAAAAAGCTCTGTGTTATGGCTTACCGGAAACTGGATTCTTCCATGGAAAACTATCATAATCAAGTATACAATGTCGCCATGGGATATATAAAAGAAAATTTTGAGCACAGCAGCCTTTGCCTAAACGACATCGCCCAGCATGCCAATATCTCGCCGGCTTATCTGAGTACGCTTTTCAAAAAAGTCTCCGGACAGAGTATCAGCGACACCATTGCAGCCCTCCGGATTGAAAGCGCCTGCCGTTATCTTTCCTCTACAAACCTTTCTCTGAAAGAGATCAGCAGCAAATGCGGATATGCAAACCAATACTATTTCAGTAACAGCTTTAAGAAAAAGCTGGGGGTATCTCCGTCGGTTTACAGGGAGCAGCAGATTCAGAAACCATGAATGAAAAAAGCTATAAGAGGATCTCCTTTCCTCCCGGGAGAGGAACTCTTATAGCTTTTCTTTTTAATCCATTGCCTGTTTCCAGGATATTTTCACGCCGTCTTCCCAATAATAGGGCTTTATACGGATAACTCCCTGCTCGTGTTTCCCAGCAAAAGAGATTCGTCTATTTTACCCTATTTTGCCTGACAATAACGTTGCAGATTTCTTATATTTCTTATATTTTTCTGTAATTTCAATTCTTTTCCTGCCAAATCTCCGGATTTTCTTCTGGCCAGTTTCTTTCTCTGCAAATTATAACGGACGAAACCCCTTTTTATCAATTTATTCTATAAAGTTCCCCCTTTCCTCTATTGCTTCCAAAAATTCTGAACCCTATAATGCAATTAACAAATATCTTATCGGGAGGTTTTGATATCATGAAATACTACGTAGACGCCTCCGTTTCCAGGAGCGGAAACGGAAGCAGAGAATATCCTTTCCGGCATATTCAGGAAGCGGCGGATCTGGCAAAGGCCGGAGATGAAGTCCTGGTATATCCGGGGATTTACCGGGAATACGTAAACCCCATAAACCCGGGAACGGAAGAGGCCCGGATCACTTACACCTCTGTAGAACCGCTAAAGGCCGTGATCACCGGTGCAGAAGAAGTAAAATGCTGGGAACCCTATGAAGAAAACGGCGTTCCAAAAGAAAATGTCTGGGTAGCGCACATCCCCAACGGACTTTTCGGAAACTACAATCCCTACACCACTCTGGTCAGCGGTGACTGGTTTATCGCCACTTTTATCGCTCATACCGGAGAAGTGTATCTCAGTGACAAATCCCTATATGAGGTTACAGAACTGGACAAGGTTTTAAATCCTGTCAGATCCAGGACTTCCTGGGATCCTGATTTTTCTGTTTATACCTGGTATACGGAACAAGATGAAGAGAAAAATGAGACTGTGATCTACGCTAACTTCCAGGGGGCAGACCCAAATAAGGAAAAGGTAGAGATCAATGTGCGGAGAAACTGCTTCTATCCGGATAAAGAAGGGGTGGGCCACATCACTTTGTCCGGCTTTACAGTTACCAAGGCCGCTACCCAGTGGGCGCCTCCAACCGCCTACCAGGAAGGTATGATCGGCCCCCACTGGTCTAAAGGATGGATCATTGAAGACTGCGAAGTATCCCACTCCAAATGCTCCGGCATTTCCCTGGGAAAATACAAACAGCCGAACAACGACAACAAATGGCTCACCTGGAAATTTAAGGACGGAACCCAAACAGAGCGTGACTGCATCTGCCAGGCTCAGAGAGAAGGATGGACCAAAGAGAATATCGGCTCTCACATTATCCGGAGATGTAATATCCACGACTGCGGGCAGACCGGCATTGTAGGACATTTAGGCGGAGTATTCTCTCTTATTGAAGATAACCATATCCACCATATCAACAACAAGCAGAATCTTGCCGGTGCAGAAATCGGCGGGATCAAGATGCACGCTGCCATTGATGTTATTTACCGGAGAAATCACATCCACCACTGCACCAGAGGCCTGTGGCTGGACTGGCAGGCCCAGGGCACCCGTGTGACCCAGAACCTGTTCCATGACAACTGTCTGCCTCTTCCCGATGACTGCATAGATCCCAGTGATCCCGGCATGGGGGAGGATATCTTCATCGAAGTATCCCACGGCCCAACTCTGGTAGACAACAACCTGCTTCTTTCCGACCGCAGCGTGAAGCTGGCCACTCAGGGCGTAGCCTTTGTCCACAACCTGATCGCCGGAGCCCTTACCGCTGTAGGAAAAGGCACAGACAACGGAGCCCTTACTTTATCTTCTCCAAGATATACTCCGTACCATGTTCCCCACAGAACAGAAGTGGCCGGCTTTATGACCTTCCTGCATGGGGATGATCGTTTCTACAACAATATTTTCGTACAGATGCCCAAACGCCCGGGTATGGTGAAGATCTATGACTATCTCCAGGGAGAAGGAAAGAACGGCTGGGATGACGGAAACTTGGACGCAGGTACCTGGATGTTTGACAACGGATACCAGCTCTACGAAGAATGGGTAAAGGAATTTGATGGCTACTGCGGCATGGGCAGCCCGGACAGCGACCGGTATTATATCCATCTTCCTGTATGGGCAGAGGGAAATGTATACTTAAACGGCGCAAAGCCATGGAAGAAAGAAAAGAACTGTGTGGTAGACGATACTCATAAAGTAACCCTTTCTCTGGAAGAAAAAGACGGAGCATGGAAGCTGAATACCAATCTCTATGAAATCCTGCCAGAGATCACAACAGGCACCATCAGCACCGAAACTCTGGGAATGGCCTTTGAGCCGGAAGAATATTTTGAGAATCCCAATGGTTCCCCTATCACCTTCAATGAAGACTATTTCGGAAACCACAGAAGTCTCCACCCCTGTGTAGGACCTTTTGAAAATCCGGAAGACGCCGGAAAGAAACTGAATTAAAAATTCCAGCAGTTCTTTACAGCACATAAGCAAAGGAGCCGCCCTGCGAAACCAGCCTGGAAATATTTCTGGCATATGTTTCATAGGGCAGCTCCTTCCTTTATGCGGCTTATTTTCCGATCAATACCTGTTTCCCTGAAAAGGCAAAGCCGTATCTGTGTATCCTCTCTTCAGGTATCCCTTTTGCTTCCAGAGATGACGCGTATCTTTTCTCCTCTATCTGCTTAAGAGCAGCCTGAACGGTATCTTCCAGAGATTTTTCCTCTTCACGATCCTGCACCTTAAATTCCAGTATAATTCCGTCATCAGAAGCTGTTTTCGGCTCCAGCATCACATCATAGCGTCCAAAACCACTTTCTCTGTTTGAAGTGATGGTATAACGCTCCTCCAGATCAGCGATCAATCCTAAAACAAATCCATGATAAAATCTCTCCGGTTCATTTTCTGCAGAGGCCTTTTTCCCGCTGTCAAAAAAGCTGAAAGTATTTAATGCCACCCGGTTCATATACACGTTCATAGCTTTTATGTCCCCTTGCAGCATAGCCTCTACAAATTCATTATAGCCGCTGTCATAATCGGAAAACCAGTCATGGACCATGGACAGAAACATACAGTGCACTTCTTTATTAGTAAGTTTCAGAACATAGGACGTATGCCCTGTATTCTCCATAAATTTTGTCTCTACTACTTTCAGATAACCTGCAGCCAGCAAAAGGCTCCAGATGGAACTTTCCTTAAAGGAAAGCTGTTCGTATACAATCTGTTCATCAATAGAGACTTCTATACACCCTCCCTGAAGCAGCACTTCAAATTTTTCCTTGATCCCCTTACTTCCTTCACGGATCAGTTTTCCAACAAGACTGTTGCTGCTTGAATTAACCCAGTATAAGGCGATTTTTTTATTATCCAGATAATTCAGAATAGACCATGGGTTGTAAATATCCCTTTTATCTCCGAAAGTAAATCCATCATACCAGCTTTTCACTTCCGTCTTTTTATCCGAAAGTCCATATGCCTCTAAAGCAGCAAATACTTCTTCTTCTGTGAATCCGAAGCAGTCTCCGTACTCCCGGGAAGTTGTGGTTATAACCTTCAGGTTGTTCAGATCCGAAAAAATAGATTCTCTGCTGATCCTTGTGATTCCTGTCATAAGTCCGCGCTCAAGATATGGATTTGTCTTAAAGGCAGCGTTCAGCATACTTCTCATAAAAGCAATAAGCTCGTCCCCATAGCCGTTTACATAGGCTTCCTGCATGGGCGTATCATACTCGTCCAGCAGTATGATCACCTTTTTCTGATAATATCTGCTGAGAAAATCCGACAGTTTATGAACAGATATTGTGGCTATGGTTTCGTCCATATCCATAGTAACACTCTGATAATACTTCTTTTCATCCGGGGTCAGCAGGCCGCTTTCCAGAAGATAAATATGTTTGCTGTATAAGTCGGACAATATCTGTCCGATACGCTGCTTTGTCATCTGAAAAGTACGTTCTTTTACATTGGCAAAGGTAAGACTGATCACTGGAAACTTCCCCTGAAGTCCTCGATAAGTCTCATCTTTCCATATATCCAGCCCTTCAAACAATCCCTTCTTCTCTGGCCGCTCCACAGAGAAAAAATTCTCTATTGTGCTCATCATTAAGGTCTTGCCGAATCTTCTGGGCCGTGTAAGCAGTGTAACTTTATCTTCCCGTTCCCACCATTCCTTTATAAAGGAGGTTTTATCTATATAGAACAACTGTTTTTCCATAATTTCATCGAATTCCTGATAACCGATAGATACCTTTTTTGGCATAACAGCTCCTCCTTTCTCAGCCGGTCCGCCTCTGCTCCGTACTCTTCCTCTATTATATCTTCTCTCCCAAAAGAACTTAATGAAATATCCCGTTTTTATGCGGCTTCTTTCCGCTTCTCTTTCCTCATTGTCCAGTAATAGTACGGGATCAGCGGGATCAGCGCAGCGATCCAGGCGGCCGGGTCAGACATACATACGGCTCCGAAACCGGCGTTTCCTGCCACCAGGGCCACGATCCCCCATCTGGCGATCAGTTCAAAAACTCCGCCCAGCATAGGCACCAGGCCGTAGCCCAGCCCCTGAAGGGCGTTTCTGTAAAGGTAAATACTTCCCAGGAAAGGATAGCACCAGGCCACTGTATTAAAATAAACCTGGGCTGCGTCGATCACATCGGTCTCTGAAGGATCTACGAAGATCAGCACCATATATTTTCCCAGGAAATAGATCACCGCCATGATCACGAAGCTGCATACCAGGATCATAGCCTGGGTCAGATATACCCCTTTCCGCACACGGTCCATCTTTCCTGCTCCCCGGTTCTGCCCCACAAAGGTAGCTATGGTAGCTCCAAAAGAAACAAATACCGTACAGATAATATTCTGGATCTTGCTGGCTGCGGAAAATCCCGCCATAGAAACCGGCCCATAAACGTTAATAGCCCCCTGGACGATAATGGTTCCGATAGCCGTAATGGAAAACTGGAGTCCCATGGGAACGCCCAGAGACAACAGCTTCCGGATCACAAAGAAGGAAAATTTAAAGTCTCTTTTCTTCAGTTTCAACACATCAAACTTTTTAATTATGTAAACCAGGCACAGTAGCGCCGAAATTCCCTGGGCGATCACTGTGGCGTAGGCGCAGCCTTCCACACCCATATGGAAAAACACAATAAACCCGATATCCATAAATACGTTCAGCACTGCTGAGATGATCAGGAAATACAGAGGAGAACGGCTGTCTCCTAAAGCCCGGAGTACCGCCGACAAAGCGTTATAGGCGCAGGTAACAAACAGGCCCGCATAGATGATCGCCATGTACTTGCTGATATCTCCCATCAGTTCCTCCGGAGAGTTCATCAGCCGCAGGATAGGCTCATTTAAGATCAACAGCCCCGCTGTCATGATCACTACAAAAAACAGGCAGACATAGATGGACATGGCAATAAAATGCCGCATCCTGACCAGACGTTTCGCCCCGAACCACTGGGCCACCCATATGGAAAAACCGCTGGTCAGACCGTTGAGCCATCCTGTCACAAAAAAGATCAGGGAGCCTGTGCTCCCGATGGCAGCCAGGGCATTTACTCCCAGAAACTGACCTGCCACAATGGAATCCGCAATATTATAAAACTGCTGGAAAATATTCCCCAGACACATGGGGATCATAAACTTGATGATCAGTTTTATGGGACTTCCCGTTGTCATATCATTTGTCATAGAAAATGTACCTCCCGCCCTCTCCGGGCCCGTTGTCTCTCATGGTGTATCCGGCTGCTGTATAAGCAGCTGTTTTTGTGATGTTGTACACATATTCTATGCTTTTTTATAAAAAAATCAAGACGGAAAATGCATTTTTTTCCTAACGACAGTCCAGAAGCACTTCTCTGTTAGTTCCGTAAAAAATATTTTCATGCCCGCTGATAAGCTCCAGAAATCTCTCAAATTCATTCCATGTATCTGCGATATCAAATTCGTAGCTATGTCCCCATATGTATAAAATTTTTTCCTCAGACTCCTCTTCCCTTAAAAATTTCTCTCCCACAGAAAAGAGTCTCTCCATATTCATCACATGATACGCATTGGGACGGAAAGCAAACAGATTTTTCTGTCTGCCAAATCCATCTGTAATATCTGTCGTACGGGCATATTGTATAGAGGTATGCGCCTGAATGACCTGGGCCACATGGCGGTTCCAGTTAATGCCCCCGCCCGGATAGGCCATACCATATATTTTTTTTCCGCTGGCCCTCTCCAGATTTTTTTTATCTTCTTCTACCTGCCATATAATTTCCTCATCTTTCAATAATGTAAGGTTAGGATGGGTAAGGGTATGTACCGCTATTTCATGACCTTTATAGATTTCTTTGATATCAGATAAATTTATTTTATTATGATCAACCTTCTTTCCTTTCCGTATCAAGCTTCCGCTTTTACCGGCCAGTTGGGAATTAATATTAAAAGTACACCGTAAATTATATTTGTCAAATAATTTTATAAGCCGGATATCCTGAGTTACTCCATCATCATAACTGAAAGTTACCGCCTTCATTTTTCCGTGAAACATTTCCTAGCTCCTTCATCAATATTCAGTTTTTTGATCCTGTAGTGGCAATTCCTTCCACAAATTGTTTCTGAAAAATCAAAAATAAAATTGCCATAGGTATCACCGCGATCACCGCCCCTGCCATTAACTGGGGATAATTGGTTGTATATTGTCCCTGAAGCATAGCCAGTCCAGCGGATAAAGGCATTTTTTCAACGGAAGTATTTACAATAAGAGGCCAAAGTAAGTCTTTATATGCAAACAATGCTGTGAAAATTGCCACAGATATCAGTCCTGATTTTGATAATGGCAGCATAATCAGGAAAAAAATCTGTCCGGTATTACACCCATCCAGAACTGCGGCTTCTTCCAGTTCATTGGGAATCCCCATGAAAAACTGCCGGAGCAAAAAGATTCCAAAAGTACTTGCCATCCCCGGAATTACCAGGGCCTTAATCGTATTTGCCCAACCTAATCCGGAGACAATAAGATATTGAGGTAAAATAAAAATCTGCGCCGGAACCATCATAGGCAGTAAAACCACAAGAAACAAAACATTCTTCAAAGGGAACTCCATACGGGCAAAGGCATAAGCCGCCATTGCGCTTAAAAAAACCGCGATGACTATACGAGCAAGGATCATCACTGCTGTATTCAGAAAGAAATCGACGAAAGGCAGCGCCTCCCAGACATCTGCATAATTTGTAAGCTCCCATTTCTGCGGCAATATTGATGGAGGCACCTGCAAGGACTCCGATAAAGACTTAAAAGACGTCAAAACACTCCAGATAAATGGAAAAACCATGACTATAGTTCCAACAGCCAACAGTATATAAATAATAACTTTTCCTACTCGTTTCTTACTTTTCATGCTCTGCCTCCCATTATTGATAATGTACCCATTTTTTCTGGACCTGCATTTGTATGACTGTCAGTAGAAGTACAAAAATCAAAAGCACAGTTGCAATAGTGGAGCCATATCCTTTATCATACTGGAGAAATGTATATTTATAAAATAAATACACTATAGATTCTGCAGATTTTAATGCAGGATTTGTAGAATCCACCATCATATAAATATGATCAAAAATCTGAAGAGAACTGATCATAGTTGTTAAGACCACGAAAAACAGTGTCGGGGAAACTAATGGAACTGTGATCCTGAAAAATTTGTCAATGCCTGTTGCGCCATCAATCTCTGCGGCTTCATAATAAATCCTCGGGATATCTTGAAGCCCGGCCAGCAATATCACCATATTGTAACCTACCATAGCCCATATACCCACGATCATAACTGCTAAAAGAACCGTGCTGTTACTCCCTATCCAGTTTGGACCCTGAATTCCAAGTTTAGACAGCGCATAATTAATTACCCCAAACTCTGAATTATAAAGCCATCTCCAAACCATAGCCACAGCCGCCGGAGCAGAGATCACCGGAAGGAAATAACAGACTCTGAAGAAGCCTTTGCACTTGATATCCGAGTTTAAAAATACTGCCGTGATCAGAGATAAGACAACGCCCACCGGCACCGTCACTAATGTATAGATCACTGTATTTAACATTGCCTTTCCAAATTCACCATTTTGAAACACACGGATATAATTTTGCAGACCTACCCACTCCGGAGTCTGAAACCCCTTCACCTCATTTAAACTGAACCAGATTGTCTGGATGATCGGCCATATATTTAAAATACATATCAATATCACACTGGGGGCAAGGAAAGTATATGCCCAGATCCATTGTTTTCTATTGTGTTTTTTCATTTTCTTCACCTGTCCCGCTTTATTCGGCCAAAACCTTGTCTATCTCTGCCGCCAAAGTCTTGCATCCTTCCTCCACTGGCAATTGTCTTGAAAAAATCTGTGTCATATAATCTTTCTCAATATCAATCCACTCTCTTCTGGTAGAGCAATAATTAGATGAAAATCCATACTGAGATGCATCTACAAAAACCTGCGCATTGATATCCGGGAAGCGGTTGACCCACGCATCCTGTGTTCCTTCATAGGCTGATATGGCAGCTCCTGACTCAGATTCAATCTTATTTGCCTCCTCGCCTGATAAATATTCCACGAATTTCCAGGCTTCTTCAGGATGTTCTGTGTTTGCAGCTATACTGTAACCCATTCCACCGCACAGGTCCGCTCTCTGTTTTCCTTTAGCCAAAGGCGCCACATCACAATTAAGACCATCAACTTCCATAAATTCACTGCACATCCAAGAACCTGCGATATGCATTGCAGCTTTTCCAGACTCAAAATACTGGTCCGCAGTTGTATTTGCATAATCCTCCATAGTAGGTGAATATCCTTTATTGATGAAATCCACCATATATTTTATCGCCTCAATAGTGTTCGGGTCATCGAACATGGACTTTGTTTCATCTGCATTAATAATATCTCCTTCATTCTGCCATATATAATGATAAGCCGCATCATTTGTATTGTACTGAACCAGCAGTCCATATATGCCGTTTTCTGTATCCGTCAGCTCCGCTGCTGCTTCTTTCAGCTTTTCCCAGTCCCAGGTATCATCGGGATAGTCCATATTATTAGCATCAAAAATATCTTTATTGTACCAGAGACCAAAGGTGCTGTAGTCTTTCGGAATTGCATATTGTCCTCCGTCTACATTTAAACTTTTTACAACATTTTCCGGGAACTTAGAAAGATCTGCGATTTCGCTGTCTTCAATCCTCTCTGACAGATCCATAATCTTTCCGCCTCTGGCATAATCATATACCTGTTCCGGATGCATCCACAGGACATCAGGCATAGATCCTCCAGTCCCGGAAGCCTGCATTTTTGTCCAATACTGTTCATAGGGTGTAAGTTCAATCTTGACATTAATATCAGGATTCTCTTTTTCAAAAGCATCTACCATCTGCTGCATGCCATCCTGCTGTAATTTGTCCCATATAGCAAAAGTTAAACTAACCTTTCCGTTATTGTCTGTCTCACCTTTACTCCCTCCGCATCCGCTCATACTGCCCACTGCCAAAATTCCGGCTGCAGCCAATGCAATCCATCTGGATTTATTATATTTTTTCATATCTGTCATCTTATCATTTTCTCCTTTTCCTTGTTTTTTTATACAACATGCACATGCATATCTTTATTTTTTCCTTTTTATAAGTCAGATTATACCAAAACCATTCTACATATATAATCAATAAACTGTTCATTCAATTATATATTTCTTGCATATCGTTTCATTATCTCTTATACTACTGGAAAAGGAGGTCAAAGTAATGAAGAATTCATTTGATTACTATCTGGACGTCAGAGAATTTCCTGATGATCTTGATATTATTATAAAAAATATTGGATTTTCTCATAACAAGCCTAACTATACCCATGGATACGACCGCAGAGAATATTATATTCTCCACTATATTATTGCCGGTTCCGGGATCTACACAGTAAACGGAAAGACTTACCATCTCTCCGCTTTTGACGGATATGTTGTTCCCCCGGATACCTCTGTTATTTATATAGCCGACTCTGAGACCCCCTGGACCGTCTATTGGGTAGGATTCTATGGAAAAAATGCTTCTGCCTTTTTAGAAAGAGCAAAAATCAACAATGCAAATCTGACCTTTCATTATGATCAGGATGACACAATAACCAAAGATATGGAAAGCCTCTTTTCTCTGGTTCAAAAGCCAACCAGAACAGGAGAAATGCTTCTTTCCTATGTCTATCATATTTTAGGTACACTCTCCAGCCAGTACCGGCGTTCTGTGGACCTGTTTTCAACACATAATCACTTTTATGCCTGTGTGCAATATATAAAAAATAATATCCGTCTGCCTATTCAGGTACAGGATATCGCCGATGACCAGAATTTAAGCACTTCTCAGGTTTATCGGATTTTTAAAAACAATTGTGGATTATCTCCTCATCAATATATTGATAAAGCAAAAATAGAAAAAGCCTGCGAATTTATCAGAGACACCAACCTTTCTTATCAGGAAATTTCTTTTCTGGTGGGTTATGAATATATCTCACATTTTTTCAAGGTATTTAAAAAAGTAACAGGATGCACACCTTCAACGTACAAAAAACTAATTTTTGAAAATAAGCTTTGAAAAAAAAGAAGACAACCTGACCCTATCATTGTCATAGTTGTCTTCTCTTTCTTTTACTTACTTTTTTCTTTTATTTTTATTCCACTGTCACAGATTTTGCCAGATTCCTTGGCTTATCCACATCCAGGCCCTTTGCCACGCTGACATAATAACCCATCAGCTGCAGAGGCACGATAGCCAGGCTGGTAGTAAAGTACTGGTCTGTCTTTGGTACATATACGGAGAAATCCGCTGTGTCCTCAATATTATAATTTCCATACTGGGTCAGTCCCATGAGATAAGCGCCACGGCTCTTTACCTCTACCATGTTGCTCACTGTCTTCTCAAACAGCGCTTTCTGAGTGGCCACGCCTACAACCAAAGTTCCGTCTTCGATAAGGCTGATGGTGCCGTGTTTTAATTCTCCCGCAGCGTAAGCCTCAGAATGAATATAGCTGATCTCCTTCATCTTCAGGCTGCCTTCCAGACTGATGGCATAATCGATGCCTCTTCCGATAAAGAAAATATCTCTTGCATTGGCATATTTGCTGGCAAACCACTGGATTCTTTCCTTATCGTCCAGAGTTTTCTGGATCTTATCCGGAAGAGTTTCCATCTCCTCCAGCAAAGCCGTATACCTGTTTTCATCAATAAGGCCTTTTATTTTTGCGGCCTGGACAGCCAGAAGATATACAGCGATCAGCTGGGTGCTGTAAGCCTTTGTAGTGGCCACAGAGATTTCCGGTCCGGCGTAAGTATACAGGATATAGTCGCTTTCTCTGGCAATGCTGGATCCTACTACATTTACGATTCCCAGCACCGGTACGCCTTTTTCCTTAGCCAGACGAAGAGCAGCCAGACTATCTGCCGTCTCTCCGGACTGGGAAACCACGATCACCAGAGAATTTTTTACCAGGATGGGATTTCTGTAACGGAACTCAGAAGCCAGGTCCACTTCCACCGGAATCTTTGCCAGACCTTCGATCACATATTTTCCTACCATTCCCACATGGTAGGCAGAGCCGCAGGCTACAATATAAATCCGCTCTATACCTGCCAGAGTCTCATCTTCCAGTCCCACCTGGGAAAAATCAATGCTTCCCTCTTTTACATAAGCGCCGATAGTATCCTTAACCGCTTTCGGCTGTTCATGGATCTCTTTCAGCATGAAATGCTCATATCCGCCTTTTTCCGCAGATTCTGCATCCCAGTTGATGGAAACCAGATCCTTCTGGATCTCTTCCCTGTCAATATTATAGAAATGGATCTCTGTTGCTGACAGTTCAGCGATCTCCATATTTCCGATATAATATACATTTCTGGTCCTATCCAGGATAGCCGGCACATCAGAAGCAATCAACGCACCTGTATCGCTTTTTCCTACGATCAGCGGGCTGTCCTTGCGGGCTGCAAAAATCTTTCCCGGATAGTCCTGGAACATCACACCGAAAGCGTAAGATCCCCGGATACGAAGCATAGCTCTGGACATAGCCTCCAGAGGAGTTCCGGTCTTTTTATAATAATAATCTACCAGCTTAACAGCAATTTCTGTGTCTGTCTGAGAATAAAAACTATAGCCGGATTTCAGCAGTTTTTCCTTCAGTTCCTGATAATTTTCAATAATTCCATTGTGTACCAGGATCACAGAACGGTCGTCAGAACAATGAGGATGGGCATTTTTCTCGGAAGGTTCCCCATGGGTTGCCCACCGGGTATGTCCGATGCCGCAGGTTCCCGGCACTGCCATTCCTCCGTCTGTTTTCTCTACCAGGATTTTCAGACGTCCCTTGGCTTTTACAATCTCTGTCTTACCGGTCCCGTCATTTCTCACTGCGATTCCCGCAGAATCATATCCTCTGTACTCCAGCTTAGACAGCCCGCCAAGCAAAATCGGAGCCGCCTGCTCTTCACCTACATATCCTACAATTCCACACATAACATTCTCTCCATTATATTCATATTCAAAATTTATCCGGGAGTTTCCTCCCCTTTGCAGTCACATTTTAAACGAGTATATTCTACCATGTATTTCAAAATCTGTCATTATGAAATTCTGATTATAATCCTGTCTCTGCCCCAAAAATTGACTTTCTTTCAGGAATATGCTACCCTCAGTGTGCAAAAACAAAACGAAGAAAATTATATATAGAAAGGACGGATTATCATGAAAACATACTCCATCAGCGAATTATCTTCCATAGATACTTCTGTACTTCTTCCTCTCTATGAAGGAGCCTCCATTCCCCGGGAGTTTTCCGGGTATCTGACCGGCACCCAAGACCTGGATCTGGAAGCCGGAAACCTGTACCACATCCTGGCCCCCAAAAAGCTCCTGCTTCTGGGCCTTGGAAAAGCAGAGGAGATGACCCCGAAAAAGTTCCGGGAGACCATAGGCGCAGCTATCCGCTCAGCCAAAAAAGACTTGTGTATCTTTGTTGATTCCCCAGCCATGGAAGGTTTTTCCATAGAAGAGGCTGCTGCTGAGGCAGCTTTTGCCGCAGGTTTCAGTCAGTATGACTTCACGAAAATCGGAAAACAGCCGGAAAAGAAGCCGGAAATTGCCCTGATCTCTTCAGCAGACATTGACGCTGTATGCCAGAGGGCCCAGACAGCCGCATTCTGTGTCAACCATGCCAGAAATCTGGGGAACACGCCCAGCAATATTATGACTCCCGAAGCCCTGGCAGAGGAAGCCGCCAATATAGCAAAAGAGCTGGATCTGGAATGTGAGATTCTTACGAATAAAGAACTGGAAGAAATGGGGGCCGGAGCCATCCTGGGCGTCAACAGAGGCTCTTCCCACGGTGCCCGGCTGATTGCCGTGAAATATGAGGGTGCTCCCGGCGAGGATTATACTGCTCTGGTAGGAAAGGGCCTGACCTTCGATGCCGGCGGCTACAACATAAAAACCGGCACGCATATGGACGGGATGAAATTTGACATGTGCGGCGCTGCAAATGTTCTTTGTGCCCTGGAACTGATCGCCAGAAGCAGGGCAAAAGCAAATGTTATGGCTGTCATCGGCGCCACAGAAAATAAGATCGGTCCCGACGGCTACACCTGCAATGATGTTCTCACTTCCCTGTCCGGAAAGACCATAGAGATCACCAATACAGACGCTGAAGGCCGTCTGGTTTTATGCGATGCCATTACCTGGGCCCAGAAGCTGGGCGCTAAAAAGATCATCGATATGGCTACCCTTACAGGGGCCTGCGTAGCAGCTCTCGGCAAAAACTATACCGGAGCTTTCACAAATTCTCAGGATTTTCTTCAGGAACTGGAAAAGTATTCTCAGAAGACCGGAGAAAAACTCTGGCAGCTGCCTATTGACGAAGACTTCCATAAGCAGGTACTGGAAAGCAATGTAGCAGACATGAACAACTGCGTGATCGGAGTCGGTGCCGGCAGTTCTCTTGCCGCCGCCTTCCTGGAAGAATTTATTGACGAGGGAGTAGAATGGATCCATCTGGACATCGCCGGAAGCAGTGATTTCTCCGAGGGCAAGCCATATATGGCAAAGGGCGCTACCGGAGTGCTGGTACGGACTCTGGGAGAGATGTTTCAGTAAAAGGCAGTAATTTTTCAGGGAGTCAACTGTTACAAATAGTTCGCTCCCTGATTACTATAATCTGATGTACTCTGCTTTTATCTATAAAGGCTCTTCCCTCCCCTTCTCCCGGACTGTCCTGTTCGCTTTCAGCCTGTACTGCTGCGCTATTCTCATCCCTTCTGCCACCTGGCATGCCTGCTGATAATAATATCTTACAGCAGTCTGAAAAACATTCTGCCGCTTTCCTTCCAACAGGTCCCTGCTGAACTGTATTTTCTTCTGGTAAGGGATTTTTCGGCTCCCGGTCTCAATATAGTTCTCCTGGCTCTTTAAATTTACAACAAGACTGGGATCCTTCCCTATAATCAGAAGATCGCCCTTCAACTGCACTTCTACATTTTTCATATTTCATATTTCACCGCCTACCAATACTTTTTCCGTCTCCAGATTTTGCTGCCCTGTTGGAACAGGTGGAGATATTCCATCTTTTCGCCAATGGTCTTTCCGATTTTTTCTGCTCTTGTCCCTGGCATATCTGTATATTTTTTCAGCAGCATCTCTGCCTCTTTTGGCAGTGACTCCAGACTCGGCAGATCAAGAATCCTGGAATTTTTTACATAGCGGAGCATTTCCGTCTCCTTTTTACTGAAGGAATTTACCTCTATGTTCAAAAGATTCTCTTTTGACGGTATCGCCTCTTCATTATAAAACAAGGCGTTCCCTGTATCAAATATCGGCGCCATAGACACAAGTCTGTGCTGCTTTTCATCATATAAAAAGCCAAAATTATTAAAATGCCGGTCTGTATTGGAGCAGGAACAAATTCCAGTTCCTGAGAAGTAAACAGGGGCGACAGAGAACAGGGATAGTTCTTCCCTTCTATAACAGCCTTGTCAATCCTATAAGGAATATAGTTCTTCCTCATCTCCCCATTCACAGATGAAGAAGGTGAAAATTTAGAAACAGGAA
>ERZ1643251.1957-NODE-1957-length-21799-cov-6.208839_pt1 | contig 21799 bp, 14 predicted proteins | sample MGYA00579261_ERZ1643251 | MGnify/ENA primary metagenome ERZ1643251 (study PRJEB29033, sample SAMEA4952267) | chicken gut metagenome | biome: Broiler Chicken; feature: Gastrointestinal Tract; material: Caecum | place: Ireland | collected 2018 | study: Broiler... | reverse complement strand
CTCGCCTAAGTGCCGGGGAGCCCCTTTTTCCGAGTTGCGTCAGCAACTCGTAGGGTCATCCCCCAGTATAAACAAACAACATAGCAGTATTAATCAAAAGTATGTCGTCGAACCCACTTTATTTTATAAGCCATATATTTTAATATATAACAAAGCCCCCGAGGTCAACCCCGGGGGCTGTTTTTGTATTCGTTCGGCGTGACGCCGACGCATTTTCGAAAATACGCGATGAAATGCGAGCAGTCGGAAAATCCCGCGCCGAAACAAGCGTCAGTCACGCTCTGTCCCTCATGCAAAAGCCGCTTTGCTTCAATAAGCCGTATACTTTGTATGTACTGGTACGGCGATATCTGGAGCGACTCTCGGAAAAGCCGCGACATATACGATTCGCTCACGCCGAAATGTGCCGCCACAGCTGACGATGTGGCAATCGCCGCGTATTCGCGTCCGATGTAATCCATCATGGATTTGAGCAGCGGCGGCGGGGCGATGCCGAACTGAGGTGTGTTTTGCCCGTGCAAAATTTCATAAAGCACACGCTGTATGAAAATGCGCAGTCTGAAATGGTCGGGGCAGATATTATTATTGGTCGCGGTACGATTGAGCTCGGTGAGCTCGTGCAAAAGCGAATTACGCCGTTCGGATTCCAAACGTATTATATTCGGACTTTCCGCGGTAAAACAGGAGGCGATTGCTTCACCGTCCGGCAGGTATGAAAGCAACGCGGGATTAATGTAGATATAATGACGTTCGTAAATTGCGCGGGCAAGGTCGATGCCTTTGTGCGGAACGCCCGCCGGAAAAATCAGTATATCGCCGTGTCCGGCTTCATACAGCTTGCTGCCTGCGAGAAATCTGCGTTTACTCTGGATATGTATGATAATTTCATGGTAGTTTTGTGTATGCAGCTTTGGCGAGCCATAACTACTGGCGTTATTCATGTATGAATATATCAATTGCCATTCGACTGGAATCGACTTGATAAGCTCAATGGTTATGTGCTTTTTGTCGGATAAAGTTCCCTTCAGCTGAAGCTCGAAAAATTCTGATGTGCTGTTGTTTGTATCCATATTTTATCCGGTTCAATTATCGCATATTTAATCGTATTTTCGTGAAATAATCTCATATCAATATGATATTATTTATGATATCATTATATCATAAACCCTATAAATAATCAATCGTCATTTTGAAATATGTATAGTTTTTTTGAAAGGAAGTATAGTATGTCTTACAGGAAATACGCAAAGATAATGTCGGGATTGCTCGCGCTGCTCTTACTGTCGGCTTCATGTCAGTCATCTGTAGATGATGGCGGACAGGTCACATCATCTGTGTCCGACTCCGACGCTGCTACTGAGGAAACGACCTCTTACCTCGAAACAATTCCGGTCTACGACTTCGGAGGAGCCGACTTCCGGCTGCTCGTCAACTCGCAGAGCGACCGCCCGAACCTGCACGCGGGCGAACTCAACGGCGAGGTCATCAACGACGCGATGTACAACCGCGACCAGACGGTCGCCGAGATGTACAATCTCAACTTTGTCTACACCGCGTACGACAGCCGCGGCGAGCTGTATTCGGACGTCTCCCGTCTGATCACCGCCGGCGAGGACTGCGGCGAGGTTATAATCACGTCGCTGACCGACGGCATCGGCGACTTCGCGTTGAATGGTATGCTGTCTGACCTCAACGCCTATGACGCGCTGTCGCTCGAGAGCGAGTGGTGGTGCCAGTCGATGAACGAGACTATGACGACCGGAGATAAAATTTACGCGACGACCGGCCCGATGGCACTCTGCTACGCTTATTCGCCCTACGCGTTCTTTGTCAACCTGACGATGGCCGACGAGTGGGGGCTTGAGGATGTATACAGCCTTGTCGAGTCGGGCGACTGGACAATTGACAAGATGAACGAGCTGATGAAGAACAGCTACAGTGACGACGACGGCGACGGCGTCCCGAGCGTCGGCGACAGCTTCGGACTGACTACGACGCACGAGGCGGGCAAGGCGTTCTACATCGGCTGCGGCATGAGAATGGCCGAAAAGACTCCCGACGGCGCCGAGCTGCTCATCGACTCGCCGATGTCGATCGAGGTGCTTGATAAGCTGCATGGTATAATGACAAACGAATATGTGTTCTGTACCGAAAATATAGGAAACAGCGCGAACACCGGCGACTACAAGACCTTGCTGTTCACGAACTCGCAGACCCTGTTCTGCGCCGCGCCGATTCAATGGGGCGTGCTGAATTTCCGCGACATGAACGACGACTACGGAATCCTGCCCTATCCGAAGTACGACACGAACCAGACCGAATATTACAGCCACATCAACCCGTTCTTCCCGGTCGGAATCGCGATTCCGGTGACGAATCAGAAGCCGGACGAGACTGCCGCGGTTATGGAAGCGCTCGCGTATATCTCGAACAGCGAGATGCTGCCGAAGATAAACGAGGTCGTATTTAAAGAAAAAATAGCGCGTGACGAGAAGTCGAAGGAGATGCTCGACCTATTGTATGAAAACATGGTCGTAGACCTGAACTGCGTATATGATTTCGCCGGCTCGGCGACGAAGCTGCGCCTTTACGCGATAGGTCAGAGCGACAACTTCAGCTCGGAGTACGCGTCGATCAAGGAAAAAGCCGAGACCGAGCTGGCTGAAATGCTGGATTAGTTTTTAGTTATTAGTTTTTAGTTGTTAGTGATAATGAAAGGATTGAATAAATGAATTTGACTGAGAGATACAAGAAGCTTATCGAAAATTGGATATGCTCGATGAAAGAATATGTCGCCGAGCCGTTCGACCGGCGCGAGCTTGCTTATTACGGCACCGGAACTGACGTCTGGGGCATACAGACGCACATGAAGGGCTTCTCGGCTCACGCGGTCGCGGCGGCGGCACCCGACCTCGATGAAGCGCGCTGCGGGTACACTCGCGACGAACTTATCGAACTGTCGCTGAAAATGCTGCGCTTCACGCTCGAGTCGCACAAAACCGGCTCGTATCACTGCACTGACGGCGAGGATGTGAAGTGGGGGCACCACTGGCTCGCCGCGCTCGCAATCGAACGCATGATGCACGGCGTCGACGCTATCGACGCGTATCTGACCGAACACGACCGCGAGCGGCTGCACGACGTGCTGATATCCGAGTGCGACTACATCTGTGACAAGCGCAAGGTCGAGGCCGACCCGGTCAGACCGAATGTGCCCGAGAGCAACCTCTGGAGCGGCGCGATACTGCACCGCGTCGCGCTGATGTACCCCGACTCGCCGCGTGTCGACGACTACAGGCGGCACGGCACCGCGCTGTTACTCAATTCGATCTCGGTTCCGTCCGACGCCGAGTCGACCGAGATATACGCCGGACGCCCGATGTCCGAATGGTTCGTCGGCGCGAACTTCTTTGAAACCTACGCGCTGAATCACCACGGTTATATGAACGTCGGGTATATGGTGATCTGTCTGTCGAATATCGCGATGCTGCATTTCTCGTGCAAGAAAGCCGGAGTCGCCGCGCCGCCCGAGCTTTATCATCATTTTATCGACCTATGGCGGCTCGTGCGCACCTGCATATTCGACGACGGTCGGCTCTACCGCATCGGCGGCGACACGCGCGTCCGCTACTGCTACTGTCAGGACTACCTGACGCCGGTGTTCGCGCTCGTGTCCGACCTTGTCGGCGAGGACATGAGCGGCGAGGAGAGCGGCTGGCTCGAAAAACTCGAGCGCGAGACCAATGCAAACGGCGACGGCAGCTTCCTTGCGATACGCTGCGAGCTGATGCGCGAGCGCTCGCCGCTCTACTACGCGCGGCTCGAATCCGACCGCGCCTGCACATTGTCGATGATGTGGCTCTGGCACCGGCTGTTCGGCGACATATTCGTAAAGAGCGACAAGCCGTCGAAGCATCAGCTCTGGCAGGACGCCTATCATGGTTCGAGCTATGTTCGCGGAGAGCGGCGCATGGCGGCGTTTACATGGATAGCCGCCGAGCGTCCGCAGGGAAGCATCGTGCCGGCCTGCGACAGCTCGATGGCCGAGTCGAAGTTCAATCTGGTCAGCTTTATCGAGGGCGGCGGCGTGATGAACGCCTGCTCGATAAAGAATCACAGCGAAAAGCTGATCGACGGCGGCTTCATCACTGGCGGAGAATTTTCGTACATCACGTCCGGACTGCTCGAGGAGAACGACTCGTCGAACGAAAACGCGCTGAACCGGCTGGTATACTGCGCGCTCGGAGACGACCGGACGGTGGTTACTCTGCAATACTGCACCGCGCTGCGCCGCTGCTGGCTGACCAGTGTCAAGCCGCTGAATCTGAACATCCCGAACGACATCTTCAACGGTGAGGTTCGCGACTACATCGAGCGTCAAAGCAGTGTCACGGTCGACGGCAAGCTGACCGCGAGCGTTATTTATGACGACAATGACAGCTCTATACGAGTCGAGCGCGGAACGGCGCGGACGATCGGGCTTCAGCACATCTCGATGCCGAGCGGCTCGCTCAACAACTCAATTGTATACGGCGACCGCGGTATGCTGCGGGTAGACAAAATCCTGATCGGCGGCAGCGACAAGCCCTCATGGTACGACCGCGGCGGGGTGATATTCGATTTTGGCGCGGCGATAAGCATATCCGGCGAGCCGGTCGACTGCGAGTATATACGCGACGGCGAGCTGCGCGCGGTGAGGTTGGTTGGCGCGGACGGCAGAACATATATCGTGGCGGCGAATTTCGCGCGTGATACGCGGACGTGCGAGCTGTACGGTCATACATTTGAGTTTGACGCTGAATATTGGTATGATGTTTTCGTCGAATAAGCTGATTGCAGAAAATTTAATATCAGTTGCTCAATAATTAAAGCGCGCCGTAGAAAATAATAAATACGGCGCGAAATTTTTGCATAGTTACTTGACAAACGCTGCGTTTAGCGGTATACTTGTATTGCAATGAAATGAGAGGGGACGCAGAAGCTATAAATATTCTGCAATACTGATATGATACACAGAAGTGAAATTTTCGGGTTCGAGACGATAGAGCATATCGCCGATCTCTGTATTATCGGAGCGGGAGCCGCAGGCTTGTTCGCGGCGGTCGCAGCGGCGCGTCACGGCGCGAAGGTATTGCTCATGAACGACCGTCCGGTTGTAGGCGGAAACGCGTCGAGCGAGATTCGTATGTGGATTCGCGGCGCGCATGGGCGCGACAACCAGGAGACCGGTCTTGTCGAGGAGCTGGCGCTTATGAACCTGCGCCGCAATCCGACGCTGAATTTCTCGATATGGGACAGCGTCACATATGAGTTTGTCAAAAACGAGCCAAACATTGAGCTGCTATTAAACTGCTCCTGCCTTGCCGCCGACATGAAGGACGGCAAAATCGAGTCGGTCAAGGGCTGGCAGCTGACGACGCAGCAATTCCACAGCGTAAAGGCGAAGCTGTTCGCCGACTGCTCGGGCGACAGCGTGCTCGCGCCTATCACCGGAGCCGAGTTCCGCATGGGGCGCGAGTCCTCGGACGAATTCAATGAGGACATCGCGCCGAAGGTATCGGACGACCACACGATGGGTATGTCCTGTCTTATGCAGGTGCGCGAGGTCGACCACGAGGTGCCGTTCACCGCTCCCGACTGGGCGGTGAAATTCACCGACGAGACGATAGGTCACCGCGTGAACATCAACGACCCCAACCGATTCAAGGGCGACAACTTCTGGTGGATTGAGCTTGGCGGCATGGTAGACTCGATAGCCGACACCGAAAAGCTGCGCGACCAGCTTTTGCCGATTACGTTCGGAGTCTGGGATTACTACAAGAATTCGGGCCGCTTCGACTCGAAAAATTGGGAGCTTGACTGGGTCGGATTCCTGCCCGGCAAGCGCGAGAGCCGCCGTTATGTCGGCGACCACATCCTGACGCAGAACGACGTCCGCGCCGAGGGACGCTTCGACGACCTTATCGCGTACGGCGGCTGGACTATGGACGACCACGACCCCGAGGGATTTGCGACGAGACGGCAGCCGACTACATACCACCCCGCGCCGTCGCCGTTCGGTATCCCCTACCGCTGCCTCTATTCGGTGAACATACCGAACCTGATGTTCTCGGGACGCAACATCTCCTGCACGCACTCGGCGACGTCGTCCTGCCGTGTCATGGCCACCTGCGCGACGCTCGGTCAGGCGATGGGTACGGCGGCTGCGATCGCGATAAGAGAGGGGATCACGCCGCGCGACATATACGAGAAAGGTTATGTCGCAGAGCTGAAGCAGACGCTTATGGAGGACGACTGCTATCTGCCGTTCAACCACCGCGAGCTCACACCGGTAATGTCAGGAATCACCGCGACCGCCGGAGGACGCGACGCGTCGGTGCTCTTTGATGGCTACGATCGCACAACCGGCGGCGATGCTCACCTCTGCGAATGCAATTTCGGTGACGAGATTGTATTGACTCTGCCCGAGGCGCGCCGCCTTGAGTCGATATCGGTGATTTTCGACAGCGACATCAACCGCGACAGCTTCGAGGGAGTAAACGGCAATTTCAAGCGTTATCCGATGCGCTGCAACACCTTCCTGCACGAAAAGCTGCTCGGTCTGCCCGCGCCGCTGATGCGCGACTTCGAGATATACGTCGATTCGGGCGACGGCGAATACAAGCTGGCGGCCGACGTCAGGGACAACTACAAGCGGCTTTGGAAGATGTGCGGAGATATCACGGCGAAGTCGATAAAGTTAGTGCCGAAGTCAGCGTACGGAGCAGAGACGGCACGGATTTATTCGGTAATTGTAAAATGATAGTCCGAATGCTGTGCAGCCTCGTCAGAATCATACGAACAGAATAGACAGATATAATCAAAATTGAATCGACAGATATGGTCGATATAAAATCAAAGCCCAGAGACATCGCGGATATCTCTGGGTTTTGGTTTATTAATAGCATTTTTGTATTTCAGACAGATATTCGTACTATTGTCATAGCTTAATTTTCAGACATTTCCTTTTTTCGAGTCATGCTCGGGGTTTGACCTGTGGACGCAAGGAACACGCGGTTAAAGCTGCGCTGTGAGCCGAAGCCGCATTCGAGCGCGATGTCAATTATATTTTTGTCGGTCTCATATAACAGCTTGCAAGCTTTATCAATTCGCAGCGAATTGATGAACGGCGCGAAGCCGACGCCGATATAGCGCGACATGATGTGTGAGATATGACAGCTGCTCAGCCCGATTTCGCGAGATACCTTAGCGAGCGATATATCGGGGTCGTCGTAATGTTCAAGGCAGTATTTCATCACTTTTTCGAGCCCGCATCGCTGCGAGTCGGTGCGCGGCTCGAAGCTCATCACGCTGATAAGCTCGCCCACCACAGCCGAGATATAACCGGTTATGACAGCTCTGTCGCAGCTGCTGTGATTGAACATTTGCTCTATCCGCAGCATGATGTCGCCGAAGTTGGGGCAGAGCTGATTTGTGTTGATCACCGGATTGATTGGACAATTGTACAGCATCTCGCCGCTGTGGTCGGGGATCTCGTCCGGGGCGATAATCAGGATTATCGCGAGGTTCTCTCCGAGGTTCTCATATTCATGCTCGACGAATGGAAACGCGAAGAATATATCGCCTGCCTCGAGCCGCCAATCGCGCTGTCTCGATTTTACATGGAAGCTGCCTTTGATTATGTAGAGTATTTCGATTTCGTAGTGAAAATGATTGAAATATGAGATATTGTTGTTAAGCTTGATTATCGGCAGCGAAACATTGTGAACATATCTTCTCATCTTGTCACCTCCAAGCCATTATATCATAAAGCGCAAGATTTGTCTATAACTTTGACGAAACTTTCTTTACAAATTCCGATAATTACTATATAATAAATGCAAGGCTTAATTTATGCTTCGGGGTGTGAAGCCTGACCATGGATCAACAATTTTGAATATATGGAGTGAAAAATATGAGTAAAATTAAACATTTGCTGCCGATTGCTGTCTGTATCGGCATATTGACGCAGCTGTTCGCCTGCGGCTCGGAGGAGAGCGTCGACAGCGGTGAGACTACAACCGACAGTACGTCAACGACAGCGGAAATTGTCGAGGAGTATGTTTTTGACCAGAGCTTTTCGGGCAATACCGCGCGGATATTAAATATTGAGGACATATTCAGTATGCACGCGGTTATCGACACCGGCGAGACGAACGGTGATACGCTCAACGACACGCAGTATGAAGCGGTGCGCCGTCTCGAGGAGGAAATGGGCATCACCTGGGAGGAGACGAACGTCGATTTACAGACTGAATTCGCGACGCTCGTGCCGCAGTTGATTCTGTCTGGCGACGACGAATACAACATTATATATGAAAATACGCGCGACCTATACAATTTTTCAAGTCAAGGCTATTATTATAACCTGCTCGATTTTGACCAGATACAGCTCGATGAGGACTGGTGGCTTGGGTCTTATAATGACTATAATATCATCAACGATAAAATGTATACCGCACTCGGTTATTCGAATCTGACTGTCGTTGACGCTATTACTTGCCTTAATTTTAATCAGTCTATGGTAGAGGAGCTCGGGCTTGAGCTGCCGTATGACTATGTCCGCGAGGGCACATGGACGCTCGATGTGCTCGGCACTTACTTGAAAGCCGCGGCTAATCTGAACGGCGATGCCGACTTCACATGGACCGACGGCGGCAGCTGTGTTTGGGGCGCGACGATGGCGTCGAACGCCGGTCCGCAGTGGCTGCGCGGCTGCGGCGAATACGGCGTCGAGTTCGACAACAACTCGCTCGTCCTCACCGCCGGCAGCGAGCGATTCTATGACGTCTGCGACAAGATTGCCAATATGCTTGGCGCGACCGACGGAACGATATACTTCGGCACCTACTCGGGCGACGATGATCCGGGCTCGTATATAAACTGCTTCGAGGTCGAGCGCGCGATGTTTGGCTCATCCGAGATAGCTAAGGCAAACCGTATGCGCGGTCTTGAGTTCACGTTCGGCGTACTGCCCTTCCCGAAATACGACGAAAATCAGGACAGATATTATGTCGGCGTGTCCTACCCCGCGTCGGGCGTGTCGATACCCGTGACCTGTGCCGACACCGATTTCGCGGCTGCGGTCGGCGATGCGATCAACTATATCTTCTATACCGACGTCTGGGATGTCTTCCGCGAGGTCACGCTCGAGACAAAGAACCTGCGCAATGACGACTCTATCGAGATGCTCGAGCTCATCCTGAACTCGACCTATCCGAACCTGACCGAGATATACGGGATCGACTCGACGTTCATGGACGAGATCAGCGCAAAGCTGCGCGCTGGAGACGCTTCGGTCGCTTCGGTATTCGCATCGCATGAGTCGCAGCTCAAAGCCGATATCGAGGAAGTAAATAATCAGTAAGTGGGTATCTTTATAATAAAGGGACATAAACAGCGACTGTGCAAATAGATAAAGCTTATAGATTGAATAATTGACACTACAATGCATCCACATATACAATGACCAGACAAAAATACCGGCGGGAGCGAAAATATCCCGTCGGTATATTTGTCTGACCGCTGTCTGGCTGTGCTGTTATACGAACAGCGGCCGCAGCTGCTTTCCCTCGAACGCCGCGTCGATAGTCTCGCCGAGCCGCTCGAATTCGGCGACGAGCGAGTGCGGCTTCCACTCGGGATCGTCCTGCCGAAGCGGCACGAAATAGACATTCTTCCGGTTCAGCAGACGTCCGAGATTCGCGAGATTCGCGCTCATAGCGTCGTTTGACGCGAGAGCTATCACGAGTGGTCGGTCAGACCGCAGGTGCGCTTTCGCAGCCATCGTCACCGCCGTGTCGGTGACGCCGCAGGCGAGCTTCGCGAGCGTGTTGCCGGTACAGGGCGAGATTGCCAGCAGGTCGAGCTTCAGCTTCGGTCCGAGCGGCTCGGCGTCGCGTATCGTATGTATCACCGTCCGACCGCAGAGCGTGGTCAGCTCCGCTTCGAAATCCTTGGCTTTGCCGAAGCGGGTGTCGGTCGTATAAGCGCTTTCGCTCATTATCGGCTGGAGTTGGTAGCCCGCGGCGACCAGCCGGCGCAGCTCGTCAAGACTGCGCTCGAATGTGCAGTATGAGCCGCAGAGCGCGTATCCAATCAGCATTTCGCGTCGCCTCCCTCATACCTCTGACTTTCTGCCCAGTCGCATATTGTGTCAGCGACGATTCGACCGGCAGTCAGCGGCGCGGTCTTGCCGGGCAGCGACAGCGCCCAGATCACCCGCCGTCCGAGAGCTCCCGCCGCCTGTATGTCGACACCGCCGGGATTCGACGCGAGGTCGACTATCAGCGTATCTTCCGGTATCAACTCGAGCTCGCTCCTGCCGAGAATGTGGCTCGGGACGGTGCTGTATATCACAACCGGAGCGTGAGCGCTGAAATAATCACAAAGGCGCGTAGTGTCGGCGCAGTCGTACCCGAGCGCGCGTATCCACGCGAAGTCGTCTGCGCGTCTCGCCGATACGGTCACTCTCGCTCCAAGCGCGGCGAGTTTCATCGCGAGCAGCTTGCCTATCCGTCCGAAGCCGACGACAAGTACCTCTGAACCGCTCAGTGTGACTGCGAGCTCGTCAAGCGCGATCGCAATCGCTCCCTCCGCAGTCGGAACCGCGTTCGCGACGGCGAATTCCTCGCGCGCGAAATAGTCAAAGCAGGTCATGCCTTCCGCCTCACAGCGCGCAGCAAAGTCAGCGTCGAGTCTGCCGCCGCAGACCAGTCGGATCCCCTGACGCTTCATCGTGTAAATCAGTTCATCGAGTGTCAGTGACTCGTCTGAAAACGGCATTGACAGATGAACTCGGTCGCTTGTCGCCGGCAGCGGCAGTATGGCGGTGTCGCAGCCGTCGAGCGCTGACGCGAGATTCGGTGCCGGCGGCTCACCGAGCTTGCTTAAATAAGCCGTCAACCCATCATCTGCGGCACGCGACGAGCAGCATAGAGAGTCGACTTCACCCGACGTTCGCTCGCACGACCTGAAGCCGTAGAGCCGCGTCTCACAGCCGCGCTCGCGCAGGCGTCCCGCGGCGGCGATCGATCGCAGATCACCGCCGATGACTGCCGCCTTTTTGATTCTATACATAATGAAAAACCATTCCTTTTTTATGATCGGGTATTCACCCAAAGCCATGCAGTTTGTGTCAAAATGGCATCGCGGTCGCCGCAAATCGAACGCGGCTCCCGTATTTTCATTGTATGTAGCCGGTGACCATCTCGCCATAAATATGTGAGTGGGTCAAAAAATACTCTCGCGGTCAAGTGTAAAAATTATGCGATTTTACAGTTGATAAAAAAAGTAAATTGTGGTATAATAAATTATCATGCGGTTTATCGGCGGATTCAAATGAGTCGGGATTCCCTCGCGGCCGAAACTGCCGCTGTAATCACTGCGCGATAGCTTCTGTATTTTCTTGCGTCATTATCCGCGCCGGTTTGAACGGCTTCTGATCTAATTGAGGCTTTGATATTGTCTTTATATTGATACCGGTAGAAACATTTTATCTTGATGAAAGGATCGATTGATATATGGGAGGATTATTTGGTGTTGTTTCAAAGACAAGCTGTGTCTTTGATCTGTTTTTCGGGACCGACTATCACTCGCATCTCGGAACCCGCCGCGGAGGTCTCGCCGTATACGGCGAAAATGGTTTTCAGCGCTCGATACACAATATCGAAAACTCGCCCTTCCGTACCAAGTTCGAGCACGACGTCGAGGAAATGGAGGGCAATCTCGGCATCGGCTGCATATCCGACAGTGAGCCTCAGCCGCTCATCGTCCGCTCGCACCTCGGCAACTTCGCGATAACCACAGTCGGTCGGGTCAACAACATCGATAATCTGACCAAGCTTTGCTTCGACAAGGGTCTGACTCACTTTCTCGAAATGAGCGGCGGCGACGTGAATCCGACCGAGCTTGTGGCGTCGCTGATCACACAGAAGGACTCGATACCCGAGGGCATCAAATACGCGCAGTCGGTGATAGACGGCTCGATGACTCTGCTCATACTGACAAGTGACGGTATGTATGCCGCGCGCGACCGGCTCGGACGCACTCCTATCGTCATCGGCAAAAAGGACGGCGCGTTCTGCGCGTCATTCGAGAGCTTCGCGTTCCTCAATCTCGGCTACACGACCTACCGCGAGCTCGGTCCGTCCGAGATCGTCTATCTCACGCCCGACAGCTGCACTACTGTATGTCCGGCTACCGAGGAGATGAGGATCTGCACATTTTTGTGGGTCTACTACGGCTACCCGTCGTCCTATTACGAGGGGGTAAATGTCGAGGAGATGCGCTACAACTGCGGCGAAAAGCTCGCGTCGCGCGACATCGGCAAGATTGATGCTGACATCGTCGCCGGAGTGCCCGATTCGGGCACCGCGCACGCGGTCGGCTACGCGAACGCGTCGGGTATCCCGTTCGCGCGTCCGTTTATCAAATATACTCCGACCTGGCCGCGCTCATTTATGCCGACACATCAGTCTAAGCGCGATCTCATCGCGAAGATGAAGCTGATTCCGATAGACGCGCTGATTCGCGGCAAGAAGCTGCTGCTGATCGACGACTCGATCGTCCGCGGCACACAGCTGCGCGAGACCGCGGCCTTCCTGTTCCAGAGCGGAGCAAAGGAGGTACACATCCGTCCTGCCTGCCCGCCGCTGCTGTTCGGCTGCAAATATCTCAATTTTTCGCGGTCAAAGAGCGAGTACGACCTGATTGCCCGCCGTGTAATCAAGCAGCTTGAGGGCAGCGACGACATTTCAAACGAGCGTCTGCGTGTATACGCCGACCCGACGACACCCGAATACGAGGCTATGGTGGATGGAATCTGCCATGAACTTCACTTCACGTCGCTGCGCTACCACAGGCTCGACGACCTGCTGGATTCGGTCGGAATCCCCGCCTGCAAGCTCTGCACCTACTGCTGGAGCGGCAGGGAATAATCTGTAATAAACAGACTGGACATTGACCGTTATACAGTTTGATGTCCGGTCTGTATATTTTTTGTTAAAATTGCCGATTGACATCCGACTTGTTGTATGATACAATATCATATACTTATTTTGACGCAAACGGAGGGTATTCGGCATGAACAACTATTTCACAAAGCTGCTTCGCGCGAATTTCAGATGTGGTCGAATGCTCTGCTCCCGGATGAGATATTGCGGGAGTTCTATCGGCGCGTATCCGAGGTGCATATCGGTTCGCTGAAGGCGTTTTGTATATAATTTCAGCAAAATCTTGTCCGGGAGTTATTATGGGAATTTGCGGTCACAGCCGCAAGATTGTGCCGAATAACGCCGGATTTTGTTTTATCAAGGAGCGACGTTTTGATTGAACTTGTAAATCTCACAAAGCATTTCGAATCGACCTCGGGCGTTGTAGAGGCGGTCAACAATGTTTCGCTGAAAATTGAAAAAGGCGACATCTTCGGAATAATCGGACTTTCGGGCGCGGGAAAATCGACTCTCGTCCGCTGTATCAACCTGTTGGAGCGGCCGACGTCCGGACAGGTGCTCTTCGACGGAGTCGACCTCTGCACGCAGTCGCCCGCCGAGCTGCGTCAGACAAGGCGGAAAATTTCGATGATATTTCAGAGCTTCAACCTGTTGATGCAGCGCACCGCGCTCAAAAATGTCTGCTATCCGATGGAGATATCCGGCGTGCCGCGCGCAAAGCAGATCGACAAAGCAAAGCAGCTGCTCGAAATCGTCGGACTTTCCGACCGAATGAACTCGTATCCGGCGCAGCTTTCGGGCGGACAGAAGCAGCGCGTCGCGATAGCGCGGGCGCTCGCGACCTACCCGGAGGTGCTGCTCTGCGACGAGGCGACGAGCGCGCTCGACCCGAACACGACAAGGGCGATACTCTCGCTGCTCAAGGAGATAAACGAGACGCTCGGAGTGACTATAATCGTAATCACGCACGAGATGAAGGTAGTTGAGCAGATCTGCAACAAAGTCGCGGTGCTCGACCACGGAAACGTAGTTGAGACCGGATTTGTCAAGGACGTGTTCCTGTCGCCGAAGTCGGAGATCGCGCGCGAGCTGATACTGCCGAAGAGCGAGGCGGTGCATGACTTCAAGGGCAAGCGGATGATACGGCTGGTGTTCGACGGTCAGTCGTCGCTCGAGCCGGTCGTCGCGAATATCTGTCTTGAGTGCCGCGCGGCGGTCAACATCATGGGAGCCGACACGAAGAATATCGGCGGCAAGGCGTTCGGTCAGATTCTGCTGATGCTGCCGGACGATGAGGCCGCGTTGTCGAGGATATTCAACTATCTTGACACGCACGAGCTGAAATATGAGGAGGTGAGCGAGGAATGATCGAGACGTATATTGATGCCGTGCTCGTGACGCTGAAAATCACGGTCATATCCACACTGCTTGCCTACATAATCGGTATCCCGCTCGGCGTGCTGCTCTACGGCACCGATAAGAGCGGAATATTCCCGATGGCTCCGGTGAACCGCGTAGTCGGGTTCATAGTCAACATAATCCGTTCGATTCCGTTTATCATACTGCTTGTAATGACGCAGCCGGTCGCGAAGCTGATCGTCGGCTCGAAGATAGGCGATAACGCGTTTATTGTCTATCTCGTGATAGCCGCCGCGCCGTTTGTCGCGCGGATGATCGAGTCGTCGTTCCGCGAGGTCGACCGCGGTATAATCGAAGCCGCGCAGTCTATGGGCTCGAACAATATGCAGATAATCTTAAAGGTGCTGCTGCCCGAAGCCAAGCCGTCGCTGATTATCGGCGGGGCTATTGCGATAACTACGATACTCGGCTACACGCCGATGACCTATCTTATCGCGGGCGGCGGACTCGGACAGCTGGCGATACAGTACGGTCTCTACCGCTTCGAGAGCACGACGATGTATATATCGTCGCTGCTGCTCATTATCCTTGTCCAGATCATGCAGGAGACGCTCAACTACATAGCCAAGGTCTGTGACAAGCGCATACGCAACAAATAAGCAAGCACACAAATATCAGCATTCTAAAAGCATCTGAAATCAAAATCAAATTTAGAAATGGAGAAATCACCATGAAAAAACTCGTATCACTTCTTTTAGCCGCCGCGCTCACAATACCCGCACTCGGCTCCTGCGGCTCGTCCGACGACAAGACGATAGTCGTAGCCGCATCTACCGCTCCTCACGCTGAGATCCTCGAGCAGTGCAAGCCGCTGATGGAGGAGAAGGGCTACACGCTCGAAATCAGGATCATGGACGACTATGTTACGCCGAACACCGCCACCGAGGACGGCGACGTCGACGCCAACTACTTCCAGCATCAGCCCTATCTCGACGACTTCAACGCGAACAACGGAACTCATCTCGTATCGGTCGCGAAGGTTCACTACGAGCCCTACGGCATCTACGCCGGCGTGACCTCGTCGCTTGACGCGCTCGCTGACGGCGCGGTCGTAGCCGTGCCGAACGACCCGACCAACGAAGCCCGCGCGCTGATGCTGCTTGAGGCGAACGGTCTGATCACGCTGAAGGAGGGCTCGGGTCTGACCGCGACTAAGAATGACATCGAAGAAAATCCGCTGAATCTCGACATCCGCGAGATGGAAGCCGCGCTGCTCCCGACCGTGCTTGACGAGGTTGACATCGCGGTCATCAACGGCAACTACGCGATAAGCTCGGGACTCAAGGTCGCCGACGCGCTCGCGGTCGAGGATTCGGCGTCCACCGCGGCACAGACCTACGCGAACGTGCTTGTAGTCAAAGAGGGCAACGAGAACCTTGACAAGGTGAAAGCTCTGGCTGAGGTGATTTTGTCCGACACGATTGCCGAATACATAAACAATACTTATGCCGGCGCGGTTGTGTCGATGAAGTGATTTATCGGATATGCGATAATAAAAACCGCGATTACTGTTGGTTTCAAATAAAACAACCAAGCAAACTTTAATTGGTTTGCTTGGTCTTTTTTTATGGTATTTCTTTCTGATATTGATGAGATGTTCAAATTATGTGATAAAAAGGAGATTAATAGGTTACTATCGTTAACAAAACATTAAATTATTATTATAGAAATATTCACGAGGGGGGGTGTATACTAAATTAAAGAGTCATAACTATGACTTACAACGCAGCCTGACAATGATCTAACAATTATATGAGAAATGTTAATCGGCAGGCGGTTGTGTTGACGTCAACATATCAAGCCTTTGTATGGCGAAAATATGTGGTCAGTCGTTTATTCGTTGCAAGCTCACGTCCGTTAACATCAGGAGGGATTTAATGAAAACAAAACGACGATTATTGCTTGTTGGTAAATCTACGAAATGGAAACAGGAGGGATAAACTAATGAAGAAAAGAATTGTGTCTATATTGATGGCACTTTGTATGCTTGTTGGACTATTTTCAGTAGCAATACAAGCAGTCGGTACGTTTACATATACAATTCAAGTCATAATTGTAGATGCTGACGGAAAATTAGTAAGTGTGAATGGATTGCCGTCTAAAGAATTTGATGGAACAACTGACAGTGGTAGTTCTTACAACGAGGACTGGCAATGGCAGCCAAATAGCGATGGAGGCTATACAATAACGAGTAACGCCCCCGGAACGAATGTAAATGCGTTCGGTCATTTGAAATATCCGACTGCATTATGGGATTACGATACCAATGATTATCAATTTATTGGTATGGGTAATATGTCATGGGATTATACCAATCGGTATGAATTTTCTGAAGCTGAATTAAGCTATGATTGGAAATTTGAAAATTGTTCATTTGTATTTTCGGTTAAATCGGGATATAGAACGTATATTTTACAAGAAAAAGGTCCTGCCGAAGTTGAATACATACTCAATTATGATGCAAACGGCGGCGAGGGAGCTCCTCAAAGTCAAACAGTTAAGAGCAGTACCGGTTCTGCTACATTTACTGTGTCGGATGTAGAGCCGACACGTGATGGATATGATTTTCTTGGTTGGGCTGAAACTGACACTGCAACAAGCGCACAATATTCTGGCGGCGACAATTATGTGACATCAAAGACCAACTCGACGTTATATGCTGTTTGGAAAGTTAAAACTATTCCCGAACCACCTACCAAAGATGAGATAGAAGATTTATTAAAGGATTCCGCGGTTAAGGTTGACTGTATCAATAGTGAAGTGATACACAATGATATGGTTTATGGATTGCTGCCAGACAGTTACAGTATAGGCAATGTAGTAGAAGGTGCAAACGGCAATTATACCATTGTAATCACGGTGCTGCCTGATAAATATGTCGAAAAATATAATGAAACATATTCAGGTCATACTCTTTCTCCGAATCCTCAAAGCGAGACTATAACGCTTGAATATATAGGTAATGACTGGGAAATAGCTTCAAATAATAGTTTGCCTGTAATTTTCACAGTCATTTGCACAACAACCACACCTAATCCATCTATCAACGACTTCACGAAGGAACGTCTTACAGAAGCACCTGATGATGTTTTCCTTGACCTTGGCGATGTCACTGTAAATTACAACAATCCTGTCGTTATTCCCGAAGGCGGAAGTGTCACACTGTTGTATAAGCTGACAGTTACTGGTGACCAAGGCGCAAACTTCATCATCACTGATGATGGTGCAACCCTTGTTGGCAGCGACTGCGGCGCAACACAGGCGACAGACGGTAAAATATCCGGTACGATTCCTGCCAGCGGTGATGCGAATGTTTATGTGACCAAGACATTTGACGCTGACGACATTGATAACGGCAATCTTAAAAACACCGCAAATATTGATGCAGGTCAGGATACTGAAATAGACTCGAATGTAGGTGATGCTGAAGTAAATACACCTGCTTCAGAAGATACATCGGGAATCGGAGACGATTTGTCTATCAACGGCTTCACGAAAGAACGTCTAACTGCAGCGCCAACAGGCGTAAGCCTTGACCTTGACAATGTCACCGTAAACTACGACGATCCTGTTGTTATTCCTAACGGCGGCAGTGTCACGCTGCTGTATAAGCTGACAGTTACTGGTGACCAAGGCGCAAACTTCATCATCACTGATGATGGTGCAACCCTTGTTGGCAGTGACTGCGGCGCAACACAGGCGACAGACGGTAAAATATCCGGTAAGATTCCTGCCAGCGGTGATGCGAATGTTTATGTTACCAAGACATTTGACGCTGACGACATTGATAACGGCAATCTGAAAAACGCCGCAAATATTGATGCAGGTCAGGATACCGAAATAGACTCGAATGTAGGTGATGCTACGGTTGATACCCCTGCAAGCGAGGAAAGCACTCCTACGAATGAATTCACGCTTACATATGACGGAAACGCGCAGGCAAATGGCACAGTTGAGAATATACCGTCAAACAATAATAAGTATGTTACTGGAGATGAGGTTTCATTAACTGTCTCACCTGAGCCTATACATACTGCTGTAAATGGTAGTGATGTGATATTCATTGGTTGGAGTCTTGACGACGCGGACAAAATTTACGCCGCCGGTGAGGCATATCCCGATATTGTCACAGAGGTAACCTTTACCGACAGCAGCATTACCGTTCACGCGGTTTGGGGTTATGACACTAACGATGATGACATCCCAGACGTTGATCAGGTTCTTGTAACTCCGGCTGACATTACGATTTATGTTGGCGGTTCCGGCTACACCGGAGCGGTTGATGGAACCGGTGATGTAGTTACAAGCAGCGGTTTACCTGAACCGGGCTTCTACGTCACTCTCCCTGCCGAGCTTGACGCACTGCTGAAAACCAATGAAGGTCACATGGGAAATGGTCCGTTGGACCTTTCTAATAAAATTATCTTTGAAGCAAATGTAAGCGGTAGCCCGCTGAAAAGCTGGAGTATTGAGAAATACGACAAAGATAACAGCAGTACTGTGACAATCGGTGGAATTGAAAGATACATTTATCGTATCGTTCCAGCAAAAGATCAAGATCCTGTTCGTATGCAGTTCCGCGATGATGATGGAATCACTATCAGCGACCAATTCAATATCAGCTTGGATACACTCTACAATGAATATGAAATGAGCATATATCCTGGCGCGATAGATTCGAATACGTTATACGCAAGATGTGTGAATGATAGTTACAGTGACGAACATTATTCGTTGGTTACAACGTCTGGCATATTGACCATACGCGGTGTTGTCAATGATAATGTAGTTACAACCGAAATCGAGGAAAATCTGCCGGCTGACAGCGATAATGTCACCGCAATTGCGGCGAACGGTACCGAATACTTTATCAATGGCAGCAATCTCGTCACTAACAGTGCCGCTGATGTAAAGCTTCTGGTTGATGATCTGGTTGAATCCGGCAAGAACGAACTCAAGGATTACATCATCAAGGCAGACAACGGTATTGACGACAATTTCGAGTTTGAATTCAAGTATCTCGATTTGGTTGATACCAGCAACGGAAATGTCTGGATTCGTCCAAGTAATGATATGACCATCTTCTGGCCGTATCCCGAGGGAACGGATAAATATACAGATTTCGCGATCGTTCACTTCGACGGCTTGAGCCGAAATTACGATGATCTCGATACGGCTCTCGATAAAAACGATCCGGAATATCTGAATGTCACCAAGACAGACAGTGGTATTACATTCACGGTAAGCAGCTTCTCACCGTTTGCGCTTGTATGGTCGACTGACGACTCTTCAGATGATGAAGATGACGAAAATAATCCTCCGATTATAATTCCGATCAACAATAAGCTGATTATCACTAAGACTGTCAGCGGTAACCTCGCGGATGAGAACGACGAGTTCCTGTTTATGATCGAACTTGACCGTAAAATTAACGGCAATTACGACGGGGTTATCTTTGTTGACGGTAAGGCGTATGTGACGCTTAAAGGCGGCGAGAGCGTAATTATTAATGACCTCGCACCTGGCACCGCATACAAAGTCACCGAGCTTGACAGCGGTGAATATACAGTTACATCGACAAACGAGATTGGAACGATACCCTATACAGGAAGCGTTTACGTTAATTTCGACAACTACCTCAACATAGACGCCCCCGGACTGAATACGACTGACCACATCGGCTACCTGATCGGTCGAGCTCCTGGTCTCATTTTCCCTGACGCCAACATGACCCGCGCCGAGGTCGCGACCGTGTTCTTCCGCCTGCTGACCGACGAGGCGAGAGCCGAGAATTGGACGCAGGAGAATCAGTACAGCGATGTTGAGCTAAACGACTGGTACAACAACGCGATCTCGACAATCAGCGCAATGGGCATAATGAACGGCTATCCGGATGGAACATTCCTGCCCGACAGCCCGATCACCCGCGCCGAATTCATCACGACCGCGGTACGCTTCTTCGACTATACCGCCGAATACTTCGAGGGCACATTTATTGATGTTGACGGCAGCGAATGGTTTGCCGACTATGTCGCGGCCGGAGTTGAGCTCGGTATGATTGAAGGTTATCCGGACGGCAGCTTCCTGCCGAATGAGCCGATACTCCGCTGTGAGGTAGCGGCGATAGTCAACCGTACACTTGGTCGAGTTCCGGATGAGGCTCACCTGCTTGACACTAGCGAGATGATTATTTGGGACGACAACCTGCCTGGCAGCTGGTACTACGCGCATATTCAGGAGGCTTCGAACAGTCATGACGTCGAGTGGGTCGTCGAGGACGGCGAGCTTGTCGAGCAGTGGACTGAAAAGCTGGATGAGCGCGACTGGGCTGCACTCGAACGCGCATGGTCAGACGCCTACTCCGCTCCCGGAGCCGAGGTTGTAGACTAAATCGCGCGGCAAGCTGGAGTATATGTGTTCGATAGTCTAAAAAAGTGAAAAAATGACCGGACAAATAAGGATTTCTATAAATCCGAAATGTTTGTCCGGTCATTTTATTATTTATAAAATCCCCGTATCGATTTTGCGTCGGTACGGGGATAATCAAGGCTTTGAGTTCGATGATGGGATCGAGACTTCCTATCGCTTCTTGTCAAAAGCCGGATTGATCGCGAAGAAATTCTTCGAATTCAGATTGTCCTGTACATTCCGCAGCAGCTCTCCGAAGCGCTGATAATGTACTATTTCACGCTCACGCAGGAAGCGAATCGCGTCGTTCACATCCGGGTCGTCGGACAGGCGCAGGATATTGTCGTAGGTCGTGCGGGCTTTCATCTCTGCTGCGAACTTGCAGGTACAACAATTGCAGATTGACTCATGAACAAGATTGCGGCTTGTCATATCCGCGGCAATGACCGCAAATTTGCGGCTGTGCATCAATGATTGATTGTTGTCGACGAATTCTGATATCAGAAATTCCAGTATATTTCGACCGGAATATCTCTCGAGCCTTGAATCCGTTTGCCGATGGTAATGTGGTCGATCAGAATTTCGACAATCTCACGGTTCAGCTGCCCGAGACGCGTATATTGTTCAATAAGCCGCTGTCGATCGTCACCAGATTTAAGGCTCTCATTCAGACTATACAATTGCTTCTGACAATTGGTCAGAGCTTTTTCGAGCCGATGGCGCTCGCTTGAAAAGGTCTTTGACATTTCTATGTAGTCGCTTTCACTGACTATACCCGCGGTCTTGTCGAGATATAGCTCACTCAAGGTCTTTGAGTAGTCGCTGAGCTTTTTTTCGAATATCGAAATATCGCGCTCGAGCCCTGCCTTTTGAGTCTGATAATCAGTGCTGAATTCGATGCTGTCAACCAGCGCGTCTTTATCGAGATATTCGCTCGCAAGCCGATTAATTTCATCAATTATAATCTGCTCTAACCGGTT
>ERZ1643251.1955-NODE-1955-length-21822-cov-35.501263_pt1 | contig 21822 bp, 28 predicted proteins | sample MGYA00579261_ERZ1643251 | MGnify/ENA primary metagenome ERZ1643251 (study PRJEB29033, sample SAMEA4952267) | chicken gut metagenome | biome: Broiler Chicken; feature: Gastrointestinal Tract; material: Caecum | place: Ireland | collected 2018 | study: Broiler... | reverse complement strand
CAGCAGTCAAATTATAAGCTAACATCTTATTCAAAAAACTGTCGTCCTCGACAATTAAAATCTGTTTCATTGTTTCACTTCCTTTGAACTTTCTTATAGTATAACAAAGAAATGTCCGTAAAATGTTACAATTTGGAGTGCTTTCCTTTTTCTTTGATTATATAAAAACAAAAAAGTTAAAGCAAGGCTCAAAATTGACTTGTAGCCAGACTATAGCCACAGTTCTTTACCGTCCTGATGGCCTTGCTTCCGATTTTACGGCGCAGCTTATAAACCATATTGCCGATCCCTGACCAGCTGCCCTCTGCAAAATCTGAGGCTACAGACTCATAGATCTGCCGAGCTGAAAATACCTGCCCTGGGCGCCGAGCCAATAGGTGGAGAATGTCAAACTCCATCGGTGTCAGTTCTATCAGACTGCCGGCCCGCCATACCTGGCGCCGCTGTACATCAATCTGCAGGTCTCCGACCAGTAGGGTAGAGGTGGTATCCTCAAGCACTTCGATCCGCTCTACACATAAAGCGTGAAGTAGATCCTGAAGCAAAACTTCATGGGCGGCTGTGAGATCTTCAATTTGAATGACAATTTTCTTTTTCATGGTAGTACCTCCCTGTGAGCCACCATAAAAAAGCGGCGGCCTTGAGAAATCAAAGCCGCCGCAAAGTCGTTTGGGCGTGTCAAAAGAGCTGCTGTACGACGGCTTTTTTTCTTTGCCGTCGTCCGGCAGATAAGCGGATGTTTAATTTTCAGTATGAGAAACACTCCAAAACTGACGGTCAAAGCGTGAGATTACCGCAGTCGAAATTAACATAATACCCGACGCAATCATAATCCATTGTAAAGGAATCATATCGGCAAGAGGGCCAAAAATTGCCATTCCAATGGGCATACACCCGGAATACATGGAACCGAGCAGACCAAAGACACGGCCTTGCATAGAAGTTTCAGCTTTTTCCTGTAATAGTGTCGTGACTGCCGTTTGTACTATCGTCAGGGCCACACCATACAAAGCCATCAATGCAAGGTAAAAAATGAAGTTAGTAGAAAGCCCCATCAAGATCGCCATTGTTCCAAATATAGCCAATCCAAACAACAGCGTTGCTTTTCGACTTTTGAAGCCGCCCCATGTACTCATTAAAAGGCCGCCTACCATCATGCCTGCAAAACCTACCAGCTCCACCACAGTCAAATAGCCATAGGTATCACCGTAGACCCTGCTCACCAAAAGACCCGCAAGAAATCCGGCTGGAACACACAGAAATACAAACAAGCCATAAATGATTAACAGTCTACCAATCAACCTATCGGAAAAGGCATAAGAAATACCCGCTTTCAAATCTGTCAATATAGATGTTTCTTCCAGGTGCTTTCGTTCATAGGGGATCAAAACACAAGATAAAAGTCCAATCCCCAGCGCAGCCGTCAGAACGTCTATGGAAAGTGTGGAACGTAAGGTGCTGATTGTCAGGATAACACCTGCAGCCGCCGGAGCTGCAAACCGAACAACCGATTGCATGGTTGCATTGATACCATTAAATCGCATGAGCTGATCCGCAGGAACAAGCTGGGGAATTACAGCGTTGACCGCAGGTGTTTGTACGCCAGCACCCAAAGATCGCAGAACAGACATAAAGAGCAGCGCCCAGAGAAGAAGAATCTGATCCGCTATATATGGTATAAGCAGCATCATGGCAAGCGTAACCATTGCGATAACGAAATCCGCCCCAATAATCAGTTTTTTCCTATGATACCTGTCCGCCCAAACGCCTCCAAAAAACGAAATCAAAAATTCAGGCAGATAGGAACATACACTAAATGCGGCTACCCATACGCCAGACGATGTATTCAGCGTGACATACCAAACAATCGCCATCTGAACCAGTGTAGAACCGAACAGCGTAATCGACTGGCTGACAAGAAATAAAATTGCTCGACTTTTCCACTTGTCTTGTGTTGTTGTGTGCATTTGACTTCCTCCTATTCTGGTATAGGAAGGACAAAACGCTGTGTTGGATAGCCAAATTCAACAAGCAATTCTCTTTCAGCAAAACCGAGCTGCTTTAATTCGTTGCGATAGCCGGTATCTGCCTTATCGTTTTCGCGGAAAGTTGTTGTGCTGATCTCTTGATTTGGCAGATATTCGTTCATCAGTTTATCTAAAAAAATCTTGGGAATACCGCAACTGCGATATTGTGGATGTACTCCCATAAATTCAATGCTTCCTGTTTCATAAGAGAAAGCCATAATGCCCACAGCAACATTTCCTAACTTCAATATGAGAGCTTGTCGGTTCATTATGCTGTTTTGCAGTTTTTTGAGATAATCCGCTTCATCCAGATACGGGTATCCATCAACCACCATTTTGACAAGCTCCATCCATGCAGGAATATCCGACATATTTGCCGGTCTAATATCATCCGAAGTAAATTCCATAGCAGACGCTTCCTTGTGTAAGTAAAACCGTAGTTGCAGAGGATAAAACTGCCCTCGCTCCCGATATTCTGTCGGTGGCATTTTATACATCGCTTTGAACACAGAAGTAAATGCTTGTTGGCTTTCATAACCACAAATCAAAGCAATTTCCATGATAGACCTTTTAGAAAAAACTAAAAGTTTGGCCGCTTCTGTTAGTTGCCGTCTGCTCACATAATCATGGATTGTCATGCCAACCGTTTCTGTAAACATACGATGAAGATGGTATTTCGAGTAGTGAACGGCTGTTGCAACTGTATCAAGATCGAGCTTTCCGTCAAGGTGGCTTTCCACAAACTCAATAACAGTATCTATGCTGATTACTTTTGGGCTTTCCATGCGTGTTCCCCCCTTTCCACAAATAGATTATCAGAAATCAATGGTTCAGTTTTAATAATTCTTGCGGAGTTGTGCACATTTTTTATTATAGCCACTTTTGGCAATTAAGCCAAACGAATATGAATAACCCATAGGAAGACGCTGGGCGCAGATCCAGTAAGCCGCCGCATTCGGCGTTTCTTACCTTATATTTGATTGACCTGTAGCCAAATTATGCTTTTTTGAGCGGTAAGAACCGGCAGCAGTTCTCCAGAGTATAGCTTTCGCACAGGCTGTCCAGACGGAATACATAATTCGATTTATGCATTTTCGAATTTCTTGAAAAATTTTGTGGAAAGAAGGCCAATAATGCAGACAAGAATTCCGCTTGGAATTAACACAAAATAGGGACTATCTGAAAACCAGTCAAACAGCGCACCATAGATGATTTGTCCTGCAGGCTGGGCACACATGGAAAGGGTGAATACATAGGACATGATCTTTCCCATCAAATGCTCCGGAGTTCGAGCCTGGATAACGGAAATTGCATAGGTGGAAAACAGGCTGCATCCAAATTGCCCAAGGCTGAACATGACAAGGAGAATAATGTAAACACCGAGAGAACCTATCGGTAAGAGGAAAGAAATTCCCGCTGGAATGAGGCTAAGGCCAAGTCCAATAAAGACAACGGCCAGCCAGCGCAAACGGAATTTCTGCGCTGTAATTCCCACAAAGAGGCTGCCCAGCACGGCGGCTACACCCATAACACTCTCCGCTGCTCCGTAATGCTCTGCCGAGAGTCCAAGAACAGTCCGCACCAGGTAAGGAAAGCCGACCACCACCGTACCAGCTACAAACAAGCTGGCTAGGGATGCAAGCAGGAGCAATTTGAGGATACCCGGCTGCTCCCGGCGCAGGAAGTGAATGCTGACAGAGAAGTCCTCTCTGATGATCTCCCGGATACCCATAGTGACTTCGGCCTTCTGATAGTTCAGGCGAATGAAGCACTCCAGAATGGCGGTGAGGAAAAAACAGGCCACCGTGCCCCAGAGGACCGGAGTAAGTCCAAAAGCAGCGTAAACCAGACTGCCCAGAAACGGAGTGATAAGCCCGGCAATGGCCTGCACTTGATTGACCGCCGCATTGCCCTTCATCAGATTGTCTCCAGAAAGCATCTGGGGAATGCAGGCCTGTACCGTGGGAGATTCAAAAGCGGCCAGGACAGACAGAATCACTAACAATGCACCGATGACCCAAATATCATGTCCAAAGGGCAGCACCAATCCGGCTACCAGCACAGTGAGTCCGGAGAGGGTGTCCAGCCCTACCATGATGTTACGTCGGTTGGCTCGATCCGCCAGAATACCGCCAAAGGGGGACAACAGGATGGTAGGAAGCATAGCTACTGCCAGCAATGTCGCAAAAATGGACGCCGAGCCGGTCTGCTCCAGTACATACATGGATAGGGCAAACTTTAGGGTGTAGTTGCCGATCAAGGAACTGACTTGCCCCAGAATCAGGAAAGTGAAATTGCGGGTGAACAGTTTGTCTTTCATTTTTTCTTCCTCCGAAAACAGATTGCAGTCAACACATCACCTGCCAGACCGACGGCGCTTAATCCAGCACACCACGCCGCAGCAGTTCGGTTTCCGCGATCCGCCAGGCGTCCGGCAACCAGAAGTAATCCAACCTCCGCAGCCAGGGAGATTCCTCTGGATGCGCAGCGAAATAGGCGACTGTGATTCCACGCATGATTTACGGTTTTGTCCAGATGATCTGCTGTGGCTTCCACCCGGCGCTCAAAGTTTGCGGCGGCCCGTTCAACCTTTTGGTCAAATTCTCGTTCTGTCATGTCTCATACCTCCATGTTCTTTACTTGTCTTAGTAGATTTTGCATTGCCAAAATTGCAAAAATGCCTGTCACGCCGAAAACAATTACCATAATCGGCAAGAATGTTAGTGCTGCGCTGATTATCTGACACACAATGGTTACCAGAACGACCGATGCCACAATGGTCATTGAAACCGACTTTTTGTGGAAGCCAAACCACAGGGAAACCACACCCAGCAGTCCAGATAGAACGGAGCAACAGAGCAGGAAGCCCAGTGATTGAAGGATCACTTCTATCGTCAGTTGGTCAGAACAGAGCGGAAACAGTGATTCTGTTAGAAAGAACACAGCCTGGATCACCGCTCCGCACAGGAGCATCGCGCCAACAGTATAGGCAAACACCAACACCAGCTTTGCACACAGTACCTTTTCCCGGTTGACTGGATAACTCAACAGCAGAATTGCCCGTTTCCCGCTGTATTCCTCCACCACAAAGCGGGAGGCCATGACTGCCGAAAGAATTGCAAAAATTGCCATACAGACCAACCAGGTGATCCCCATCAAGAAGAAATACTGGGAGAACAATTCCATATCCGGATCGGTGGGGTCCATATGAGGGATGGCAGCCATTAGGTATTGGAAGCCAAGCATCGTCACTCCGCAAATTAGAGTTGCAATATGATATGGGCGTAGACGATTCCGTTTTAATTCCAATGCAATCAGATTACGCATGGTCAGCACCTCCCTGGATGAGCGAAATAAAATAGTCCTCCATATTGGAGGGATGTTGTTTGCGGATATCTGCCATCTCTGCTTCCTGCACCACAGTACCATCCACAATGACACCCACACGATCCGCAATCTGCTCGATCTCCGAAAGAAGGTGACTGGACATCAGAATGGTCATTCCTTCTTCCTGCACCAAGCGGCGGAACAAAATACGCATCGCCTTCATTCCCACAGGGTCTAGACCGTTGACCGGTTCATCCAGAATCAACACTTCGGGCCGATGGATGATGGCCCGCGCAATGGCCAAACGCTGCCGCATACCCAGGGAGAAGGTAGACACCGGCTGACTCCCTGTACCGGGCAGCCCCACACGGCAGAGCGTTGATTCCACATCGGTATCCTCGATTCCCATGTAAGCTAAATGGAGGAGTAGATTATCCGCGGCCGACAGATGCTCATAAAATATTGGCGTTTCAATCAGACTTCCGGTGCGTCGAAGGATTGCCTTGTTATCCCGCACACTGTCCAGTCCCAGCACACTGGCGGTTCCGGCAGATGGTTTTAACAACCCCAGCAACAGTTTGAGCATTGTGGTTTTCCCTGCTCCGTTGCGCCCCAGAAAACCGTAAATACTGCCTTGTTCCACAGAAAAGGTACAGTTCCGGATGACTTCTTTTCCTGAATAGGCTTTTGTCAGGTTGTTTGCAGAGATTACAATTTGGTTCATGTTATGCTCCTTTCATACATTCGAAAGGTATGTATTTTTGTAAAAAAACTGCCGCAGCGAGTGACTGCGGTATTCACAATATAATACCTTCCGAATGAATGTATGTGTCCAAAATAAAATTGCCGTAAGGCAATTTTATTTTAGGTCAGGGATTTGCTCAAAGAATTCGTCCACTAGCCGCTGAATGGAATCGTCAAACAGAGGCACGCCCAGCTTTTCCATCATCTCCCCGATGAAGGAGAATTTCCGCCGCATCTCCTCCTTGGTGGCTGGAAATACAGATGGCAGCAACCACAGGCTAGTGAGCAGCGGCAGCAGCTCAGCAATTTCCTTGGCATACTCCGTGTGGATGGAACCGTCCAGGTTTCCCTCCTCGATGAGTTCCAGAAAATACGGGGTGAGAATCCGACGGTTAGCGTCGATCATTCCGACCAATACTCTGGGATTGCGGGTCAGGGGAATGGATTGAACCGTCACGCTGGTTCGGGCCGCATCCGACTGGTTAAGCCGAATAACTTCCCGCAGTTTCTGAAGGCCGTTCAGATCGGTACGGCCTTTCACCGCCTCAAAGGGGTTGTTTTCAAAGAACATCCGGTCGCCCACTGCGTCCATGATCTCCTCTTTGGACTTGAAGTGGTGGTATACCGCACCTTTCGTAAGGCCTCCCAGTTCATTCACGATGTCCTGAATCGTGGTGTTCTCGTAGCCCTTTTCCAAAAAGAGGCGCTGAGCTACATCCAAAATCCGCTCCTCCGTGACTTCCGGGTATTTGTTCCGAGCCATGATTGTGCAACCCCTCTCAAACATTCTCTTGGTATGTATTTAGTTTACCCGTTTTAAATTTGAGTGTCAAGAGCTATTTTGTGAATTGTATTCAGAGCAGCCATAAATTTGAGGGGGGAATGGAAGGTCTTGGAGTAGACGAAGTATTTGTGCAATGCAGCCGCGCACCCACTATGTTCCATTTTATACTTTATTGCCTTGTGGGCAGGTAATACCCGCTATTTCGTACTGTTTTAATTAAATCAGATCCAACTTTTCGACGCAACTTGTAGACCATATTGCCGATCCCTGACCAGCTGCCCTCTGCGAAATCCGAGGCAACAGACTCGTAGATCTGCCGAGCTGAAAATACCTGTCCTGGGCGGCGAGCCAGTAAGTGAAGGATATCAAATTCCATTGGAGTCAGGCCTATCAGACTGCCGGCCCGCCATAGCTGGCGCTGCTGTACATCAATCTGCAATTCTCCAACCAGCAGGGTGGAGGTGGTAGCTTCAAGCATTTCAATCTGCTCTACACATAAAGATTGAAGAAGATCCCTGAAGCAAAATTTCCTGAGTGACTGTGAGATCTTCAATATGAATGACACTTTTCTTTTTCATGGTGATGCCTCCCTGTTAGCCGCCATAAAAAAGAGGCGGCCTTGATTTCTCAAAGCCGCCGCTGGTTGTATGGGCGTGTCAAAAGGGCTGCTGCACGACGGCTTTTTTCTTTTTGCCGTCGCCCGGCAGCAGTTAGTTTTCAATTTTTTTCTTGTGGGAAAAGACAATCAATCCAACCAGAAACATTACAATAAAGCAAAGTACAATACTGACACATCCACCAATGGTTGCGCGTACAGGAGCTTCATAATAGGTGGATTTATCCGAGAAGTACATAGCCACACGATATGCAAAACCTCCCGGAACAATAAATCCATTTTCAGAACCGATAAAAAGGCAGGAAACAAAACCGTAAATAACTCCCACAACGCTTGTCACAATGATATTGCGACTTAGGTTGATGATGATTGCTCCTAAACAAGTGGTTATCAATACGACAACACAGGCTTCAATTCCAAACCCGATTGCCAGATTTACAAACACGGAAATATCTACTGCCATTTTGCCTGCTCCATTGAGTATCGCTACAAGCAGGCCGAATGAGATAAACAAAACAGCCGCAAATCCAATGCCGATAAAGACGCTGACTACGACTTTGGATAGAAAGAGCTTCTTTTTTGAAAGGCCGTAGGTGATCCAGTTGATGTAAGTCTTATTCTTGTACTCTTGATAAAACAATGAACCAATCAGAATAAAGATCACCATGGGAAAAAACATGGAAAACTGGTTGTTCATAAAAAAGAACAAGTCATCCAGTGATTGTGTGCTATCATTGAAAATTGCGCCTGCGCCGCCGGTGATGATGGGAAGAAGCGACAATAACAGAAGAAATGCCATAAATAGTTCCCGCTTCAACTTGAAAAACTCGTTTCTAATCAATACTCCCATTATGCTTCCTCCTTTTGGCCGGAAGTCATAATATCTTCGTACAGTGCTTCCAGTTCCTTTTCGTTGAAGTTATTCTCTATAATCTTGATGATCTTGCCACCTTGAATGAAAATCAACACATCAGTAATGGCTGCAATCTCCGTCAGATTATGGCTTGACACCAAAATACAGTGTTTGGGAGATTTCAGGCGTTCTTTCAGGAGCAGCCGAATTTCTTTTATCCCCATCGGGTCAAGGCCATTGGTGGGTTCGTCCAGTAGTAAATATTGGACATCTCCTAAAAAAGCACGGGCAATTCCCAGCCGTTGGCGCATCCCCAAAGAAAGTTGAGAGAACAGCTTTTTCCGGGCATCCAGCAGGTTTACTTGTTTGAGCGCTGCTTCGATGTTTGGCCGTTTCAAACCTAAATACTGTGCGTGGAGCTTCAAATTTTCCTCTACGGTGAGCCGTGGGTAAAAAGCCGGGTATTCAATCAAACTTCCAAAACATCTACTGGAAACGGGTTGTCCATCCGAGAGGATTTCTCCCGAAAAGGCGGTCAGGCCCAGCATGGACTTAAACAGTGTTGTTTTACCGGCCCCGTTCGGCCCCAGAACACCATAGATTTTTCCTTGCTCTAAAGTCAGGTTGATGTTGGACAGCAAGGCAGTATTTCCAATATTCAGATTTACATTTTTGATTTGTAGCATGAAATACCTCCATTATTGAAAAAAGATAAAAAGTAAAAAGGTCACAGCATAAATCAAAAATGAAATCCCGATAGGTTTTGATCTCTGTTTTAACCCCTTTAGACCGTCGCTCAATATGCCGTTCAGGGCAATGAGCAGACACACCACCAAAGCGATGATAGAAACTACTAAAGCTACTTTAACCATTGTTTATACCTCCTATGGCTCATACTTTACCAAAGAGGTTTAGGATTTGTTTATGGAAAGTCTAAGGAAAGTCTAAGGATAAAAAAAGAGCTGCCGAAGCAGCCCTTTATAGATCAACAATAGGAAATACGATTTGAATTGTAAAGATACCATTTTGCAGAGAAGCCGAGATTTTTCCACGCATACGGGTTACAAGTCTTTGAGCAATCGCCAGCCCCAGCCCAGTTGTCTTTTTTGTCCGCGATTGATCGGTAGTGTAAAAGCGGTCAAACAAATGTGGAATATCTTCCTGTTGAATACTATTTGAGGCATTTTCAATGGTTATCACGGTTTGGGACTTTTCTAAAGCTGCGATAATCTGGTAATTTCCTTCCCCGTGGGCAAGAGCATTATAGACCACATTTGAAAATATCCGGGTCAAGGCATCTGGATCGCCCCAAATGATAGCCGGTGTACTTGGAATAACGATACGGGGAATACTTTTTTTCTGTTCAAAATCGCCGTAGTAAGAGGCGACAACATCCCGAAGTACGCTGTGAATATCCGTATTTCTGCAATTTAGTTTTAGTTCATCGGCTTCAATCCTTGCAAATTCAAAGAGTTGGTCGAGAAGCAGCTTCACAGCAGAAATTCGCTCTCCCGCTATCGTTACATATTCTTTTTGCTCCCCGGTTAAATCTTGTTCCTGTAAGAGCTGAATATAACCGTTTGCCGTTGCCAGCGGAGTTCTCAAGTCATGTGATAGACTTGTAATGGTATCTCGAAACAGAGTATCGCTTCTTTCGATTTCTTGCCCCATGCTGCGATACTTTTCCAGAAGATGATTGATACTTTCGGCCAAATCCTGTATTGGGCCATCCGTTTGTTCTACCATGATTTCTGTTTGTGTATCTCGATCAATCAGAAAATCAATTTGCTTTTTGAGTTCACGGATCAGTTTTCGTTGATAAATCAGTTTTAGCAGCAGGAACAAAGAGAGTGCTGCCAATAACATACATAACACAAGCACGCCGCTATCACCGCCTTTCCAGACTGCGTAAATCCAGCTTTTGAAACAGGAAAAAAGACATGACTGTTGGCAAAAAAAGATATACGGCTAATGTAATCAAGATAGGCATGAAATCTTCCGCAATGGTATTTATCCGCAAACTGTGGGATAGCCCTACAATCCAATATTTGTAGAGCGAATAATCCATGTCCAATGCTGCACTTATCTTTGTGAGATATAGATACAAAACTCCCAGCACAAAGAAAGCGACAATGGTAACGATAATTCGATGCCGCAGCAGGTAACTTATCAGATTGAGAACAGCGGTATAACCCAAAAAGCAAAGGCATTGGATCAGGAGAAAGGTTCCCATTGCAGGTAGTGAATATTCTATATCGTACCGGGCTGTTCCCATCATCAGAATGGACAAATATGCAACTACAAAGCATACAAGCAGAAAAAAGAAAACACTGATCCATGCTGCCAATAGCTTGCCGAAGAATACCTGCGCCCTGTTTGCCCCTTTAGAAAGTGCCATGCTGTATGAGCCGGTATGAAAATCTTCTGTAAAGTACAGGCACAAAAACAGCGTAAGTGGAAAGATCAGACTATAATCTGAAAACAGAAACTCCGTAAACGGAACCAGCGATATAGCAGAAAGCATAGCATTTACCGAATTATGATAAAACGTCAAGGCAAGCGCAAAGACAAAAAACGCAGCCAGCACAAGGCATCCAAAAAAGAGGCGACTTTTGCGGATACGAAACAACTCACTTTGCATAGTCTGGATCATTCTTTGCACCTCCTGTCATTTTCAAAAGATAGTCGGTCGGCTCCATACCGGCAAGCCAGATTTCTGATACCTCTATCCCGGAACGAACCAGCAGGGCATTGATTTCCCCGGATTGTTCGTTACAATTAAAAACTCGTATCATATCATGGCTCAACACTTCAAAATCGGGAAACTGCTGGCTTAAAATGGTGATAGCTCGTTCTAATTGGGGCGTTCTTATCTTTATGCACCGCTGGCAGCATTCGTTTAATTCCCCAGCCGTAAGCTCACAAATCAGCTTTCCGTCTGCCATCACACCATATTTTGATGCAAGCCGGGAAAGCTGTGAATAATCTTGCCCAGAGATCAGAAGTGTAGTATGGTTTATTTCATGCAGATAGGCCAGAACCGAAATCAGATGTTCACATTCTCCTTTATCCATCCCGGAAAAAGGGTCGTCCCAAATTATAAAGTCTGGATTTCCCAAAAGAGCAACCGCTAAATTCACTAATCGTTGGGTCGATAATGGCAATCGCCGCACCGCCGTTTTCTCTTTCAGGTTCAAATGCAATATATCCTGAATATGGCTTTCTGTGGTTCCGAAAGCGGAAGAAAAATAACGAAGCATATTAGCTGGTGATAGAGAGCCGATTGTTACAGGCTTTTGGGGGACAAATCCAATCCGGCGGCGCTCCTGCTGATAGTCTATATTGCCAAATAATTTGAGCGTACCAGATTGAGGTCTAATTGCCCCTATAATGGCCTGCAACAGTACAGATTTTCCAGCGTTATGGCCGCCATATAGTGCATAGATTTCTCCGCGCTTTACCTGAAATGTGATATTTTTAATCCCGTTCTCGTCCGGGAAAACATAAGTCAACCCGGCTGTTTCCAAAGCAGCCTCCAAATAATCATCCCCTTTCTATATAGTCTTATTGTAGCATATCGTCATTCAAACTTTATAAGATTTCTCTAAGGATTAACCCTGCATTTTGAATCCGAGGCCCCAAACCGTTTGAATATACTTTTCCTCTGGATTGACATTAGCAAATTTCTTACGAAGATTTCCAATATGGACATTGATCGCATTGTCGTCCCCAATAAAGTTTTCATTCCATACACTTTCAAAAATATTGTTCTTTGTAAACACCTTTGATGGTGCAGACATCAAAAGCTGTAAAATCAGGTATTCGTACCTTGTCAAAGCAATGGGAGTATTACCAATCTTAGCTTCCATAGCTTCTGTATCAAGGGACAAATCCTTAAAGTGAAGTGTTTTGCTCTCGTTAGCCCCGGTGGACTTCCGAAATCGCCGCAGCACCGCTTCCACCCGAACCAGCAGTTCTTGATTATCAAATGGCTTTGTGATGTAATCATCAGCCCCATTTCGTATGAGGTTCACTTTGCTGTCTATATCTGTTTTAGCGGAAACACCGATAATCGGAATGTCCATCATAGCCTTTATCTTGTCCAATACGATCTCGCCCGGTATGCCGGGAAGCATCAGATCAAGTAAAATCAAGTCAAAGCTGCTTTTTTCAATCAATAAAAGTGCCTCACTTCCAGAATAGGCAGAAGTTACACAATATCCATGTTGGGTTAAAAGCCGCTTGGTCATATCATTTAGCAGTACGTCATCTTCGATAATTAAAATACTAAAATTGTTTTCCATCTTTTGTTCTCCTATCACGCGGTTTTTCCGCATCTTTCGGGATCAGCCAGACACCGGCCATCTTCACAGCACCGGGAATACGGCCACCGGCGCAATAGTAGTTTACCCGTCGAGGGGTTACACCCCATTTTTCACTCGCTTCTTTCAAGGTCATATAGTCCATAGCGCACCTCCACATGGTACATTATAGTTCTTTTGCTCGAACAATGCAACGAACAGAATATGAATTATAGGGAATAGTAGAGCCATAAACTGTATACTGAAGAACTGAAAAGCTCCTATTATTTACGCATTTCGAGAACAAAAAACCACAGAAATCAAGGTTTTTCAGCGGCGGGCGGTGGGATGACAGAATGATTTATCAAATCCACGCTGAAATAGGATTTGAAATGAGTAGAATAAACCCATAGGAAAACGCCGGGCGCAGGGCCAGCAGGCCGCCGCGTCCGGTGTTTTTTCTCCTTTGTTTAGTTGAGTTGATTTGTAACTAGGCTATAGCCACAGTTTCTTACCGTCCTGATGGTTTTGTTTCCGATTTTACGGCGCAGCTTATAAACCATATTGCCAATCCCGGCCCAACTGCCCTCTGCGAAATCCGAGGCTACAGACTCATAGATCTGCCGAGCTGAAAACACCTGACCTGGGCGCCGAGCCAATAGGTGAAGAATGTCAAACTCCATCGGTGTCAGTTCTATCAGACTGCCGGCCCGCCATACCTGGCGCCGCTGTACATCAATCTGCAGGTCTCCGACCAGTAGGGTAGAGGTGGTATCCTCAAGCACTTCGATCCGCTCTACACATAAAGCGTGAAGTAGATCCTGAAGCAAAACTTCATGGGCGGCTGTGAGATCTTCAATTTGAATGACAATTTTCTTTTTCATGGTAGTACCTCCCTGTGAGCCACCATAAAAAAGCGGCGGCCTTGATTTCTCAAAGCCGCCATAAAATAGTTTGGGCGTGTCAAAGGACTGCTGTACGACGGCTTTTTTTCTTTGCCGTCGTCCGGCAGGAAATAGATATATTTTCTTAAAGTGGTAAATCCTTTCGTCTAAATCCCAGCAATCCAATAATCAGAAAAATAGCAGTTAATCCCAGCAAAACCACAAGGCTAATAACCGAAACAATATTTCCTTTGACAAACTGCTGTGGATTGAACAAACTCAATGGATTGCAGTAAAGAAGAATTTTGGCATTATCATATACGGAAAAAAACATCTGCATAATGATGAACAACGAAATGACCCCAGCCCCACAGCCGATTGAGTATTTGACATCATTGAATAGACAAGCAAACATAAAGCAGAACGCCGCAATGAATAATTGCAGGGCGAGCAAGCCTAAATTCAGTAATAAAAACCGGGGTATATCCAACGCGCCTTTGAACATCATGGAACAGCATACAATCATCAATCCTGTATTGAATGCTATCATCACAACTAACCCCAAAAACAGATTGACCCATTGTGTTATAACAATTTTCGTTCTGCCATGCTTTGAATTAAGCAGATAGGCAAGTGATCCATTTTCCACATACTTTGCAAGTAGGCGATAGCACATTACGATACTGTAAATGAACGGTGTAACAATCAAAACAAATTTATACAGGTATGTAATGATGAAATCCAGCAAGGTCGTCCCCATATCCTGCATTCCGAATGCTGCAAGAACAACCGGCATACTTTCCTCTAATGATTTCAGGCTGTCCTTTAGTGATGGATCATACATTGCCACCAATGTGACAGCATACATTGCAATAATGCTTAAAAAAATAACATATAATTTATAGTTCGCTTTTACTTCTTGTTTCATCAATGAGCGGATCATGCTTTGGTGCCTCCATAATACTGCAAAAATACTTCTTCGATTGTTTGGTTTCTTACTGCTATATCTTGCACGTCGTAATGTACTAATTCATGCACAAGATCATTGACAGAGCTATCCAGCAGAAAAGATACTTTGTAATTTCCATCAAATGTACTGTCAGCATGAACCCGTGTAAATGCCTTTGCAAGTTCAGGGGTTGCAAAGGTAATCGTGTAGTGTTTTTTGTTCGTATCTCGAATACACTGGATATCTTTATCAGCAATCAAGTGTCCGTCTTTAACCATCAGCACTCTATCACAAGTGTTTTCGACTTCTTCAAAAATGTGGGACGACATAAATATCGTTTTCCCTTTGTCTTTTTCTGATTTTATAAGCTCGACAAACTTATTTTGCATAATAGGGTCTAATCCGCTGGTCGGTTCATCTAAGATTAACACAGACGGATTGTGCATAAATGCAACGACTAACCCTAATTTCTGTTTTGTCCCCTTTGACATTTTTTTGATCTTGATACGAGTATCCAATTCAAAATAATCTATGAGGTGACGAACCTGTTCTGCGGAAACATTCTCTTTTGTTTCCATCATAAACCGGATGAACTCATTGCCAGTCATTCGGTCATTCAAGAATGATATTTCTCCCGGTAAATAACCAACTTTTGATTGTATTTGCTTTGCCGCAGAGAACGTATCCATATCAAAAATTTTAGATATACCCTGCTGGGGATGGATAAATCCCATCAAATGTCTTATAGTCGTCGTTTTGCCTGCACCGTTTGACCCCAGAAATCCAACAACCTCTCCTTGGTCAACAGTAAAACTCAAATCGAAAATTCCTCTATGGTTTCCATAGTCTTTTGTCAAATTCTGTACTTCAATCATCTTCATAGGTATTCCTCTTTATAACTGCTCTTTTTAATCATTGCTTTCCATTTTTCAAATTCCGCAATAGCTTCCTCAAACACAATCGGTTGATTGGTTCGATGTCTTTCAGACAGATACCCCTCGGATAGCCATGAAAACATTTTGTAAATGTGCTTCGGATCAGCGTCCTCTTTGAATCGTGAAAAGTCAATGTTCTTGAAATATTCATCGAATGTGGCATCAAAATTTTCAGCGAGATAATCATTAACCACACCCGAAACTTTTTCATCTTGAAAAAGAACCATTCGTAGTGAAAAGTCATACATATAAGGATAGTCAGACCATACTTTCAATTTGGTTTTTATCCCAAAGTCTAACATATCGAAAAAATCAGTTATGACACTCATTTCCACTACATCTACTGCTTCCAAAGAAACTTTGCTGCAAAAATCGCACAGGTAAAGATAAAAGGTTTCTTTATTTTTGAAGTAGTAAAATAACAGTCCTTTAGATATTCCTGCTTTTTCAACAATCAAATCAGTGTTTGCCTTTTTATATCCGTATTGCCCGAAACATTCCAGTCCTGCGTTTATAATCCGCATTTTCTTTTCGGACGGTAATTCCTCAAACTTTTCCGCAGACAATTTCAAACCTCCTTTGACTATTTCAGTCAATTCTATTCTAATACGTTGACTATTTTTTTCAAGGCCCCAAAAGAGAATCTTTTTGTATTTCCTACGGAAATGGGCTGTTCAGGATGCCCGGATCAGTTTGATTTGCAATCGTCGCTTCATGTACTCGTTCCCCCGACACTGGGCGAACTGTCCAAATCATAGAATAATCCCATAGGAAAACGCCGGGCGCAGGGCCAAAAGGCCGCCGCGTCCGGCGCTCTCGAATATTTTACATTTTCTTGTGGTATTGCCACAACCTGAAAATAAAGTAGATTTGACAGACAACAAAAATGCCGAGCAAGATAAAAAAGGCAGAAAGGGTAATAACGTCGAAAAAGGCAAGAAGAACAATGGTAATTGAATAAAGCCACATCATTAACTCGTATGCCCTTGCTTTTGCAGCGTTACCCAAGGATATATTTCGCTCGTCTTTTTGTTTAATTTCTAATTGCTTTAATTCATCTATTTCGTTTTGCGCCAACAATTTTTCGGGTTTCATGTTTTCTCCTCCTCATAGATAAAAATATCTTCTATGGTTAAGCCAAAAAATCGTGAGATTTTAAAGGCTAATTGAATAGATGGGTTATATCTTCCGTTTTCTAATGAGCCAATGGTTTGTCTGGAAACTTCTAATGCGGCAGCCAAATCTTCTTGCTTAATACCATGCTGTTTCCGCAATTCTTCTAAACGGTTTTTCATAACATCCCTCCTTTCTGTGGAAAGTTTACTTTCCATTCTGCTTGGATACAGAGGATCACGAAACCCTCTAATGGCAAATGACAAAGCGCCGGACGCAGAGGACATACATCCACGGGCCCGGTGTTTCTTATCTTTTGTTTAGTTGATTTGCAACTAGGCTATAGCCACAGTTCCTTACTGTCCTGATGGCCTCGCTTCCGATTTTACAGCGCAGCTTGTAGACCATATTGCCAATTCCGGTCCAACTGCCCTCTGCAAAATCCGGAGCGACAGACTCATAGATCTGCTGAGCCGAAAATACCTGCCCTGGGCGGCGGGCCAGTAGGTGGAGAATATCAAATTCCATTGGAGTCAGCCCTATCAGACTGCCGGCCCGCCACACCTGGCGCCGCTGCACATCGATCTGCAGGTCACCGACCAGCAGGGTAGAGGTGGTATCTTCAAACATTTCAATCTGCTCTGCACCAAAAAGCTGAAGAAGTTCCTGAAGCAAAACTTCCTGGGGTACTGTGAGATCTTCAATGTGAATGATAATTTTCTTTTTCATAATGGTGTCCCCTCCATTGTGAGCCACCATAAAAAAGCGGCAGCCTTGATTTTACTCAAAGCCGCCGCTGTTCTTAGACGTGTCAAAGCGCTGCTGCACGACGGCTTTTTTTTCTTGGCCGTCGTCCGGCAGATGATTTCTTATGTGGTTATCATAAATTGAAATTTTGAAGATTTCATAAAGATTTGAAAAAAGGGCGGCTCATAGCCGCCCATAAATTCAAAATGGAATTGAGATTGTAACCTGCGCCCCGCCGGTCTTTTTGGAGTTGTTCAAAATAAGCTGACCGCCATGTTGCTGGACAATAGACTTTGTGATAAACAGGCCCATTCCAAAGTGCAGGTTAGAACTACGACTGTGATCTGCCATGTAAAATTGTTCCTCTGCGTGCAGTAAATCTTCCTGTGAGAAGCCGGGGCCTGCATCCGTTACCGAAATTTGCAGACATCCTTTATTGCCTGTTATCGAGATAGAAATGTAGCTATCTTGTGGGGAATAATCCAGCGCATTGTTCACCACATTCATAATTGCCCGTTCCAACAGCAGCTTATCCGCAGACAGGAGAGCAGGCAAGTGTTCTATTTCCATCTGCAACCCAATTTTTTTCGTCTGGCACAGTGCGTCAATCTGCCCCCGTAACTGCTCCACATAGGCAGGCAGGTCAACATTTTCCATGTGAAGCTGATAGCCGGTTGCTGCCCGTGAAATATCAATCAGTGTCCGAATGTATAGCTGCATCTGTTCGGAACTGTTGCTGATATATTCGGCATATAAACGCTGTTCCTCGTCGAGTTCTGTTTCGCTGATAAGGTCTGCATTTCCCTGAATAACTGTCAGGGGCGTTTTTAGATCGTGGGCAAGCGCGGCAATCTGTTCTTTCTGCATCTGTTCGGCTTTCCACTGTTGTTCCAAAGAGGATTTCAGGTTTTCTTTCATGCGAGAAAAGGAAGCCAACACATCCTCAAATTCTTTGATGTTTGAATGGCCCACCTCAAAATCAAGGTTCTGTTTTGCCACCTCCGAAGTAGCTTCAAACAGCGGAACAAGTTGTAGCCGCAGTTTCTTGGCAAATCTGGTTGTCAGAAATAGACAGACAAAAATACCACCCGCTGCGATCAATACAATCAGCAATATATCCGGGGACGGTAGATGCTCATTCAACCACTCATTTGTATATTGAGCGCCAATATAGTATTGCAGGACAACATACTCATTTTCACGGGTGACAAGCAGGTATCTTTTTTGCAGGTTTTGGTCGCTGGCCCCTGTGGTCGCATACCGCATGGCCTGCTCCAACTCATTTTCATCCAAGGTGGTTTCAATAAGTTGGTAGTTTTTATCCAGCAGCGCATATTCAATCCCCATTGGTATTTGAACATCAGATAAATCCGGCGTAGCCGCAAGGATCGGTGCAAGTTCGTTTGCCCGGATTTCTGAATAGTCCCCATAGGTGGTAAGCCCGAAAGTCGTGCTGACGGTCATAAGCAGAAACGGAATAGCAACTGCGCCAAGCAAACCGCCAAGCAGCATAAATAAAAAGCGCCAAAAGGCTGTTTTCAGTGATGCAGCTTTCTTCATTCCCATTTGTACCCAATCCCCCAAACCGTTGTGATTGGCTGAATATCAAAATGGTTCAGCTTTGCCCGGATATTCTTAATGTGGGTGGCAATCGTAGAATTATCACTTTCCCCGTCCAAACTGAAAACAGCCTCGTAAATCTGTTCCCGTGTAAACACCTGCCCTTTATTGCGGGCAAGAAATTCACAGATCATATACTCGCTTTTGGTAAGAGACACGATTTCACCGTCTACCTGTACCGTTTTAGCCGACAGGTCTATTTTAATACGGTCAAAGTTCAGGCTGCTATGATGTTCCCTCTGTTCCCGGCGAATATGTGCGTTTACTCTGGCCCGCAGCTCTGGGATGCGGAAAGGCTTTGTCAGATAATCGTCAGCGCCAAGTCCCAGACCAAAGGTGATGTCATTTTCCATCGTTTTAGCCGTAAGGAACAGGATCGGGCAGTCAACCATATCCCGGATTTTTTCACAGAACGAAAAGCCATCGGTTCCGGGCATCATAATATCCAGTATAATTAAATCATAGCGGTTCAGCTTATCCAACGGCACCTGCTCCGCAGATGTATAGCCCGCAACCATGTGTCCATCCTTTTGCAGTCCGTTTTTTATCAGCTCCAAAATGGGCTGTTCGTCATCTACTGCAAGAATCGCAGCCATTTTCCCGCCTCCTTTCGTCGAAATCTGTACTTATCATTATACCACAAGTTAAGGGAAATTACTGTACCCTTGCAATATGGTACTGATTATTTACTTTTACGGCAACGGCGTCCGTCGGGTCAGTGCCGGAAATCTCATACACATCCATATAAAACCAGCGTTCCCGCTGCTGTCCGGCAGAAGAACCCGTCCAATCAATTTTGTTCTGTTCTTCCTTTGAAAGTGGGCGCTTGCTGTCTGCGTCAAAAGTTATGGTTTCGTTCAGAATATCCAGATACGCCCCAAGCTGCTCCGTTGTTACGGTTTCCTCTGTCACCTGATAAGTGCGCTCTCCACAGATCAGTTGTGTGGCATTTTGCGGATTAACTTCATAACTGTCACCTGTATTTTCAGCGACAGCTTTGAAATCAAATACTTCATCCGCTGCTGTAAGCTGGTCGCTCGGCACCGCTTCGTGGTATCCACCATTGACATCCACAATCAGGTGAGAGGCATTATTGGGAGCCGCATACACATTCAAAAACGGGATGATGTATTTGGCGTCCGGGGCTTTGTCTGCCAGATCGGACAGGGTTTCAAAAGTGGCAGTTTCAATCGCTTCCTGAACCAGAACAGTTCCGTCCTTATCCACCGCTGCAAGCTGTCGGATGTACCCAAGCCATTCTCCAAGTCCGTCATTGGAAACGGTATTATTGAGAATGGTGTACGTTTCCTCTTTGTAAGTAAACTGCGTCACATCTTCACTGACTAAGTAGCATTGCTCTTTGCCGCTGGAATAGTCCTTGATCCCGTCTTGCAGAATAGAACAGCCAGACAGGACGCAGCAGAGGCACACCATGAGAAAAATCCCCTTGAAAAATTTTATCGTGCTATTCATTATTCTTTCGTCCCTCCCAACAAGAAAACCAATGAAGAATGGCAAGTAAAATGCCCACAGATAATGCGGCAATCAAAATCCACTGTGCGGTATTGGCAGCCAGCCTACCATACAACACGTCATGCACCCAATTTACAGACCACGAAAAAGGGATAAGCCTCCACGGGCCATGCAATTCAATGTTACTGTATAAGATACATTGCAGACATTCAAATACGCCCCAAAACAGGGAAATGCCCAATCCGAATTTCAGACTAAGGAACAGGTGCAATGCGTATATTATGAAGCTGCCTATTGCCAGTCCAAGCGCGGATTGTAGCAGCAAACCCCACGGCATAATTCCCGCCCCAATCGCAAACAGCGTAAAAAGTAGCGTCAGGGAAAAGATGCCCGACAGGTACAGTGCAATGAACTTTGCCAGCAATACTTTCCGGCGATCCGGCACCACCAACAGACTTTGAAAATGCGAGGCCCGTTCTTCCTGCGTGATATTCAAACCGACAATAATGCTTATCAAAAGTGGAAATACCATTGCCGTCAATTCCAGAAGCAAACGTAATTTTTTCAATTCATCGACATTCTGATAAAGCAGAAAATAAAATACAAACAGAATGGCCCCCACTATGGGGATCGCAATATGAATCCCCCAATAGGATGTGTGCCGTTGTTTTAGAAAATCGGCACGGATCAAAGCGTTCATTCTCATTTACTTGCCCTCTTTCTTTGAAAAATTGGCTGCATCCCAAAGAGTGAGCAAGACATACAGGATCACCGAGAATACCAGTGGTAACAAAACTTGCCACGAAAAATCCGAGACACCTGCAAAGGTTCCATTGCTTTCAATCCCCATAAGCAGCTCCGCCATTTTCGCAGCCCAGCAATAGGGACATACCCATGCAATAGCCGTATTTCCAAGCAGAATAGGCATGAGAATCCCCAGCAGAGTGTTTGCTACAATCGGGATCAGAAAGCCGGTTTTCCGGGCAAGAAGCAAGCAGACGGGGATTTGCCAGATCGAGGCAAAAATCAAGGCAATACTTCCCGCAAAGTTCCGTCCCACAGAATAGACAGCCAGAGCCGGGGAAATCAAGTTACTTACTGCGGCAAAAACAGCCAAGAATAGTGTAGCTACAATCAATTTCTCAATCAGGATCAATGCCTTTGCATATTCAAATTGTTTCAGGTTGATAGGCGCAGATAATACAGAATAATACTTTCCGGCTCGTTCTTCTTTTTGATGGGCAAGCGAACAAAGGATTGCAATGGTTCCGGGAAGAAGAAACGCATACCACCAGTAAAAGGTCATATACTGGAAGCCATAAAAGCCACCAACGATCCATGCAAAAACAGCCGTCAAAAGAGGCGCAATAAGCAGCAGTTTATTTGAAATTGTCGGCCCGACGTAAAATTTTGTGTAAGCGTTTTTCGACAAAAATCAAGAATGGCGCA
>ERZ1643251.1954-NODE-1954-length-21835-cov-58.535996_pt1 | contig 21835 bp, 23 predicted proteins | sample MGYA00579261_ERZ1643251 | MGnify/ENA primary metagenome ERZ1643251 (study PRJEB29033, sample SAMEA4952267) | chicken gut metagenome | biome: Broiler Chicken; feature: Gastrointestinal Tract; material: Caecum | place: Ireland | collected 2018 | study: Broiler... | reverse complement strand
AACAAGTAGATGATTATCCTTTTGGAGGAGGACCAGGAATGGTTCTTATGTGTGAGCCAATCTTTAAGGGAGTTGAAGACTTAAAAAAAGAAAATACTAAAGTAATTATGCTAACACCAAGCGGAGAAGTATTTAATCAAAAAGTTGCTACTAAATTATCAAAGTTAGAACATATAATACTATTATGTGGACATTATGAAGGATTTGATGAAAGAATTAAAACGATAGTAGATATGGAGATATCTATTGGAGACTATATACTAACTGGCGGGGAAATTCCTGCAATGGCAATTACAGATACTATTGTAAGATTAATCCCAGGAGTTATTAATAATGAATCATTGGATAGTGAATCATTTAACGATAACTTACTTGATTATCCAGTATATACAAGACCAGAAGTTTTTAGGGGAATGAAGGTTCCAGAAGTGCTTTTAAGTGGGCATCATGCTAATATTGAAAAATATCGAAAAGAAGAACAACTTAGAATTACTAAAGAAAGAAGAAAAGATTTATTAGGAAGTGATATTCATGGACAATAAAAACTTTTATATAGAGAAAAATAAACAAACTAATGAAACTGGATATATTGAATATGATAAAATAAAGGGATATAATATAACCCCAAAAACTAAAAAAGAAGATGCTATTGAAGTAAATAAAATAGTAATTGTATCACCAACGTTAAGTGAAAAAATTATTAAGAAAAAAATAGAACATAAGATAGCACATTTATTTAAGGCTTTAGAAGAAATTGCTGAATCTGGAGGTAGTGATGAAGGGACTATTAGAAATACTTTAATAGATGCTGAAAGATTAAAACTTATGATTATTAATAACTATATTAAATATTTAGGAAATACTTATGCTAGTTTAACTTTAAAGAAAATAGAGTTAATCATAAATGAACTTAGAATTGGATTATATAAATCACATCAAAAAGAATTAGTTAGTTATTATATTAATAATTATGAACAAGAAGTAGAAGAAACAAAAGGACGTCGTGGGAGATAGTCCTTTTTATGTAGATTTTTTTGAAAATTTATTATATAATGGATATGGTGAAAGATATGAAAGATAAAAGAATTGTTTTTATGGGAACACCAACTTTTGCAGTTCCTATATTAGAGTCTTTAATAGAAAACTATAATGTTGTTTTAGTAGTAAGTCAACCCGATAGGGAAAAAGATAGAAAAGGGAATATAATTGTGACTCCAACTAAAGAAGTGGCAATTAAGAATAATATACCTGTTTATCAACCTTTAAAAATAAGAGAAGAATATCAAACGATATTAGATTATAAACCTGATATTATTATTACATGTGCTTATGGGCAAATAATTCCTGATGTAATACTAGATTATCCTGAATATGGATGTATTAATGTTCATGGATCATTACTTCCTAAATTAAGAGGAGGAGCTCCAATTCATCATGCCATAATAAATGGTGATAAAGTAACCGGTATGACTGTTATGTATATGGCCAGTAAAATGGATGCCGGAGATATTATTAGTAAGAGGAGTCTAGAAATTGGAGAAAATGATAATTTAGACTATATATATGATAAAATGTCTTATCTTGGAAGAGATTTACTTATAGATACTTTACCTAGTATATTTAATAAAACTAATACAAGAATAAAACAAGATGAAAATTTAGTTACTTTTGGATTGAACATAACAAAAGAAGAAGAAAAAATAGATTTTAATAATTCATCTTTTGATATTCATAATAGGATTAGGGGACTATCTTCTATTCCTGGTGCTTATGCTATATTAGATAATAAAAGAGTAAAAATATATGAAAGTTTTATTACTGATAAAGAGAGTAAAAGTGATCCTGGAAAAATAATTGATATAAATAAAGATGGTATATATGTAGCTACTAAAGACAAAGTTATTAGAATTACTGATATAAAATTAGAAGGTAAAAAGAGATGTAAAATTAAAGATTTTATCAATGGTATAAAAAAAGAAGATTATATAAATAAAAAGTTTGTATAAAAAGGAGTTATTATGAAATTTAATGAATTAAAAGATAAATGGGGAGATCCAAAAGAAAAAGCTAAAATTCAATTAATATTATTTTTAATATTTATAGTTTTTGCAGTAATATATACAAGATTAACTACTAATTATAGTGATAATAATGACTATGATAATCAAATAGGGAATATAATTAATAATAATGATAATTTAGATTTGATTAATAATAATTATAACTATAATATCAATATTGATATTACGACTAGTAATAATAATAAAAATGTTACATATGGTGGTATTAGATATGATGATAAGATGATAATTAGTAAAAAAATTGATGATAATATAAAAAATTATTATATGGAAAATAATGACTATTATGTATATACAGATGAAGGGTATATTTTATCAAATATAGATGAAGTATATGATGTTATTAATTATAATTATTTAAGTATTGAGAATATAAAAGAATTTATAAAGAAGGGCATTAAAGACGGTGATACTTATTTAATAAAAGTTAGTAATATTAATTTAGATTCTGTTAGTAAAGAATATATAACAATAGAAGTTAACTCTATTACTAATGGTGTTGAATTGAATATAGATTATTCTAATTTACTTAAAAATGATGATATAATTTCTTGTAAAATAAAGTATACATTTACTGATATAAATAAAATAACTGAAGCTGATATAATTTCTCAAAAATATATTGAAAAAAAGTAAAAAAAGTGTTATACTTTAAATGTAGTGTATGTATGGTAGCATAAACTATATAGATTATAAAAGGAAAAAGAAGGGAGGGTAAGTTATGAGTTGGTTCTGGAGAATCTTTGGATGGAAATAACCAATTGGCAATCTTAATTGATTGCCTTTTGTATCTATATATATTTAGTTAAATATTTTAAAAAAATATTGTTTTTTTTTCCCCTTTTTGCTACAATTGTAGTAAGGTAGGTGTTTTAAAAATGAGCAAAGAAAAAAAAGTAGGTATTCCTACATTGTATATTAGTATTTGTGTAGTACTATTATATTTTGTTTGGCCATATTTTGTTAATGCAATTTTGGCTATTTTAGGAGTTAAGGGTGATGCAATATTATACAGTAGTTTGAGTGCCAATTTTTTATTAATGTTTTTAATTATAGGAATATATTTTCAAGGGATTAAAGATGACTTAATTAATTATAAAAAGAATTATAAAAAGTTATTTTTTAAAGGGGGGAAAATATTTATTATAGGTATTATTATTTACATGATAGTATCTATAGTCATTGTAGGATTATTCCCTGAAGGATCTAACGAGAGTGTTGATAGTTTATTACATATTTATGATAAATCACCATTCCTATTATTAATAAGTACATTATTCTATTTCCCGATAGTAGAAGAATTGGTTTTTAAAAAGACTTTTAAAAATTTTATAAATAATAAATGGTTATTTGTTATAGTTACAGCTTTAATGAATGGAATTTTTGAAGTTGTATTTAGTTATAGTGATATAACAGGAATTATTAATGTTTTACCACTTGTAGTATTTTATGGAATGTTATCTTATATATATTATGAAACAGATAATATTACAGTATCAATATCTTATCGTATGCTTTTTAATTTAATACCATGTATTGGAGCGTTACTAAATGTTGCATTAATATTATTATAAGAAAGAGGTGAGTTTTATATGAGAAATAAATTTAAATATTTTATATTGTTAGTTGCATTTTTAGCAATACCACAACGTGCTAATGCTATTTCATATAATGAGACTCCTAATAACATATCTTCTTTAACTAATTTTAATGCAATTATTCAGTCTGGGGCGGTAATGAATAACCCAGCAGATACCAATAATTTTAATATAATTATAATAGGAATGATTGTAATAATATTGATTCTAGTTGGAGCAGCAATGTTTGCTTCTAAGAAGTAATATTATTTTTTCTTTTCTTTTTTTTCTTTTTAAGGTATAATATGTTTGTTGAGGTGACTAACTATTAAAAGTCAATAGTAAAATTGAAAATAAAATAGTTTGTTATAATTTTGGGGTGTGATCCACGCCAAAAGCCTTCAAAATTGATAAATTTTAAAAATTTTGAAGGTATTAGAAATAATTATTATAAAAATTATTTTAACAAAGATGGATCAAAATTAGCATTGTTTTTCTCCAAACTGTAAATAACTCTAATTAGTTTTTTACTAACGTGAGACAAAGCAACTCTATGACATTTACCTTCAGATCTTTTCTTAAGGTAATAATCATAAAATGTTGGTGAATATTTTAAAATTGTCATTGAGATATTCATAATAGAATATCTTAAATGACTAGAACCATGTTTAACCATCTTACCATTAGATTGTAATGTACCGGATTCGATAACACTAGGTTCTAATCCTGCATAGGCTAACATTTTGCCTGGAGTTGGGAAATTAGAAATATCTCCATATTCAGATAAAATAGTTGCTGCAGATATTTCACCTAATCCTGGGATGGTTAACATCTTAGGGTTAAGTTCTTTGATAATTGTTGAAATTTGTTTTTCTATTGGATCAAGTTTATCATTAAAGTTATTGATAATTGAAACATAAGTAGATATAAGTAAGTCAGTATTTTCATTGTATTGACCAACTGAATTTTTAGCTAATTGTTTAAGATTAGCAAATTTTGCATAAGTAAATTTTCCATGAGAAACTTTTCTTATAGATTCATAATCTTTCATTAACGAAATATGATAAGTGTTTTTATATTTTTCCAAAATATAAAGTAATGTACTAGAAATAGTGTTATTAAAGAAAGGTTTTAATTCCGGAAAAGTCTTATCTAGTTCATTGGTTAATAATATTTGAAATTTACTTCTTTCTTTTATTAATAATTCTCTACTTCTGCATAGTGACTTTAATGTAAAAATATTGTATAATAAATCTGAATTTGGTTTATATGGGACAGACATTAGATAATTAGCGATAGTTAAACTATCGGCCTTATCAGTTTTAGTTCTTCGTAAGCTTCGAGCTTTTAAAAATTGATGAATGACAAGAGGATTCATTTTCATAAATGAATATCCCTGATCATTTAAAAACAATTCCAAATTCATAGAATAGTGTCCAGTTGCTTCAAAAGCAATATGGACGTCAGATTTATTATAGGGTTTCAATTTTTCTAATAGTTCTTGAAATCCTTTTTTGTTGTTTTCAAAAGATAAATTTTCAACAATTACTTCACCAGTATTTGAGATAATACAGAAATCGTGTTTGTACTTTGATATATCAATACCAACATAATATATCATTGTAAGCACCTCCTTAATTATTTTTTGCACTGAACGTTTGCCACAGTCTTTCTAATTATGTAATCACGTAATCTAATAAAACATCAATTAGTAAAAACTAACGTGTTAACTAACTAATTAACAATTAAATTAAAAATCTGTGGTTTGAGTCACCTCAAACCAGTCCACAAAGTGGCTGTAATAAAATAGTAACAAATCCACAGTGCACTAAATATTATAACAAAAAAATATAAAATTTAAATGCTTCGTGGCATATCAGCGAAGCCGTGATTATATATATTGGATTTATAAATCCAATATATATAATCTTGAATAAACAATAAAGATATGAGAAAGGAAAAATCAATCTAATAGAATTAATAATTCCTTAAGATTGATTATACGTGATAATATGTTTATTGATGAAGTTACAGTTGAACTAAATGCTGGACGTGGTGGAGACGGATGTATGGCCTTTAGACGTGAAAAATATGTTCCAATGGGTGGACCTTTCGGTGGTAATGGCGGAAAAGGTGGGGACATAATCTTTGTTGCTGATGAAGGACTTAAAACATTAATTGACTTAAGATACCAAAGAGTAATAAAATCAGATGTTGGTGCAAATGGTGAAGGAAAAAGTAAAAATGGAAAGAATGCAGCTGACAAAATAATTAAAGTCCCAGTAGGTACTACTATTAAAGATAGAGATACAGGTTTTATTATTGCTGATTTAACGAAAAATGGTGAAGAAGTAACTGTAGCTTATGGTGGTAGAGGAGGAAGAGGTAATGTTACTCTTGCAACAAGAAATAATCCTTGTCCATCATATGCTGAAAGAGGAGAACCTGGTGAAGTAAGAACAATTAGAGTAGAACTTAGGATGCTTGCTGATGTAGGACTTGTTGGTATGCCTAGTGTAGGTAAAAGTACAATTCTTTCTATGATATCTAATGCTAATCCTAAAATTGCATCATATCATTTTACAACCTTATCACCTAATTTAGGAGTAGTTAAAACTAAAACAGGTTCTTTTGTAGTAGCGGATCTTCCGGGGCTTATTGAAGGAGCTAGTGAAGGAATAGGACTAGGACATAAATTTTTAAAACATATAGAAAGAACTAAAATAATTGCTCATATTATTGATATGAGTGGATCTGAAGGAAGAAACCCATTTGAAGATTATTTAGCAATTAGAAAAGAGTTAGAAGTATTTAGTGAAAAACTACTTAACAAAAAAGAAATAATTATTGCTAACAAAATGGATATACCTTCTTCAAAAGAAAATTTAATTAAATTTAAAGAAAAACTTCCTGACGTAGAAATTTTTGAAATAGAAGCAATTAATAATAAAGGATTAGATACTGTTATTAATCATTTGCAGGAATTAGTATTAAATACAAAAGATGAAGTATTATATGATGAAAACATTCAAGAAAAACACGTATTATATAAATTTAAAAAGGAAAAACCATTTACAATTGTTAAAGATAATAAAGTATTTGTAATAAAAGGTGATGAAGTAGAAAGATTATTTAAAATGACTAATTTTAATACAGATGAAGCTTATGTTATATTTGCTAAGAAGTTAAGAAGAATGGGAATCGATGAAGAATTAGAAAAAATGGGAATTGAAGAAGGAGATATTGTCAGAATCCTTGATTATGAATTTGAATATACAAAATAGTATATTCTTTTTATTTACTTTTAAATCTTAAAATGTTATAATTTTAATGTATAGAGGGTGAATAAAATGTCGAAGAAAAAAGAAAAGAAAGATAAAGATAAAAAGAAATTTGAATATAGTAATGAAGTAATAGGAATACTTATTGTTTTAGCAGGTATAGTAGGTATAGGAAGTTATGGCCCTGTAGGACATTTTATTAGCAGTTTTGCTGTATTTTTAGTAGGTTCTTTATATATTCTATTTTTAATTGGACTAGTAATATCAGGATGTTATTTGATAGTAAAACGGGAAGTTCCTAATTTCTTTTCATTAAAATTAATTGGTTTGTATGTAATTGTTTTATCAATTTTAGTACTTTTGCACACACAATATGTTTTTGCTAACGAAACAGAAGGATTTAAAATAATTACTGAAACGTTTGATAATTTAATGTTAGCGTTTAAGTCAGAGTCTGCAATTGGTAATTCTGGCGGTGGTATAATTGGTGCTATTTTTTCTTTTTCTTTTGTAAGTGCTTTTCGAGATGGAACATACATTGTTGTAGCTACAATGGCACTATTGGGAATTATTTTATTCTTTAATGTAAGTATATTTGAACAAATAAAGAAATTTAATGATAAACTTTTATCTATTAAAAAGAAAAAGAAAGAAAGAGTTGACACAGAAGATGAAGAACCGGAAGATGAGAAAAAAATAATAATATCTTCAATGGAAGAATTGAATCATATTAAAGATGTAGAAGAAGAAACCAGTGATGATATACCTATTATGAAAAATATCAATAATATTATAGAAGATAATTCTTCCAAAGTAGTGGAAACACCAAAAGTAAATACTAATTACAAATTACCACCCCTTAGTCTACTTAAAACTGTAAAAAATAATAATGATAAAGAAAATGTTAATGGTGTAAAAGCTAACATTGAAAAATTAGAGCGTGTTCTTGCCGATTTTGAAGTCTCAGGTAAAATTGTTGAATGTCATATTGGACCAACAGTAACACAATATGAACTTGAACTTAAAGCAGGAACAAAAGTTAATAAATTATTAAGTATTCAAAGGGAAATGGAACTTGCACTTGCTGCAAAGGATATTAGAATACAAGCTCCCATTCCTGGAAAAAATACTATTGGAATTGAAATTCCTAACAAGGTAGTATCATCAGTATCTTTTAAAGAAGTATTAGCACATTTGCCCGAAGTTAATGAAAAATCTTTATTAGCTGTTGGTCTTGGCAAAGACATTATGGGTAAAGTAAAATGGGCTGAAATTAATTCAACACCACATATGTTGGTTGCTGGTGCTACTGGAAGTGGTAAATCAGTATGTATAAACTGTATCATAGCATCAATTTTAATGCGTGCGAAACCTGACGAAGTAAAGCTAGTTATGGTTGATCCTAAAAAAGTAGAACTTACAATGTATAATGGAATACCACATTTATTAGCTCCAGTTGTAACGGATCCAAAAAAAGCATCTATAGCTCTTAAAAATATAGTTGCAGAAATGGAACATAGATATGATATTTTTGAACAAACTAAAAATAAAAATATAAAGTCATATAATGAATTTTGTAAGACACATCCGGAATATCAAAAAATGTCATATATTGTTGTAATAATCGATGAACTTGCTGATTTAATGTTAGTGGCTGCTAAAGATGTGGAAGATTCTATTATGAGAATTACGCAAATGGCAAGAGCGGCAGGAATACATCTAATTGTAGCAACACAAAGACCATCAACTGATGTAATTACTGGTGTTGTAAAAGCTAATATTCCATCACGAATATCATTTGCAGTGTCTTCATCTATTGACTCTAGAACAATATTAGATGCAACAGGTGCTGAAAAACTTATTGGTAAAGGTGATATGTTATTCTTACCAATGGGAGAAAATGCTCCAATTAGAATTCAAGGAGCCTATGTAAGTGATGAAGAATTAGAAAAAATAGTAGATTATGTAATAAGTCAACAGAAGGCTCAATATGATGAAAGTTTGACTGTTGATAGAAATGGTTCTAGTTCTACAGTTAATGATGATTATCAATCAGAAGATGAATATGATGATCCGCTTTATAATGAAATTGTAGATTTTGCTGTAAAAACTGGAAAAATTAGTGCTTCACTTATTCAAAGAAAATATCGTTTAGGGTATAATCGAGCAGCTAGAATTATTGATTTGTTAGAAGAAAGAGGCATTATTGGGCCTCCTAATGGGTCTAAACCAAGAGAAGTATTGGTAAAATTAGAAAATAAAGAAGAAGAATAAAAGGAGAAGATAATATGGAAAAAAGTGATAAGAAAAGTGTAATTTTAGCATTTATATTTTTATTTATTTTAATTGGATTTTTGGGGTATGCTACTTATGTTAAAGTAACTTACAAGGAAGAAAATAATAACAATAATACAACTATTGATACACCTGTTATGCTGTCTTTAGATAATATAATTAAAGATTTTAACAGTTCAAAGGTTGCTAGTGATTATTTTGCGTTGGGTACTACCCTTGCAATGGAAAAAGGACCAACAGGGTTTAATATTGTATATAGTAATGAAGAAGAAAATGGTACAATTGAAGGAACATATGCGGCATATACAATATCGATAAAGTTTAATAAAGATAATACACAAATAGCAAATGATGTATTTAAAGAGTTAGTAAACATATCTTGTAAAAATCAAAAATATGCTGATAGAGAATGTGATTTAACTGTTGATGAATTTTTGAAAGGGAACTATTCTGTTGATGGTTTAACATATGAAAAAATGTCTGATGAAGAAATTTATTTAAAGGTTAATACCGCAAAGAAACTTGAATTGTTTGTAGGAGAAACATCTTATAACGCCGGGGATCTTATTGATATAAATAACACTAATTATATTGTAACTAATAATGAATTTGAATTATCTAATATAGTTTTAAATTATAGTAGTTCTGATAGTACACTAACTTATAGTGCAAGTGTAAAAAATTTACTAGGAGATTCAAAAAATACTAAAGTTGAGTTGAGTTTATATGATAGTAATAATAATTTGCTTTTAACTAGTAGTTTTGATAATAGTACTTTAAGTGATAAAAATAATTTTGACTTATCAGTTAATATGGTATTAGATGATTCTATTAGTTATGAAAATATTAAATATTTAAGTATTAATTTTATAAATGAATAAAAAGGAGAGAGAAAATGAGTACAGTACATATTGAAGCAAATAAAGAAAATGTTGCTAAAACAGTTTTGATGCCGGGGGACCCTAAAAGGGCTGAATATATTGCAAAGAAGTTTTTAGATAAGGTAGAACTAATAAATGTAGTAAGGGGAATGACTGCATATACAGGTTATTATAAAGATAAAATGGTAACTATATTTCCATCAGGAATGGGAAATCCTAGTATGGGGATATATTCTTATGAGTTATTTAATTTTTATGATGTAGATAATATTATAAGAATAGGGTCATGTGGATCATATACACCTGAATGTGGTCTTAATGACACTGTATTAGTTACTTATTCATGTAGTGATTCAAACTATGCCAAAGTAATGGACGGATATGAATATAACTATATTATGGCAAATCAAGAACTAAATAATGTTATTGAAAGTACTGCTAATGGGCTGGGAATAAAATTAATAAAAGGAAATATATTCTCATCAGATGTATTTTATGAAAAAACAGATAATAGTAAGTGGAGACAAGAACAATTTAAAACATTAGGTATTGAGATGGAATCATTTGCTTTATTTAATAATGCAAGAGTCTTAAATAAAAAAGCAAGTTGCTTACTTACTGTTTCAAATACATTTTATGATAATCAAGAATTAAGTGCAAAAGAAAGAGAACAACATTTAGATAATATGATTATAATTGCCCTAGAAAGTAGTTTAAAAATTTAAAAACAGACAATAATAAACATGAAAGGGAGTGTTTTATGAACTACGAACTAATAAACATGGGAGCATACAATTTACATTTAATTAAAACAAGTAGATTTAAAACTATTACAGTAGAAGTTGATTTTCGAAGAGAAATTCAAAGAGAAGATATAACCAAAAGAGCTATATTAAAAGAAGTATTATTAAATTCAAATAAAAGTTTTAAGACAGAAAGAGAATTAATTCTTGAATCAGAAAATTTATATGATTTAAAGTTGGTTGCATCTTCAGCTAGAATGGGAAATTATACTAACATTTCTTTTAAAACAAGATTTTTGGATGAAAAATATACAGAAAAGAATATGAACGAAGAAAGCATCGCTTTTCTTATGGATATTATTTTTAATCCCAATGTAGATAATAATAGTTTTAACGAAGAAGTAGTTAATAAATGTAAAAATAGAATAGAGAAGAGCATTAAATCACTTAAAGATAGTAAATTAAAATATACTTTATTTAAATTACTTGAAAATGTTAAAGACAAACCATATTCCTATAATTCATATGGATATTTAGAAGATTTAGAAAAAATAGATGGAAAAGTTTTATATGATTATTATAAAGACATTATTGCTAATGATTTTATCGATATATTTGTAGTAGGGGACTTTGATAGAGTACAAATAAAAGAGTTGATTAAGAAGTATTTTAAGGCACGTACTTTTCATAAAACTAAGTCTAATATAATAGTAGAGGAATTACCTATAACAAAAAAGGTTATTGAACAAGCTGAAGAAGACAATGTTAATCAAACACAATTTACTATATTATGTGGTATTAATAATTTAACTGAATTTGAAAGGAAATATGTGATTAAAGTTTATAGTGAGCTTTTAGGAGGTTCTTCTAATTCTATTTTGTTTGATACAGTGAGAGAAAAAAATTCTTACGCTTATTATGTTAATGCCGATGTAAAAAGTTATGATAATATCTTACTTATATATTCAGGTATTGAACCAGGAAATAAAAATGAAGTCTTTAAATTAATAAAAAAATGTTTAAGTGATATAGAAAAAGGTAATTTTACTGATGATATGTTAAGTAACGCTAAAGAAACATTAATTGGGGGCATTAAAGCTAGTTTAGATAGTCCAAGTGGAATTATAAATAATTATTTTGCTAAAATATTAGTAGGTACAGATGATTTCGATGAAAGAATAGAGAATTTTAAAAAGGTTACAAAAGATGATGTTATTAATGTAAGTAAAAAAATAAATATATATTCAACATATACTTTGGAAGGGGTTAAGCAAGATGAAGAAAATTAAATTTAATATAATTGGTGAAGAAGTATGCTATGAAAAATTAGATAATGGTATGGATGTGTATTTATTTAGTAAAGATATTTTTCATAATAATTATGTAACTTTTACAACTAAATTTGGATCTATTTATAATGAATTTGTTCCAATAGGTAAAGATAAGATGATCAAAGTACCAAAAGGTGTGGCACATTTTTTAGAACATAAGGTATTTATTCAAGAATATGATCCTCAACCATCAGACTTTTTTGCAGAAAGTGGTGCTTTAACTAACGCATATACAACATTTAAAAACACTACTTATTTATTTACAGGACCTGACAACTTAATAGATAACGTTAAATATTTATTAGATTTTGTTCAGGAACCATATTTTACTGATGAAAATGTCGAAAGCGAAAAAGGTATTATTACACAAGAAATACATATGTGTGACGATCGACCAATTGATGTATTATACGAACATATTAGAAAAAATAACTTACATAACAATCCATTTAAAGATAGTATTATTGGTACAGTAAATGATATAAATAGTATTGATAAAAAAGTATTAGATACTTGTTATGAGACTTTTTACCATCCATCAAATATGTTTTTAGTAGTAACGGGAAACTTTGATATAGATGAGATGTTAAATGCTATTAAAGAAAATCAAAATGCTAAAAAGTTTAAAAAAGAAAATAAAATTAAAATAAAAGAATATAAAGAACCTGATGAAGTAGTATTAAAAGAAGAAGTCATTAAGATGAATACAAACATTCCAAAACTCGCATATAATATAAAAATTCCATATAATAAATTTAAAATGGAAAAAAGAAAACTTAATTTATATTTATATATAATATTTAGTATATTATTTGATGATTCATCTTTATTTAATGAAAAAGCAAAAAAGGATAATATTATTACTAATGCTATTTATACCAATATATTAAGTTGTGATTCACATATATTAATATCTTTAATTAATGAAACATTCAAATATAAAGAACTTTTAGATATGATTAAAGAAGAATTAGAAAATATAAATATTTCTTCTCTTGATCTAGAAAGAAAGAAAAAAGTATTAGTAAGTAATGAAATATTTAGTTTTGAAAATATAGAAATAATAAATGAAATGATTATAGATAGTATTATATTTGATAATACTATTGAAGGTGATATTGTAAATATTATTAATTCACTTAATATAGAAGAACTAAATGAAATAGTTAAGAAGATTGATTTTAAGAATATATCAACAATTATTTTAAAAAAAGATAAATAATTAATGAGGTGTAGTATGAAAGTAGTAAAAAAGATAATTTCTGTGATTTTTACGGTTGTATTTATTTGTTGGCTTCTTTTAATTATATATGAAAGCTATACAGTTTCTAAAGGGGAACAACCTAAATTTTGTATAAAAACAGAAGAACATAAATATGATGATGGAGTTACCACTGAATGTTTAGGACTTGGTTATAAGGTTTATACGTATAATAGAAGTTCTATTGATATTCAAATTCAATTTGGCCCATTTTGGATAAGTGAAAAGAAATAACAATATCAGTCTGGTATTGTTTTTCAATTGTATAATAAGAAATTAAGGTTAATTTTTTTTACTTCGATTGTGAATAGTAACAATTAAATGAAATAAAAAAATAGATAAAAAATAAAGTGAAGTTTTAAAATGAAAAAAATTAGGATAAAATTATTTGATAAATAACTGTTTTTTTATGGTAAAATATTATTGAGGTTGATTGCAATGGAAGAAATATTAGTAGATAAAAATGGTTATAAACAATTCTTTGAAGAATTAAAAAGATTAGAAGAATTAAGTCGTTCCAATTCAGCACTAGGTAGTGAAGTATATAAAGATGCTGTTGGTGATGGTTGGCACGATAATTTTGCTTTTGAGGAATCAATGAGAGAAAGCAGAGCAATAGCAAAAAAAATTGATGATTTGTTGTCAAAACAACAATATCTAAAAATTATTGATGATAATGATAAAAAAGAAAATTTAGTTAATATTGGGGATAAGGTCAGTATAAATATAAAATATTCTGATGATGATATTGAAAATGAAATAATAACATTAACAGGAAATTATATTCCAAATACTACTGATGAAATAATTGAAATATCTTTAAATAGTCCATTAGGAAAAGCACTGTTTAAAGCAAAAGTTGGGGCAAAAACATCTTACTTTGTTGGAAGTTCAGAGATATTTATAACCATTTTGGAAAAACTTAATAATTAAATATACAAGGTTTATAAATAAAAAGTAAATTACACAAAATACATTGAATTTACGCAAATTAGAACAAAATACTTGATTTTTGAAATAATGTATGTTAACATATATGACAAATTTTGTGAGGTGTATGTATGGAAAATATAGAGCCAATTTATTTAGACCAAAACTGCTATAATGAATATCTAAAGAAAATTGAAGAATTGAAAAAAGCAATTCAAGCAAACAATATGGGAAGAAAAGAAGCTTTTGACGCTGGTAATGGCGACGGTTGGGATTCCCCAGAGTTTGAAGAAATAGAAAGAACCAATATGAGATTATGTGGAGAATTACGTAATATGTATGAATCTCTAAATAGAATTGTCATCATTGAAAAACACAATGATCCAGAAACTGTTGATATTGGCGATGTTATTGTAGTAGATATGATTTTTTCTTCAAATGATATGAAAGAAGTGACATTTAAGCTAGTTGGCGCAAGTAGAGATTTCAATGCTAAAATTCAAGAAATTTCAATAAATAGTCCATTAGGGAAAGCAATTTATAAAAAGAAAATTGGAGATACTTGTTCTTATTCAGTAAATAATAGCAATTTTTCAGTTTTACTAAAACAGAAATTGGATTTAACAAAGAAAAATGATGCCCCAGTGAAAAAATTAAAAAAATAAATTTTTATTGAGGTGTAATATGAGCAAAGTTAGCAATACTTTAACAATGTTAAGATTGTTAGAAAGCGGTAAAAAGTATTCAGTAAAAGAGTTAGCAAAAAAATTAGAAGTTTCGCCAAGAATGGTAAAATCATATAAGGAAGAATTAGAAAAATGTGGAATATATGTTGATACTATTCTTGGTAGATATGGTGGTTATGTATATCACAAAAAACATAATTACAATATATCATTTGATTATTTAGATGTTGATGCAATAGAAAGTGTTATATATAAATTAGATTTTAAAGAACAACAAAAATTAAACATTACACTAGAAAAAATAAGATCTATAGTTATTTATTCAGCAGATGAAAAAAGAAATATTAAAATTGATAAAGAAGATTTACAAAAAAAATATAATATTATTTCAAAAGCAATTAAAGAACAAAATATATTAACCTTTAAATTTCACAACAAAGAAAGAAGATTTCAACCATTTTCGTTCACTTACTATAAAGACTTTATTTATATTACTGGTTATTCAATAGATGAAAATGATATTAAAACGCTAAATTTAAGTGGAATTAAAGACCTAAAAATGTAATTTTGCAAAAAAATTACATTTTTTTTAATGGTACGACATATCGCACCTATAACTGATATAATTTTTCTTGAAAAAGGGGTTTCTCATACGTTAATTTTAGGAACAAAGATAGAAAATTGAATAATTTACTTGTTTCTCTATTATATCTTATAATTTCATTTTCTACAACATTGGTAATGTATATATATGGGAAAATTTGGATAATTACAGTTGAATGCGTTTATTTAGTTGTTATCTATAATTTTCAAACGATTAAACTATCAGAGATTTTTGGCTTAACAATTTCTTTATGAAACATATCATATAGAGCTTTATTTCTTACAATTGATATGCTAAGTGAAAAATACGGTAGAAATTTAGCAACAACAGCAACAAATTTAAGTTTTGTTTTTATGATATTGTTTACTATTTTAATGTATATGTTTTTATAATACAAACCATGTAATTCTGATTTTCACAAGAAGCTTTTGAAACAATATTTAATTTTATTCTACGTATAGCATTAGGAAGTTTAATTATGCATTGTTTGAGCCAATATTGTGATGATTATTTATATGAAAAGTTAAAAAAATATAATAAGATTTTGATAAGTAATAATGTTAGTACAATAATTAGTCAATTTTTAGATACTACTATATTTGTTTGAATAGCTTTTATATGACAATGAAGTTTAATAAAATTATATCATTAATGATTACTATGATAATTTTTAAATAGATCATAGCAATACTATATACACAATTTATAATGATAACAACAAAAATAATAAGGAATTGGAGTGATTAATTATGAAAAAATGTTTATTAAATGAAGAACAAAAAGTATTAAAATCAAAGAACAAAATTGTAAAATTTGATTATGAACATTACATTGACGCTTGCAAAAGTATGGCTGAAGAAATAAAGAAAAGCTACAATCTGGATGAAGATAATATTGAATTAATTGGTATGGCTAGAGGTGGTTTACCTATGTTAGTCACGTTATCACATTTATTAAAAATAAGGAAAGTATCAATGATTCAAACACAAATGAGTAATTCAGATAATTGTCACGATTATGGTAAGTTTAGATATATGAGTGATAACATAGATAACACTAAAACAAAATGTATATTGTTTGAAGATATAATTTATAAGGGAACGACTACAAATGGCGTTATTGATATATTAAAACAAAGAAGAAAAGAAATTCTTGGTGTGTATTCTTTAATAATTGATAAAGGATTTAAAGAAGTTGAAATACTAAATAATGATGTAGATATTAAATATGCTTATGAAATAACAGAAAACGACTGGGTTTACTTTTTTTGGGAAACTGATTTAAGAGAAATAGAATAATATTTTGATATTTGGGAGGTGTTATAATGAATAATACGGAAAATAATCCTATTGTAATTTCCGGTCCATCAGGTAGCGGGAAATCAGAACTTATAGAATATATTGAAAAGAAATATCCAATTTTTTTGGAAGCTACTGGAATAACAACTAGAGCTAAACGAGAAATTGAAGTTGGAAGAATGTATTTTGTTAGTAAATCAGAATTTGAAAATTTAATTTCAACAGATAGTTTGATAGAATATTGTATTTATAAAAATAATTACTATGGAGTACCAAAAACTGAATTTGAAAAATTGAAAGAATATCGTTTAATGTTTAATGTTGGCTATTCATCAGCAAAAAAAATTAAGAAAAGGTATGAAGATACAACTATGATTTATCTGATGCCACCGACAAAAGCTGAATTGCTACGTAGATTAGGTAATCGTGGTAGTGAAAGATATTTACTAGGTATTCAAGAAACTATGGATTATGCTTTAAAATATGATTATTTATTGTTATCATTGACTAATGATATGAAAACAACAACAGATGATTTTATGGATATTGTAAATCAAAAGGAAGAATCAAAACAAAAAAGATTAGTACTTGCTAAAAATAGAGATTTTATAACTAACTTTTATAAGGAAAGGTCTTAAAAATGATCTATGAATTGAATTTAGATGATAAAATAGAAGTCAATAAAGTTAAAAATTTTTTAGCAAATAACTCTGATAGCGATTATATGCAAAGTATTGAGTGGAATATTATTAGAAATGAGAAGATAAAATATTTTATATACTATGTTGAAAATTACGAAATAATATGGAGCTGTAATTTACTAGAAAAAGAAAAAAATAATACTAAATATTTATATGCACCAAGAGGACCTGTATTAAAAAATTCAAATTTTGATTTAATAAATTTATTCTTAAAAAATATAAAAAACTGGATGTCAACAAAAAAATATACAACACTTATAATAAATCCATATATAAACAAAACGGATTTAAAAAAGATTTCAAATGAATATAATTATAAAATTACACCAAATAATGATTATAGTAATTTACTGGATTCTTGTAAATTAGCAGTTATGGATATAATATTTGATGAAGAAGAACTTATAAAAAAATTACCAAGTAAATTTAGACAAAATACAAGAAGATCATACCGTAAGGGATTAAAAAGTAAGATTTCAAAAAAAGTAGATTTAGATAATTTTTATAAATTATATATTCAAACATCAGAAAGACATAAGTTCAACCCACACACTATTGAATATTTTAAAAAAATTATAAAAATTTATAACGATAATTTAATTTTTTTGGAAGTTTGGTATAACAATATACCATTAGCAATGAGTATTGATATTATCTATAAAAATAAATTAATATATTTATATGGAGTTAGTTCAACTGAAAATAGGAATTTGCTAGGAATGTATAATATGCAATGGGAGGCTATTAAGTATTGTATTGATAACAGATTACCAAAATATGATTTTGGCGGAGTATTTTGTGAAGAAAATGATAGAGAAAATAAAGATTATGGACTATATAATTTTAAAAAAGGATATTGTTATAACGGATTTATTGATATTGTCCCAGATATAACTTTTACTTTTGGAGGTAATGAAAATGATTAATGTAGTATTTGAAGGGTCAACTGGTACAGGAAAAACAACAATCATAAAAGAAATTAAAAAGATATATGATAAAAAGTATAAAGTCGGAATAACAAACGATATAGATAGAAGTTCTCCGCTATATAAAGTTATTAAAAAAATGTTTGATGATAACGCATTAGTATCATTAAAGGAAAATTTTAACACATTAAGATACGAAACATTAGTGCAAGCGGCAGATTATTTATTTTTAAGAGAAAAATTATATAGTGAGAATAATGATATAAATTTATTTGATAGAAACTACTGTTCTGTATATTCATATCAATCTGTATTATTAGAAAACAATATAAATAATTCACAAGAGTTTATGAATAATGTACTTTCCTGTATGAAGTCTGGTGAAAGAAAAATTGATTTGTTGATATACTTTGATATAAATTTAAAAACATCTCTTAAGCGCTCGCAAAATAGAGATAATAGAAAGTTTACAAAACAAGAAAAAGAAACATTTAAAAAATTTAATAACAAATTAAAAGATTTTATTAGATATAATAATAGTGAATATAGTCTTTTAGTCATTGAAAATAATGACACAGAACAAGAAATAATCGATAAAATAACAAAAAAAATTAACGAAATAATTGAAGATAAAAAGAAAACAGAAGATGACAAATGGTATGAACTTTATAAAATAGATATAGAAGAATTTGGCAAACCTGATGATTATATTGAGTATAAACTTAAATATAAGAAAAAATTTATTAATAAAGTAATTCAATATGCCAAAAATAAAAAAGTAATTGAAATGGGGTGCGGGACTGGATTAATGGCTGGATATTTACAAAAATTAGGATTAGATGTTATTGCACTTGATTTAAGCCAAGTTGTTTTAGATTATGCTTGTGAAATAGCAACACAATCAAATATTATATCCCCTTGTAAATACGAACAGGGAGATATACTTAATTTAAAATATAAAGTAAATACTTTTGATGTATCATACAGCAATGGTGTTTTAGAGCATTTTACTGATGAAGAAATAATTGAAATTTTAAAGCAACAAATGAATGTTTCTAAATATGTTATTTTTGGAATACCAAGTACATATTTTAATATGAATGAAAAAATGCTTGGTAATGAACGTGGACTAACATTAAAAGAATGGAAATCACTTATTGATAAAGCTGGTGGAAAGTTGGTCGAACAAACAAGTTTCCACTACTACAAGTTATACAGAAGAATATTTGAAATAAAAAAATGGTTAAAACCTAAAGCTTTTTGGTTATTTGTAATAGAAAAAAATTAAGATTTAAAATAATAAAAAAATTACCAATTATATGATATAATTAATGAAGGAGATGATATATTCTATGAAAAAAATAACTTATGTGACTGGTAATTGGTCTAAAATAATGAGTGCGAAAAAAATATTGGAGCCACTAGAAATTGAAGTTGATAATGTAAAAATGGAAACAACAGAAATTCAAGCTGATACTGTGGAAGAAGTTGCAATGCACTCTGCTAAAGAAGCAAGCGACAAATTAAAATGTGCGGTATTAAAAAATGATACAGGATTATATGTAGAAGCATTAGGTGGTTTTCCTGGGCCTTACACGCATTATGTAGATGAAAGACTTGGGGAAGATGGATTATTAAAACTTCTTGAAGGAGTTGATAATAGAAATGCTTGTTTTATGGAAGCATTTGCATATTGTGAATACGGAAAAGATCCTATTGTATTTAAGTCAATAACTAAAGGAAAAATAGCAAAAGAAAAATCTGGAACATATGGTTGGAGTTGGGATTTTATTTTTATACCAGACGGATATGATAAAACAATGGGAAATTATTCAGATGAAGAAAGATGCTACGTTTGGAATACTGATGCTTATACAGAGTTAGCTAATTACTTAAAAAATAAGGAAGATTAATAAAATGGAAGAAATAGGTTGTCATTTTAAGTTCGAAAAAATAATTGGTAATATTTATCACATTACAAATTTACTACTAAGTTCTGGTAGAAATTGTCTAAAATATATTATTAAGGAAAGAAATATAACAACATTATTTCTTCCATATTTCTTATGTGAATCATTAAGTGAGATTGCTATATCTGAAAATGTAAAAATAGAATTTTATCATATTGATAATAACTTTATGCCATTGTACATAGATGAAAATAAACTAAATGATACAACTTATATTTATTTTGTAAATTATTATGGATTATATAAAGATAATATTCAAAAGATTATTGATAAATATAAATATGTAATAGTTGATAATACTCATGACTTTTTTAACAAAAATAATTATGATGTAGATGTTATATACAATTACAGAAAATATTTTGGAGTTCCTGATGGAGCTTGTATAGTTAGTAATGATTTAATCGCTAATTCTAATTACACAAAAGGTAAAAGTTTGAATAAAGTAATAGAAATGTTATCAAGAGATGAAACAGGACAATATTTTCATTACTCAACATTTTTAGAAGCTGATAAGCACTTCAGAAATGAAGATTTATGCTATATGTCAAATTTTACTGAAAACTATTTACGTGCAATAGATTATGAAGCAGTATTAAAAAATAGATTAAGTAATTACAATAGACTTTATGAATTACTGGGAAAATACAATACACTGGATTTATCTTCAAAACAGCTAACATATATGTATCCACTATTTGTACCTGACGGTGAATCTTTAAGAGCTTATTTAAAGTCTAATAAAATTTATTCATTAAGACTATGGGCTAATATAAATTGGAATGGTGCTAATTCAGATGAAATTAAAAAAGCAGATAATATGGTTTTACTACCAATAGATCAACGTTATTCAAATAGTGAAATGGAATATATTGCAGATGTAATTGACAAATATTATTCAAATAATCATAATAAAAGAATAAAAGTAAAACTTTAGTCAGATGGAAATAATAAACTCTAAAGCATATTCAATGTTTAACTTTTATAGTTTGTTTTTGGGAGAGTACACTGGTTATCAAATATAGTGAGATTTGAATACAGATATAGTAAAGGAATTATTGTGTGGCCTAAACAATTAGAAAACTTTCTCCAATTAGCTGATTATTTAAACATTTTTGAAAATATTGGCTCTTTTCAAATAAATGAGAAAAATCAAAAAAACTTAATATCAAGAAAAATAAATAATGAAAAATAAATAATTTCATTATTTATTTTTCTTGTAAAGTATATTGTTTTACTTTAAAAATACGTTAAAATATTATATAATGAA
>ERZ1643251.1952-NODE-1952-length-21846-cov-7.215272_pt1 | contig 21846 bp, 19 predicted proteins | sample MGYA00579261_ERZ1643251 | MGnify/ENA primary metagenome ERZ1643251 (study PRJEB29033, sample SAMEA4952267) | chicken gut metagenome | biome: Broiler Chicken; feature: Gastrointestinal Tract; material: Caecum | place: Ireland | collected 2018 | study: Broiler... | reverse complement strand
GGTGCTTATTGGTGCTTATCGGTGCTTATTGGTGCTTATCGGTGCTTATTGGTGCTTATCGGTGCTTATCGGTGCTTATCGGTGCTTATCGGTGCTTATCGGTGCTTATTGGTGCTTATTGGTGCTTACTATTCTAATATTTTACCCAAATAGAGTTAATGGACGATCCTACATTTTTTATTAACTTATTTTTTCTCAAATAAGTTAATAAATATTTTATTTTACCATTCATTTTACCTTTATCGGTTGATTCGTAAAATTTTACCATAAATTCGCTTATTTCTTTTCTACTTACTCCATTATTATTACATATAAAATCATATAGTATTTTCTTATGACCAGATAACGTATCACTTTGAGACATCTCTAATTTACTATCTAAATAGATTGTGGTTTGAAAAATATCATCTTCTTTAAATTCAGGAGGTAAATTAGAATATAATTTACTGCATTCAGTGATTCTCTTTATTCCTGATCCCAACTCATCAGCTAATCCAATTTCTTTGAAAACAGAGGCGATTTTGGGATTTTTAGGATATGGCGTATAACTAGATAAATCTATATATCTAATCATTTTTGATCTATTTGCATTTTCCGCCATTATTTTACTCTTAGAAATAATAATTTTAGCTGGAAATGGATTAGTATAATCTCGATGTATTAAAATATTAGCACATAATTCACGAGCTATTGTATCTCTAGGACTAACTCTTTCTCCATCTTGTAGAAAAAATTTATCATCCATATGTTTTTTTACAAATTCAATCAGTCTATAATAACTATCAATCAAATTAGTTCTTACATCATCCCTATCTAAATATCCATCTGTATCATTTTCACGATAAAGTGCATCAGTCCTGTAAATGGAACGAACTGATTTTATTATTTCATCTTTTCCAAACAATAATATTCCTGCTAAATTTATTCCTTCTTTGTTTGTATGGTAGTCTTTTTCATACAATGATGCACTTCGAAGCATTTCTAAGTCATTCATATCTTTCCAAGGGTGATTAGCATTTTTATTAACAGCCATTTGACGTGCTTTGGCAATTAAATCGCGTCTTAAATCGTCAATAGTTGCATATTCATAAATTTCATTTTCGGCATAAGTACTACTTTTTCTAGCATACATTTGTGATACTAAAGAAGTATTATTAGTAATATCATAATCTCCATCTTCATTACGGTCAAAAATTTTATTGTTTGTTTTATGTACTTCAGAACTCTCATAAACATTTATATAAAGAATACATTTATTTTGATAGTAATAATCCCTAATAATTAACTGTATTGTAGGAAATATTTTTTGAGGATTATTACACAAATTTATAAAATCTCTTTTTAAATCTGTAACTTTTTCTAGATTAATTCCAACTATATTTCTGTTATCATCAACACCCAAAAATATGTGCCCGCCATTTCTATTTAAAAAAGCACAAACACTTTCAAACAAAGATTGCGGCAAATTGTTTTTAGATGTCTTAAATTCAACATTAATCTTTTCTCCATTTTTTATTATATTTAAAAGATATTCAGGTAAATTCATTAGAATTTTTCTCCTTTCATTTTCTCTTGTTATAGTAAAAGATTTTTATATATTATAATTCATTCATCTTTTTTTATCAAATCAATTATAGCTTTTGCTTTCATTGACCAATCATTTTCCTTTGCCTCTTTATCTAACAGTTCAACATATTTTTTATTCTTTTCTTTCTTTAAAGCATTTTCTATCTTTTTAATAAAATCCTCATGTGATTTACCAATAAAAACGCTTTTATACTTACGACACTCTGGCATATCTGTTGTTACAATTGGTTTATGTAAAGCCATATATTCAAATATCTTAACTGGACTAGTTGCCATTGTAATATTATTTATAACAAAAGGAATGGTTAATACATCAGCATGTTTAGCATAATTTTTTAAAACCTTATAATCCCTAGGTCCCATAAAATATATATTTTTTTCATCACTTAAATTCTCATCAAATGATTCATCATATTTAATACCAAACAAAACTATACTATATTTATCAGTTTCTGCTAACTTTTTTACAAGTTCATAATCAAACCATTTTGCTAAGGCGCCATAATACATTATTATTGGTTTCTTTTTCTTTAATATATCACTAAATTCTTTTTCGTATTCATAATTTTTATCATATGTTTTAAAGAAATTATAATCAACTCCATTTGATGAAAATGCTAAATTAGTTTTACCTCTGTGCTTTATTACATCTTTTTCAAGAGCATCAGCAGTAACAACCACATATACATCTTTATTATTCATTACAAAATCATATTTATCAATTATATTTTGAGGAATATTCTTTGTTCCTGCTAGTTCCGGTGATATATCATCAATATATTCATATATAAAACCAAATCCTCTATTCATATAATCTTTAATATTTTCTACTGATAATTTCCAATCTGTTGAATAAAGTTGAACATATTTATGTTTGTTTATTTTTTCTAATTCTTGCATAAGTATTTTATTTAATGCTTTATTATTAAAGTTAATTAAATAAATATTATCTGTATGTTTTTTTAAAGTTTTGACATTATCAGTCATTGTTGTTACTTCATAAAATACTAAGCAATTATTTTTTGCTAAATTATTAGCAATATGTTGTGGTCTTTGGAAAAGTGGTACATTATAACCAAAACTACTACGCCATAAAATAATTCTATCATACTTATTATTGACTAAAATATCTTTTATTTCATTATGATATTTCTTTTTATTAAACATTACTTTAAAACTTATTTTATCCATATAATTAGCCTTTATATAAGCTCTTAACTTTTTACAAAAACCAACAAATCCATATTTTTTATAAACGTTAACCAATTTTGACAATTTCTCTTTCATAGTACTTCCTTTCATAACTAATATAAGAATATCATTTACTATGTTTTTTTTCAATAAAAATAAGAAACTAAATTAGTTTCTTATTAAGTTTTTCTATAATCGCATCAACTATTCTTTCGCTGGCATGTCCATCTCCATAAGGGTTAGATGCATGACTCATTTTTTCATATTCTTCTTCACTAGTTAATAACTTTTTAGTTTCATTGTATATTGTTTCTTCATCAGTTCCAACTAATTTTAGTGTTCCAGCATCAATTCCTTCAGGTCTTTCAGTAGTATCTCTAAGTACTAATACAGGTTTACCTAAAGATGGTGCTTCTTCTTGAATTCCTCCGCTATCAGTAAGAATTATGTATGATTTATTTTGAAAATTATGAAAATCAAATACTTCTAGTGGTTCAATTAATTTTACCTTATCACAACCATCAAATACTTCATTAGCGACTTCCCTAACTTTAGGGTTCATATGTATTGGATAAATTACTTTAACGTCACTAAATTCATCAACTATTCTTCTTATTGCCTTAAAAATATGACGCATTGGATCTCCTAGATTTTCTCTCCTGTGTGCTGTAAGTAAAATCATTCTTTCTCCAGGTTTTATCCATTCAAGTTCTGGATGGGTATAATCATCATCAACAGTTGTACTCATAGCATCAATTGCTGTATTACCAGTAACATATATCTTGCTTTCATCTTTATTTTCTTTAAGTAAATTTTCTTTACTTAAATTTGTTGGAGCAAAATACATATCAGTCATACAATCTACCATTTGACGATTCATTTCTTCTGGAAATGGTGAATATTTATTATTTGTTCTAAGGCCTGCTTCAACATGACCTATAGCAACCCCATTATAAAATGCTGCAAGAGCACCAGCAAAAGTTGTTGTAGTATCGCCATGAACTAAAACTATATCTGGTTTTACTTTCTTAATTACTCCTTCAAGTCCATTTAATGCTCTAGTTGTGATATCTCCAAGAGTTTGACCTTGTTTCATAATATTTAAGTCGTAATCTGGTGTTATCTTAAATGTTTCCAAAACTTGATCAAGCATTTCTCTATGTTGTGCTGTAACGCAGACAATACTTTCAATTTCACTCCTGCTTTCAAGTTCTTTTACAAGTGGAGCCATCTTTATTGCTTCCGGTCTTGTTCCAAAAATACTCATTACTTTAATTTTTTTCATTTTTCTCATTTTTTTCTTGCATTAATATAAAATTGTATGAATCTTTACACATATCATCAATTCCAAGTTCTGCTTTCCAACCTAATTCTTTAAAAGCTTTTGATGGGTCAGCATAGCACTCAGCAACATCGCCAGCTCTTCTTCCAACAATTTCATATGGTATCTTAACATTATTTACTTTTTCAAATGTATTTACTAAATCTAAAACACTATATCCCGTTCCAGTGCCTAAATTGTAAATATATAAACCATTTTCATTATTTTCTAAAGCTTTAACATGACCTTTAGCTAAATCTACAACATGAATATAATCCCTTACGCCTGTACCATCATGGGTAGGATAATCATTACCAAATACACTTAAATGATCCAATTTTCCTACAGCTACCCTTACAATATATGGCATTAAATTATTTGGTATATCTTTTGGATCTTCTCCTAATAATCCAGTTTTTTCTGAGCCAATAGGATTAAAGTATCTAAGTAAAGTTACCTTCCATTCATTATCGGCCTTATAAATATCCGATAAAATCCATTCATTAACTAATTTAGTTGTTCCATATGGATTGGTTGTTGATAGTGGGAAATCTTCTTTAATAGGTAATGTTTCAGGTGTTCCATAAACTGTAGCGCTTGATGAAAATACAATGTTTTTACAATTATGTTCCTTCATAACTTTTACCAAATTCATTGTTGAACCAACATTATTTTCATAATATTCTAATGGCTTTTCAACTGATTCTCCAACTGCTTTAAGGCCTGCAAAATGAATTACTGCATCAATTTTATTCTTATCAAAAATTTTAGTCATCAATTCGTAATCACAAACATCGCCTTTAATAAAAGCAAAATCCTTATTTGTTAATTTTTTTAATTTTTCAATTACCTCAATTTTAGAATTAACCAAATTATCAACAATTATTACTTCATAACCATTGTTTAGTAGTTCTACAACTGTATGACTTCCAATATAACCAGTTCCCCCAGTAACTAATACTTTCATTTTCTACCTCCATTAAAACTATTACTTAATTACTTTGATTCATGATATTCTTTTTCAGTATTAACATTCCACAAGTCTGTTTTATCAATTTTTTTGTTTAAAATTTTATCAACAGCAACAAATCCGGTTAATATTGAATGGTCCATATTGTTATATCTATGTTGCCCATTTCTTCCTATACAAAATAAATTATCATAGCTATTTAAATAATCTATTAATTTATCAATTTCATTATATGTATCAAAGTATGCTGGATATGCTTTTTTTACCTTTTCCATACAACTGTCAATTACGTCTTCTTTATCTATAATATTCATAGAAATTAGTTCATTAATAGCAAAATTTTTAAATTCTTCTTCACTTTTTGCCCATAAATCATCGTCTTCATGACAAACATATTCCAACCCTATCCACACATATTTATCTACATCTTTCACCATATATGGCGACCAATTATTAAATACTTGAAAACGACACATTCTTACGTCTGGGTCTTGAATATAAACCCAGTTATCAGGAATTATATTATTTAATGTTTTTATATTAGTTTCGTTTTTAAGTTTAATTTTCTTTAATAAAACTCCAACAGTAATAAAATCTCTATATGGCAAATTTGTAGCTATTCGCTTTATATCTTTATCCATTTCTTTATTATCCATAGATTCAATTAAGTCTTTTAAAGGCATAGAACTTAAAAAATAATCGCCTTCTATAACTTCTCCATTTGCACATTCAACAGAAACTATTTTGTTTTTTTCATAATTAACCTTGGTAACTGTATAATTTTTTAATATTTTTCCACCCATTTTTTCAATATTTTTAGCGACTGTTTCATAAAAATGTCCAGGACCATATTTAGGATAAGAAAATTGTTCTATCAAAGATGTTTCAACTTTTTTACTTTTAATATGAAATACTTTTTTAAACGCATCTACTAATACAGCTTTAATTGAAACTCCTTTAACTCTTTGAGCTCCCCAACTAGCATCAATTTCATTTGGATGTCTTCCCCACAATTTTTCCGTGTATTTTTCAAAAAACATATTATAAAGTTTTTTACCAAATCTATTTATATAAAAGTTTTCTAATGAATCTTCTTTTTTCTTAAAAATACATGATTTAATATAACTAAAACCACTAATTATAGTATTGCCTAATCCCATATTTTTAAAAGTTTGAAATTTTAAACTTATTGGATAATCAAAAAATTTCTTTAAATAATATATTCTAGAAATCCTATTTCGTATTAACATTACATTATCACTTTTTTCAGGATCTGGTCCGCCCTTCACAAACTTCTTATCTGTATGTAACTTTTTATCATCATAAGCAGGCATTCCTTGTAAAGGCATAACTTCGTTCCAAAATTGTTGCACTTCATCAGATTTAGTAAAAAACCTATGTCCACCAATATCAATTCTATTTCCTTTATATTTAACGGTTTTAGAAATTCCACCAATATCAGTTGTAGCTTCTAATATTATTACATCATAATTTTTTTTGTTATTTTTTAATAATTTATAGCCAGCCGCTAACCCAGATGGACCAGCACCAATAATAATTACTTTTTCCTTTCCTTTTTTCATTTTTTTCTTCCCTCCAATACATACATTATTTTTCTTGCACCAAAATTCCATATAAATGTTATTATGGTTGAAATTATTTTACTCAATAAATAGTATACCTCAAATAATGATGTAAATAAATACATAAATAAGGTATCTATTCCTAAACCTATTACACCAATTATAGCATAGCTAATAAATTCCTTTTTCTTATTGTTAAATGATTCTTTTGTAAATACTAATAATTTACTCAACAAATAGTTAACAATTAGTCCTAATATAAAACCTAATATACTAGATATAATGTAATAAATTTTAAAAATATCAGTTAATACAAACAACGTTAAAATATTTACTACGGCAGCTATTCCACCTACAAATATATATCTAAAAAATTGCAACCATGTCTTATTGGTTTTTTCTAAAAACAATACGTTCAACAAAGTTTTATCTTTTGCAGTTTCTTTTTTTGTGCTAATATCGCTTAACGCATATATTAATAATGGCACCGCACATAATATATTTGAATAAACGAATCGTAATTCTCCTCCAGTTATTAACAACATTATCCCCAATGTATTACTTAAAGTAGGAATAAATGGTAAATATTTCTTCAAATAAAACTTACTCTTGACCCCTATGATAGCAATGGACAACATTATAAGAAACAAGCTACCGCCATAACCAAATAATTTTCCAATTCCAATGTTATCTGTCCAATTTTCATATTTAGTTAACAGATAATTAAAGTCATCAGAGATCTTATATATATTTTTATTTTCTGTTTCATGCCTATCGTAAGAATAATATGTACCTTGAGTGTTCGTTTCTATTGACCAAATTGAACTTGTCAAGTGATAATACGAACTAAGTGCTAATGAAAAATTATTTTTTACTAGCGAAATATAAAGCTTCATAAATTTTAATTTATGACTATTAATATAATCTATATCCATTGCACCTTCAGTCCACTTAATAGGATTAAAATCTCTTTCATTATACAAATTTTCCCACAATGGTAAATTTGCAAATTTAGAAAATGTTTCTTTATCTTCTTCGGTAAATTCACCATAATTATTATAAATATATGAAATTTGGTTTAATGGTACACCTAAAACTTCCGCAAAAGAATCATGTGGTTCTACATTGCATAATTTAAAAATTGGTCCCGTTATAACACAAAAAGAAACAAAAACTAAAATTGCCATTATCGAAATGGATTTCCAATATTTTTGGAAAAGTAATATTAAAGCAAATATTATAAAAATAAAACTAATTAAACCGTTATGTCTAAATCCAAGTATTAAAAACATTAGAACGCCTAAAAATAATATATTTTTCTTTTTAGATAGCCATTTACCATTAGTTTTAACAATAAATATTAATAATACGGTACTCAATAACAGCATCAAAGAATATGCAATATCTTTCCAAGGCATTGTAAACATTCTAGCGTTTAATGGATTTAATAAAATAAGCAATAAAAATAAGTATACTATTTTTTTATTAAAACCTAATTTTCTAATAAGGTAACACAATACAGTTAAAATTCCAGTAATAATTAACAATTGCCATATAATAACTGAATCATAACTATCCCAAAAAAATGTAGGCAATCTATAAAAAAGAAATGTATGTATTACCGGATGCCAATCTTTATATGAGTTACTTATTGCTTGCCCATATTGATCCATTGCATCAGCAGACGAGCCACCAGGATACAAGGCAATATAATAAAATAGTAAAAATAATAAAATAGTAAGCAAATACCTCAAAATCTCTTTTTTACTAATATTTGATGTTGCAGTATTAAAATTAAATATTTGAATTTTTTTTAATATCAATCTAAAAATACCATAAAATATAATTGTTAAAAATAAAATCATAATTAAAATATTAAGTTTTCCGTCTATATCTATTATGTATGTGCTAGAAAATGCAAAATATAACGATATAAGAAATGATATGACATTTAACTTATTTAATTTTAAAATTTTTCTCATATTTCAAACCCTTCTTTAATTATTATAATTAAATCACTTTTAATTTACTTTCCATCGTCTATATGATATTGAACATCAATTTTTATGTTATTATTTTAAAGTATAAAATTTTTAATTAATACTTACTTTAAACAATAATCAAAAAAGTCTTTAAATAGTTTAACTTTTTCATCCCAACTCCACGATTGAATAGATTGTAAATTTTCTTCTGATAATTTTTTAAATTCATCTTTATCTTGCAATAATTTAAGTATTTTATTTTTCAAATCTTCTTTAGTTCTTTCTTTTAAAATATACTTTTGTTGCCGTTTCCCTAAGGCTTCTGTTACAATTCCTACATCTGTACTTATAACTGGAACACCACATGCCATAGCCTCCAATACTGGATTTGGAGTCCCTTCACTTTCAGAAGCACAAATATAAATATCAATTTTAGAATAATAATCAACCATCTCATCATTTGGAATAAATCTTTCATTTTTATCAGCAAAATACATTTCAAGAGGATATCCTTCTTTTATTAATTGTTCTATTACAGGTTTTATAATTGTGTTTACTCCCTTATGATCGGAGCCATCATCTTGCCACTTGCTATTTCCAACCCAACCAACAACTATTTTTCTATCATTAATATTTTCAAATTTCTTTAAATTTTGTGGATAAAACTTTTCCAAATCAACACCATCTGTAATTACTCCCCAAGGTTTATATTTTATTGGCAGTTTATTGTATATATCGTATAATTTCTTAGAAGAAACATAATAATTTTTACATTTGCTAAAAATATATTTAGTAATTTCAAACCCATCATTTTCAGGCAGGAATAAATGGTCATAAACATCAGTAGAAACATTTTGATTGAAAATAAATTCTTTTTTGAATGTATTAACATCTCCACCTAATTCCAAAATATAATTATCAAAATCATTATAATTATGATAATAATATAATCCACGCCATAACAAATGAACTAAATCGCAATCTTTAGTTGCAAGCCATACTTTTGCCATATTATTACCTAAATAAGTAACCGGTATAACTAAAAATTCATAATAATCAGACAGTCTATTGCATATATTTCTTGCTATATTTGCAAAAGCCCAATTATCCGCATCAACAATTAAAGCTATTTTTTTCACTTGTACCTCCACCAAAATATTTTTTTGTAAATTCTATAAAAAAATAATGAAATCTTATATGTGGTCGAATTTACCATATTTGTTAATTTAATACATTGGCTTTCCAACTCTTTTATTTGTTCGTTCATAAAATCAATCTTTTTCCTCATTAAAAGCATATTACTTTTTAAATAATCATTTTCTGCTTTATTAGAAATATTTAATACATTTGTCATATCAATTGGATCAGGAACCCATCTGTATATTGTAGTAGGAAAAATAACAGAATTTGATTCTAAATTATGAACATTAATAAAAGCTGTATAATATGAACAATTTTGAAAGTCAATTTTTTTATCAGGATTAATCATTTCAGTCGATATTTGTTCGTAATTATTAATCATGTCTTTTTGAAGCATATTTTTATCATATTTATTAGGAAACGTATTTAAAAATCCTTCTGTTTTTGTCCCAATCATGTATTCTATATTATTTTGATCAAAAACTTTATTTAATAGCAATTTAAATTCTTCAAAAGTATATTTCTTTATATGATATGGATTGTATTCATTCTCTTTTGGATAATACAAATAATCATTTGGGCATGTAATAATAATTACCGCATCCTTAGTAGCCACTCTTTTTAATTCTTTTAAAAATTTAAGAGGATTTTGCAAATGTTCTATAGTCTCGAACGAAACAATCATATTAAAAGTATTATCTTTAAAATCACTTAAATTTGTAGCATCGCAAGCTAAATACTCTATACCTTTTTCGCCAAATACTTTGTTAGCTTGTTTAATGCTTTCTTCAGAAATATCTAAGCCAACAACTTTTTTTGCCCCCCATTTTTTCAATAATTTTGTCCCGTATCCCTCTCCACAAGCAATATCCAAAATTACTTTGTCTTTACAATATTTTTTTGCTAAACTATATCTTCCTATATGAATTGATGCTTCAATTGCAGAATATTTAGATTCCATTGGTAACCTTTCTATCATTGTTATTCACCTATAAATCTTTCTACACTTTTTTTTGATTCTTTATCGTATTCTTTTTTCCATTCTTTATATAATTTTAAAACTTCATCTTTATGTTCTAAACAATATTTAGCTTTTTCATATATTTTCATTATATTATCATTTTCATTAACAATTAAATATTTTTCAAGTTCAGTGCCTTCCCAATAATGATGATTATTACCAGTAATGCAAGGAACACCTAACTCAAAACTTTCTAGTGGTATTATAGGAGCACATTCAGAAAATGTTACATAAAAATTAATATCATTTTTAGCCATTCTTTCCATTAATTTATCTCTTGGGATTGAACTGCTTAAACCAGAGATTGCTATTTTAAAATTTTTGGCCATTACTAATGTTTTTTCTTGTATTGGAATGCAATCTATTTCACAATTATCAAATAAACTAGCTGCTGCTAATTGATTATAAAAATTTTTAAGCCATCTATCACCAGATGCATATAAACCAATTTTAATTTTTTCATTGCTCCGTTTATTTTCAAATTTAGGAACATTCTTAACAGTATTTAACACCAATTCAACATTGTATTCTTTTGCTTTATAAAATTCATAAACACTCTTTTTTACAAAGCCTATACTTTCTAACAGTTTGTTATCTAATAATTTAAATACTGTTTGAAACATATTCCAATCATAATCCTCAACATTCATTGCAAGACTTCCATGCCAAATTATCTTAATTTTTATTTGTGAATTTATATTTTTTATTTCTCTGACTAAATTATCCCATCCACAAGAAAAAGCACTAAATATTACTAATTTTATATTACTTTTATTAATTATATCAGCAATATCATTTATTAACCTTTCATCATAAATCTCATCAATACCTATTGTATTATTAAACAATTCTTTGGTAGCATTTTGCGTCCCTAACCAGTTTTTATTATAAAAAACCAAGTATTTAGGATTTTTTAAATTATTAAATTGATAAAAAAAATTCTCTTTAGCACTCACATATACATTTTCTTTATTTTGTTTACTTTTATATAATACGTATGGATATAAAATTATCTTAGACATCTTTCTTAATATTCTCTTACAAAATACTAAAAAGTTCAAAATAACATTTCCTAAGTTTTTCCCAAAAATCATTTGAAATTTTATTCTTTTTTGTTCACTTTGAGGAACCCAACTACCAACATAATAATGAATCATACAAGTCCTATCAGTAAACATATTTGGAGATTTATCGCTACTTATTGGATAAAAATAATCTCTGGCATAAATAGCAATCCCATCTTTTAATTTTTGATTATTCATATAATCAAATTTTAGTCCGTAATCTCTTTTTAAAATATTAGATAAAATTGTAGGAATAGATAAAGAATAAATGTTTTCTTCAGAAAATTCATTTTCACAATAAAAATCCCATAACTGGTTTATTAATTTATTATTTGGCCTTTTAACACCTAAAACTCCAACAGCTACATTATATTCAGATTCCCAGCCAGCAAAAATTTCATCATCTAGTAACTCATCAATGTTTTTAGTTACTATCATATCTGTATCAAAATATATGCCGCCCATTTCTTTTAAAGCATAAATCCTAGCCACATCACTAACAAAAGCCCATTTTTTTGCATCATAAGCTTGTTTAGAAAATTTGGTCATATTAACATCAAAATTTGACTCATTCCATTCAATAATTTCATAATCTGGCAAAAATTTTTTCCAACTTTTAATACACTTTTTAGCTAGCTTAGGCAATGGTTTTCCTCCAAACCAGCAATAATGAATATATTTTTTCATATTTACCGCCCTTCTATTATTAACTTCAAATCATTTATTTCATTTTTGTTAATTTTGTCAAAATCTATTTTATATTGTATTTTTTTCTTTTTAAAATGTAAAATACCATCAATTACACTGTTAATGTTATTTTCTATTTTTATAACATAATCACTAATATTTATATATGGACAACTAACAGGAATCGTTGTCATTATTTGCTTATTTAAAATTAAGGCTTCCAAATATACTACAGGAAATCCCTCGTAATTAGATGTTAAAATCAAACAATCACTTTCCATCAGATAAGGATACGGGTTTTCCTTTGCCAATAATAAAAAAATATTATTTTCTAATTTATTTTTCAAAATAAATTCCTTAGAGATATTAAAATACGGTCCATCACCAATCAAATATAATCTATAATAAGGGTTTTTATGAACTACCTCTTTAAAGGATTTTAATAACAAATCAATATTTTTTGATTCATTTTCCAACCTTCCTAAAAAAATGAAATTTATATATTTTTTGTCAAAATGGGAAATTTTATTGGTTGACAAATTCAAAACATTTTGATAATCAAACAAATTATTTATAACAACAAAATTATTAGACAATTTTGGAAATATTATGTCCATATCTCTTTTACTTTCATTAGAAACAAATATTATTTTTCTAAATTTATTTATTCTATGATTTTCAAAAAAATCAATAACATCATTTCTTTTATTAAACATTTGCACATAGTTACTATGAACATATAAAGCGTTGTTTAGCGAAGCAATTTGAGATAATCTAGAACCCCAAAAGGAATATGTTGAATAGTTACAAGCAAAATCATATTTTTTATTATTTTTTACCCACCAATTTAATCTTCTGAATCCATTTTGAAATTTTCTAATTAAGGCATTTTTATTTTTTGATATTTTAAATTCTTTAACCACAATATTTTTATCAAGTTTTTTTAACAAAACACCTGTCCTATTTTCTAATACCAATGTTACATTATATGATTTTACTAACTCATTCAATAAAATCACCAAAGACTTCTCCATACCACCAATATTTAAATCTTTGCTAAAAAATATTATTTTTTTCATGATAAAAACTCCCCACTATTTTTTTTCCATAAATTTTAAATACTCATCACACACTTCTTTACCCCCGATTTTTTGAACAACCCCATGTTCAATCCAAACAACTCTATCACACATCTTCTTTATTTGTTCAATTGAATGGGATACAAATAATACTGTTGTTCCCCCACCAATCATTTGCATCATTTTAGCTTCACTTTTAGCTTGAAAAGCAATATCTCCAACTGATAGAATTTCATCAACTATCAATATCTCTGGATCAACAATTGTTGCTATAGAAAATGCAAGTCTTGCTACCATACCTGATGAAAAGTTTTGAACAGGTACATCTAGAAAATTTTGAAGTTCCGAAAATTCTACTATTTCGTTAAACTTTGAATCAATAAGTTGCTTTGAATATCCCATCACTGCCCCATTTAAATAAATATTTTCACGAGCTGTAAGTTGTGGATCAAATCCAGCACCAAGTTCAATCATCGGGCAAATATTGCCATATACTTTAACATTACCTTTAGTAGGTTTCATAACTCCCGCTACAACTTTTAAAAGTGTTGATTTACCAGCTCCATTTGAACCAATAAAACCAACTACTTCTCCCTTATTAATCTTAAAATCAACATCTTTTAACGCCCAAAATTCAGATTTTTTCTTCTTTTTCCTTTTCCCTAAATCTACAAACCATTGCTTTAAAGAAAATCCTTTTTCAATTCCTAAATTAAAACGCATTGATACATCATTAACTTCAATCATTATTTCCTTATTTTTCATCTTGCACCTCTATACATAGTAAATAAACTTATCTTGATTTTTCTTAAATACAATAATACCTATCACAAAGAACACCAAAGCAAATAAGCCACAATAAATCCATACATTTAACCCAGGAACTTGATTATAAAGAATTATGTCTCTCGCAAAATATATAAACCAATATAAGGGATTCAATTTGAAAATTATTTGTAAGTAAGATGGAATAATAGCAATATCATACATAATCGGAGTCATATAAGTCCATAAAGTTATAACTACACCATAAATATAAAACATATCCCTTAAAAATACAGATACAGTTGCTAATATTAAACCAAAACCTACAGTAAAGAAAAACAAACATAAAAAAGCAAACGGAAGTAATAAATGATATATATTAATTCCTGTACCAGTTATTAAAATAATTGCATACAATGGTATTAAAGTAAGCAAAAAATTTATACCTACAAATATACATTTAGAAATTGGAAATATATACTTAGGAATATAAACCTTATTAATCAAACTAAAATTAGCAACAACACTACTCATGGCTAAATTACTCGCTTCACTAAAATAATTAAATATAACAAGACCAGTCATCAAATAAACTAAATAGTTTACTCCCGGAGTAGAAAATTTAAACATATTTGTAAAAACCAATGCCATAACAGTCATTGTTAATACTGGATATAATAAACTCCAAAGAATACCCAAAACGCTTCTTTTATATTTTACTTTAAAATCTCTTGATACTAATTGTTGTAATAAAAAGCCATATTTTTTATATGTATATTTTAAATTATTAATAATTTTCATTCGCAAGATATCCTTTCTTTAAGTATTATAACAAAAAATGACATTATTTATCAACCTTTTTGTCCATAAATAAATATACCACTTGATATAAAAGCAAATGGAATTACTGCATTAATTGAATTAACAATATTACCAGTTAAATATGCTGAAAATATAAAAAGTACAATTATAGTTGCAAAAATAAATAAATAATATGTTTGATATTTAAAGAAATTATACACACTAAAAATCAACATAAATATATAAATAAATAACAAAATTATAGAACCAACAATACCAAATGCATAATAATGTAACACAAAATCTCTTTCAATATTAACAATATTTTGAATACGTGAATTACTTATTCCAAATAATATATCTAAATAATCATCATTTACTTCTACTACTCTTTTTATAATACTGGTTTCAATAACACGATAATTCATTTCTTCTAAAGGTGTATTTCTAATAAATTCTCCCCAAAATTCTGAATCATATTGTATTGGATAATACTCTTCAAAAAATATTTTAGGTAAATAATTAGGATTATAATTATTGTAGACATACTCTATATTAGAATCGATTATATCTTTAGATTTTGATACATTAGAATTTGAAATTACAGATGAATCAGTAATTACATCGTTATTTTCATAAACTGTATTAAGTTCGATATTGCGATTTGCATAAGGTGATATAGGAATTAACAATCCCCATAAGACGATAGGAATAAATATAATTAAAGTTTTTTTGTCAAACTTTTCTTTTTTATATAAAACGTAGATAATATAAAATAAATAAGCACAAATAAGTGTTAACAATCCCCCAACAGATGATACTCTAGTACCAAGCATTAACATTGATATTGCAAGTAAAAAAATATAAAATATACTTTTTTTGTTTTTATAAATAAAGTCATAAATAAATACTAATAACAACATAAGCATAACAACTGCTTCTTGATTAGCATACATAAATAATCCCTTACTAGCAGTTTCTTGATAATAATTATTAATACCCCATTCAAATATATTTTTAGTTATTCTTAAATCACTATAGGAGCTTAAACTAATTTTAAAAATATTAGTTACAATAATTGAACCACTAATTAATATAACCCATATTTTTAGCACTAATAAATACTTCTTCCAAGAAATTTGTTGATAATATAAAGAATATATAAAAGTTATTGGCATAACTAACTTTAAAATAGTTAATGCTTCATCAAATACACTATAATTAAAGTTACCAGGAACCAATGAATTAAAACTATCTGCTCTTAAATAACTAATTAACAGATAAATTAAACAAACTACATAATATAAAAATATGTATTTAAAGTTTTTTCTAGAATCTTTAACAATTATAAGCGTTGCTATAAATAATCCAAATATAACAATTACTTCAAAAAGGGTTACATAACTACTATGAAAATAAGTAGTACTAAATATAGGTATTAAAAAAAGAAAAACTAGAGTAATATTATTAAGAATGTTTTCTTTTTTGTTTTTTATTTTCTCTACTTTTTCCTTTGCTATTTTCTTCTTTTTCACTTACCATCACCTGTTTCTTTTTACTGTGATCAAATAATATATCTGTTTTTAATACTACGAATAATAGTAGTATCATTAAAGCAACATATATTGCAATTGCTATTTGGTTATCTCCAAGAATATAGAAAATAGAAACTGCTGCAAAAGCAATATCAATTGCATAAATTATTAAAATACTTTTAGTAGGACTATATTTCATTTTAAGAAGTTGATGATGAAAATGTTCTTTGTCAGCAACACCTATATTTTGCCCTTTTAATAACCTTCTAAGTATCGCAAATATAGTATCAAATATCGGTATTGCTAGAATTACTATTGGAACAATCAATGATGTAAATGTTGTTACTTTATATCCTAAAAGAGCAATAACAGATATCATAAATCCTAAGAATAAACTTCCTGAATCCCCCATAAATATTTTTGCAGGTGGGAAATTGTGCACCAAGAAACCTAGTGTTGCACCGAGCATAATTAAGGAAATTATAACATCTAAACCACCGATACGATTTAATATAAAAGCAATAATGGCAATAGTTAAAAAGTATATTGAACTTATACCAGCAGCAAGCCCATCAAGTCCATCAATTAGATTGATAGCATTAGTAATTGCTACAATAAAAATTATTGACGATAAGGAACCCCAAAATTCATTAAAATATATTTTATGACCAAGTAAGGATACTTCAGAAAATGATAAATCACCATATAATACAACTATAGTTGCAGCAACAATTTGAACAATTAATTTATATCTAGCAGGTACCGAATTAATATCATCAATAAAACCAATTAATATAAGTAAGAATCCCCCAATTAATATCGATAGCATTTGAGTACTAATTTCACCATAAAGCATGTATCCTAACAAAAATGCTAAATAAATGGCAAGTCCTCCTAACCTTGGCATTGGAACCTTATGAATCTTTCTTGCATTAGGTTCATCCATTGCTCCAACATGAGTTGCCACTTTTTTTACAATTGGTACAAGTATTAAACTTGTTAAAAGAGTTACAATAACTATAACAAATACATTATGATCATTTACAACTAAATTCATATTTAACTCCTAGTAATAATATTATAACCTAAAAAAAATGAAAATAAAAGAATTAACGTTTATTTTCCAAAGTCTTAATTCAAATTTATTATTAATAAATTTGAATTTCCATTATTTTTTTATTGTTAATCTAATTTTATGATTCTTCTTAAAAGTATTGATATCAGTTATTATATCTTTTAACAAATTCTTATTGCAAATTACACCTAATTGTTTTATAAAATATATTCTAAAGATTAAAACGATTTTCCAATATGCATAATTCAATTCTTTTCCACTAAAAATTATTTTTCTTTTATTTTCATTTAAATGAGAAAAATAATTTCTATGATTAAGTGATTTATAAAGAAATATTTCTTTTTTATCATTATTTACAGTATTTATTTTTCTTCTATCAGATTGAGATAATACTAGTTTGCATGTTCTATCTTCAATAAATATTTTTTCTATTATTTCGTAATAATCTAGTTTTTCCGTTTTAGATTCGTATAGACATCTATATATTCCTTCAATAGCTTGTAATATCATAGCAATTTTAATTTCTTTATAATTTTTTTTATTCGTTATCGCAAAATATACATCTTTTAATATATATGTTTTTTTTACTATATCTTCATATGTTTTAAGGACATTTTTATTTAAAGTGTTAGAATCTATCATCACAATATTACTACTTCTAAGTGATGTTTTATCCTCATATCCATATTTATCAGCTATCGATGAATAATACTCCATTTTATAATTTTCAGATACTATAATTCTAGAAATTATTTTTAAACCAGTGCCTAAATATAACATCAATATTTCATAAATTTCATATAAAATTTTATCCAAAATAGATAGCGATACTTTAAAAGAACTTTTGATTGACAAATATAAAACACATTTATTATCATAGTATTTCTTTTTAAAAATCACTTTTTTGCTAGATCTATAATAAAACTCAATATTATTAGATATATAATTATGTTGAATAAATTTTGGAACTTCAAACTGCACTTGTATTTCTTTGGTTCTAATGTCTTCGTATTTTTCCTTAGAATTTTTTATAATATAATCGATACTATCACAGTAAATATGAACATTCATGTCAAGCAAATCAATTGAAAATCCAAAAATGCAATTGTTGCAATAATAATATTCTCCAGTTTCTGAAAGCAATAATAAATTTTGTTCTTTAATATCGCTATTTTGAAACTTTTTTTTCAAATCAAAAAGTTTCAAAAATGATGTATAATCAATTTGAGACCTAGATATTTTTCTGTTTTGCAAATCTAGGTTCCAATCAACTTCTAATTGAACACCATTACTTTTTATAATTTTAATAATTCTTATATTATCATACATTTAAAACTCCATATTCAATATTAATTTATATAATCATGATATTCTTTTAATACAATTTCTCTAATGGATTCCATCATTTTTATTAATTTTTCTACATGATTTATACCATCTTTTCCGTTATATTTTAAACATATATAATCATATTTCTTTTGTTGATAATTAGGATATCTTAAAGACATATAAAACTCATTGATTGTTGTTATTTTATTTTCTTTTTTGAATTTTTTTATAATATCCAATTCATTGTGATAAAAATTTTTAAAAACTTTATAAATTTCAGTTTTGTCATTATATAATTCTTTTAAGTCATTAAATAGTATATCAATTTCATGTGTGTTTTCAAAATTAACATTTTTTATTAAAATCAAGCCTTTTACAAATAATTCCATACATTGATAGCAATCAAAAAGTGCCGGCAAGAATAATATAGAGTCACTTTTTAGCACATTCTTTTGCATATTTTCTTCTGCTTCTTTTTCTGATTTTCCAAATCCAAAAGTCATATTTCCACTGTTTATTATATTTTCCAATAAAAGTTTTGAACTTTGATAATATTGATCCGCTAATATAAAATAATTTTTTGTTAATAGTATATTTTGATTCATATTTCACAACTTACCCCCTTTCATATTTCCAAATACTTGGCATATTCAAAACTAATTATTTCACCATTCTTTGTATCAATCCATCCCTTAAACCCATGAGACCAATCAGACAATTCTTTAGCACTTTTATTTTTAAAAGTACTAATAATTTTGTCTAGCACTTGAATTTCATCATCATTAAAACAAGATAAATCTGCTTTTTGAGATGGAACAAAAAGCATAAATGTATCATCTTTAGATGATTCTACAGAAATATAATCATTCTTAATAAGAAAATTTATTAAGGTATCTTGATTATTAACAATAGGCCCAAACGGGGCATTAGCATATCTAAAACTGCTAATTGTAACATTATTGAGTTTATAACTTTCAAAATCAACGCCAAATAAATGTTTCATTAATTGTGTTCTATTTAACTTACCATAATTTAATATATATAACACTACATTGATGCTTTTATAATCAATATCAACATTTATTTTATCCAATATTTTATAATATTCCTTTTTAGTTAAAGAATTATTATTTTTTAAAATATAATAAATATAATTTTTGTCTTTTGTTAAATTAATATAGGTATCAAGATATTCTTTTTGTGGTAATGATTCCGCATTTTCATATCTTGTAATAGTTTTTTTACTCCATCCAAGAACTGTTGCAAAAAGTTCTTGAGATAAATTTAATGATTCTCTTATTTCTTTTAATTTTTTAAAACTCAAACCATACAAATTTAAATACGCATCATATACTTTATATAACCCCTCATCTACGGAATCAAAATTGTATTCAGTTTTACAATTTGGGCATGTAAAAACATGATCATCAACATAAACATCTCTGCCATGAACATTATATTTTGTTTTTTCAACTCTTACATTGCCATATACTTCTTTATCACATGTAAAACAATACATTTTTTCCATTTTTTAAATACTCCTCTCTTACTAATAATTACTTTCATGAAATGATAAACAAACAACTTTGTTTCTATAAGTCAATTTTATATATACTTTTTTACCATTAATGTATATTATAAATTCATACATTTCAGTATTAAAATCCCTTTTAGAATCATAATCGTTACTTACATCAATACAGTCTTTTTCTTCTAAATTTAAAATATACTTCCATATTTCTTTTTCTTTAAATATACCTATATCTATAAGTGCTTTACTAGCAGATATATATTTTCCATTTACTTTTACTAATCTTGTGTTAATAAATATATAATTACCTTTTTTAATTTCTCTTTTACATAAGTTTAAAAATGGTTTTATTGCTTGTTTTGAAATTTCCGATAACGTTGATACCATTAACCCTCCTTTTTATATAAATTTTTCCTTATGCCTACATTATATCGCAAAAACCAATCGGCGTCAATTGTCTCCGACTGTTTTTGTTAAAAATTATTTCCCTTGCAATTCTTTCTTATTCTTTTGACCTTTATAAACAGCAAAACCTATACCACCGCATGCAACAATTGCTAAACCTATAGCAAAATCTGAGTCACCATCACTCTCTTCTTCAACAACATCTTCTTTTACTGACTCTTCGGTATTATTAATTACTTTTTCATATTCACAACTATCATCAGAAGTATTAGCTTCTGAATTATAATTTATTGCAGCATCGTCCATACAACCATAAATAATTGGTATACAGCTTCCATCATCCTTTTCAGCACTAGCATCATAGTTTATAGAGTCTGTATCTGTACAACCATATTTATAATACTCACAACTTCCATCATCACTATTGGCATTAGAATTATAATTCCTTGCACTTTTATCAGTACATCCCCTAATAACATCTGGTGTACATGTACAACTTGGACTAAGTGTTCCATCACTACATACTTGTCTTCCATCGGGGCTGCATCCTACTACCCCACCGTGCCAAGAACAACATCCTCTTTGGGCATTTACAGATATTGGCAATAAAAATATAAATAAAGTAATAATCAATAAAATTCTCTTCACAAAACAACTTCCTTTACAACTAGCAAATATTATAGTAAAAAAAATTACAATTGTCTATTATTTAGATAATAAAAATCTTATGTGCAGTTATAATAGATATGTAACATTTATTCCAATTTGCCATCAAAATTT
>ERZ1643251.1951-NODE-1951-length-21852-cov-25.178327_pt1 | contig 21852 bp, 17 predicted proteins | sample MGYA00579261_ERZ1643251 | MGnify/ENA primary metagenome ERZ1643251 (study PRJEB29033, sample SAMEA4952267) | chicken gut metagenome | biome: Broiler Chicken; feature: Gastrointestinal Tract; material: Caecum | place: Ireland | collected 2018 | study: Broiler... | reverse complement strand
TTATATCAGAGGTCATATGTCTTTTTCAATTCCCGACAAACAATTACACTATCAAGTAAAAAATTAGGTTGATTTTTTTAGAACTCTATAATATAATATTTGTGTAAGTTTTTTCTGAGTTTAAATTTACTCCTTAAATTTTTACTTGGATTAAACCGTTTATTAGATAAGGAGGATTAATAATGGCTGTTACTAAAGAAGAAAAAGCTAAATTAGTTAAAGAATTTGGTAAGAATGAAAATGATTGTGGTTCTGCTGAAGTACAAATTGCTATTCTTACACATGAAATTAATGATTTAACTGAACATTTAAAAGTACATAAACATGACTATCATTCTAATCGTGGACTTTTAATGAAAGTTGGTAAAAGAAGAAAATTACTTGCTTATTTAAAAGAAAATGATGTTGTTAGTTATAGAAATGTAATTAAGAAATTAAATTTAAGAAAATAAGGGCACTAAAATTTTTAGTGTCTTTTTTTATAGAAGGAGCATTGTATGAAGAAAGTATTTAAATTAGATTTTTTAGGAAGAGAATTAGTTGTAGAAACAGGAGAACTTGCTAAACAAGCAGATGGAGCAGTATTAGTGCGTTATGGGGATACAGTAGTGTTATCTGTTTGTGTTATGGGTAAGGAAGTACCTAATCAAGACTTTTTTCCTCTTCAAGTTTTATATCAAGAAAAGTTATATTCTGTAGGAAAAATTCCTGGTGGATTTATTAAAAGAGAAGGTAGACCTAGTGATTCAGCAACACTTGCAGCTAGACTTATTGATCGACCTATTAGACCGATGTTTGATGAGAATTTAAGACAAGAAATACAAGTGGTTAATACAGTATTATCAGTTGATCCAGATAATTCACCAGAAATGGCTGCACTATTTGGAACAAGTTTATGTCTTGGAATTTCAAAAATTCCTTTTGATGGTCCAGTAAGTGGAGTTATTGTTGGTAAAGTAGATGGAGAGCTTGTTATTAATCCAACAGCTGAAGAAGTGGAAGCAAGTACACTTTCTTTAACTGTTGCGGGTACACGCGATGCTATATGCATGGTTGAGGCAGGAGCACAAGAATTAAGTGAAAAAGATATGCTTGAAGCTTTAATGTTTGGGCATGAAAATTTAAAGAAATTATGTGAATTCCAACAATCTATAATTGATGAGATTGGACAAGAGAAGATCGAACTTGTAAAAGCTGAGATTGATCCAGAGATTGATGCTGCAGTTAGAGAATTTGCAACAAAAGATATGTTAGCAGCAATTCAAATTAAAGATAAATTAGAAAAATATGCAGCGATTGATGCTGTGTTAGATAGAGCAGTGGAAAACTTTACGGAAGTTTATGCAGAAGATGAAGATTGTGATGAAAAGATTAAACAAGTAGAAAAAATAGTTCATTTGATTGAAGCGGAAGAAGTAAGAAAACTAATTACGGATAAACATATCCGTCCAGATGGAAGAGCAATGGATGAGATAAGACCTTTATCTTGTGAAATAGACCTTTTACCACGTACTCATGGTTCAGCTGTATTTACAAGAGGGGAAACACAAGCACTTGCTACAACTACTTTGGGAGCAATTGGTGAACATCAAATTCTTGATGGTTTAGGCTTAGAAGATTCTAAGAGATTTATGTTACATTATAATTTCCCAGCATTTTCAGTAGGGGAAACAGGAAGATATGGAGCACCTGGTAGAAGAGAAATTGGTCATGGTGCTTTGGGTGAAAGGGCACTTGCTCAAGTTATTCCATCAGAAGAAGAATTCCCTTATACAATTAGAGTTGTAAGTGAAATATTAGAATCTAATGGAAGTAGCTCTCAGGCAACTATTTGTGCTGGATGTTTAAGTTTAATGGCAGCTGGTGTACCAATTAAAGCACCTGTTGCAGGTATTGCTATGGGACTTATCGAATCAGCAGATAAAAAGAAATATACCATATTAACAGATATCCAAGGACTTGAAGACCATATGGGAGATATGGACTTTAAGGTAGCAGGTACTAAAAAAGGTATTACAGCACTACAAATGGATATTAAGATAAAAGGTGTTACTGAAAAAATATTAAAAGAAGCTTTAGCACAAGCTAAGATAGCAAGAATGCAAATCCTCGATGTTATGGCAGAATGCATTCCTGAACCAAGAAAGAGCTTATCAAAATATGCTCCTAAGATTGATACATTTATGATTAATCCAGATAAAATTAAAGACGTTATTGGTCGTGGTGGGGATATGATTACCAAGATTATTTTGGAAGCTAGTAATGTTAAGAGTGTTAATGATAAAGATGCTGTTAAAGTTGATTTAGAAGATGATGGTAGAGTTATTATTTATCACAATGATGCAAGTATTATTGCTAAAACTAGAGCAATGATTGAAGATGTTGCTAGAGAAGTAGAAGAAGGAGCTATTTATACAGGTCGCGTTGTCAAAGTAGAAGATTTTGGATGTTTTGTAGAGTTATGGCCTGGTTGTGAAGGATTAGTCCATGTATCAGAACTTGATACAAAAAGAGTAGATAAACCTAAAGATATAGTTTCAGTTGGAGATAAAATTTTGGTTAAAGCTCTAGGTTACGATAATAGAGGAAGACTTAATTTATCTAGAAAACAAGCCTTGCCTAAGTCTGATAAAAAAGAGGATAAAAAGAAAAAACATTAATCAAAAAGAGAATTAGTTAAGGATTTGTTACTAATTCTCTTATTTTTATTTTCTTATCTATTTTTCCTAATAAATAATCACAAGATATATTAAATATTTTAGCATATTCCATTAAAAAACTAGTCAGGATTAATGTTTTACCATGTTCATATCTAGATATTACACCATTATCTGTATTTAATATTTTAGCTAATTTATCTTGAGTATATTTATGTTCTTTTCTAATTTCTTTTAATCTTATAGGATATAGATTTTTATCTATATCCATTTTCATATTCTTATATTTTTTATCTATTTTATTTAATCCTAATATATAATCAATAGAACACTTATATATTTTACATAAATCAATTAATCTGGGTAGAGGAATCATAGCTATTTCTAATTCCCATAAAGAATAAGTACTTCTTGATACTCCTAATTTTTTAGCTAATTCTTCTTGAGAAATACCATCTTCTTCTCTCATAAATTTAATATTTAATTTTAAAGGGGGAATGTTTCTATCTCTTATTTCTATTATATTCATGCTCATTTCTCCATATATGTGTTCATTATTACATAAATATGAAAGGCTAAAAATTACATGCTGCTAATTAACATAAAAATATTGATTTTTACTCAATGATAATGTATACTAGAAATATAAGATAGGAAAATATATGAGAATAATTTGACAAGTTTTGATAACGTTTGTCGAATACCATGTATTCTCTATAAAAGTGTGATATTATTCATGGGAAAAGAGGAGCAAAGAATGGAAATAGAAACTTTAAAAAGAAGTCATATTAAAAGAAATATCATTATAGGAGTAGTAGCAGTACTCATAATAAGTGCAATAATACTTAATTTTACTAGAGCAAAATATAGAAGTGTAGCAAGTGTACCAATAGTAAATAGTACAGTTAATTATGAATTATCAGACTTAAATACAGTAGCAGTTTACATACAAGAAGGAGAAGATTACACTAAAACAGATACCATCCCAGAAGAAGGATACACACTAAACCAAGAAAAGAGTTATTGTAAAGTAAATGACAGTGATATTAATGCAACAATTAATTATGATACAAATACTAAAACATTAAGTGTATCCCCACTAACAACAAAAGGAACAAAATGCTATTTGTATTTTGATGAAGAATCAAATGCAGGAGAACAAATCTTAGCAAATTATCTAACAAAGACTACAAGAAGTAGCTTTACTAGTACAGTAACAGCAAGTAGCACAGGGACTATTTATTATGCAGATACAAGTAAAGGAAGAACATATTACTTTGCAGGGAATCCTACAGACAACTGGGTAAGCTTTGCAGGATTTTATTGGAGAATTATAAGAATAAATGAAGATGGAAGTATAAGATTAATCTATAATGGAACAGGAAAAGGTACAACAGGAACAAGTACTCAAATCCAAACAAGTGCATTCAACAGTTCGTACAATAATAATATGTATGTAGGATATATGTATCGAAGTAATCAAGTGCATGGACTCACAACAGATAGTACAATAAAAATAGAGTTAGATCAATGGTATGAAGAGAACTTGCAAAGCCATGCAGACAAGATCAGTACAGAAGCAGGGTTCTGTGGAGATAGAACGTCAACAACAAGTTCAAGCGGAGCACCAAATGATACAGGAGGAACAGGAACAACACAAACCTATTATGGAGCAAGATATAGACTGAATACAAATAAAACACCAACATTTGAATGTCCAGATGCAGACCATGACTTGTATACAGTATCAAGTGCAAATAGTGGAAATAAAGCATTAGATTATCCAATAGGACTTATTACAGCCGATGAAGTAGCTTATGCAGGAGGAGTAGTTGGTCAAAGCAATAATGGCTATTACCTCTATACTAATCAATATTATTGGACAATGTCTCCGTGTGGCTTTAACGGCAGTTATGCTGGCGTGTTCAGTGTGGGTTCGGATGGCTCCCTCGACAACGTCAACGGCGTGTATTGGACTGAACCTGGTGTGCGCCCAATAATCAATCTGGCCCCTAATGTAATAATCACAGGAGGAAATGGAGCCGTAGATTCACCATTCGAAATTGCAGCATAATTTTATCACACATTTTCCTATTACTGTCATTCATTTATTCATAATACTATACGCAAAAAGACATGCATCAGGAGGGCAATCAGCCCTCTTTTTGCAGTGTGCCGTGCATGACATATAGCTAGAGGGTGAAAGTCCCTTACACGCGTAGGTATCAACGAAGTGTTAGAGAAGCACAACGCATCAACAGTGATGTTGGGGCTAAAGGAAGTGTGGAACAAAATCATGAACCAACGAACAGAAATTTACTATAAGGCTACATAAACGGATAAGGTTGCTGCACAAACTAAAGTCCAAAAGATACTCGTAACTTTATGTGGTAAAGTAAGTGGTTAAATGAGGAAAGTTATATGTCTTACCACGGGAGGTCTTACGAACAGTTAAGGAGAACCCTATTAAGAAAACTGGTCGAAAAAGGTTTATCGTAAGAAGTCAGCCGAGGTCATAGTACTAGTGAATAACTAGGAAGGACTGAACAATTTATAGTGTTTCAAACACTAAAATCAATTAAGTGTAAAATCAAAATGAATACGTAGGAAAAGTTGGCGTATCCAAGTAATAATTCCTATAAAAGATGTTTCGCTTAATTATGAAATTAGAAAGGAAGAAACGAGTATGGAATTACTAGAGAAAATATTAGATGACAAAAATCTCTATAATGCTTATAAGCAAGTTTACAAAAATAAGGGAGCTAGTGGAGTAGATGGAGTAACTGTTGAAGAATTAGGTGTTTATTTATTTCAACATAAAGAAGAAATAAAAGAACAAATAAGAAACTTAAAATATAAACCTAGCCCAGTAAGAAGAGTTGAAATACCAAAAGAAAACGGTAAAAAGAGAAAGCTTGGAATACCAACAGCAGTAGACAGAGTAATACAACAAGCGATAGTACAAGTAATTACTCCATTATTCGAACCACAATTTAGCGAAACTAGTTATGGTTTTAGACCAAATAGAAGTTGTGAAATGGCAATAATAAAAGCATTAGAGTACTTCAATGATGGTTATGATTGGATAGTAGATATAGATTTACAAGCGTTCTTTGACAATGTAAATCAAGATAAATTGATAGGCATTATCAGAAGAACCATTAAAGATGGAAGAGTAGTGTCATTAATAAGAAAATATCTAGTAAGTGGTGTAATGATAAACGGAGTAGTACAACCTACAAAAGTTGGTACGCCACAAGGTGGTAATTTAAGTCCATTATTATCTAACATTATGCTAAATGAATTAGATAAAGAGTTAGAGAAAAGAGGACTTAGGTTTGTTAGATATGCAGATGATTGTCTAATCATGGTAAAAAGTGAAAAAGCTGCAAATCATGTAATGGAATCAGTAACTAGATATATCGAAAATAAACTAGGACTTATTGTAAATGCCGAGAAAAGTAAAGTGGCAAGACCAAGAGATATTAAATATCTAGGTTTTGGATTTTATACTAAGAAAGGTAAATGGAGACCAAAGCCACACCTAAAGTCAGTTCAAAAGTTTAAATCAAAACTCAAAGATATAACTAGTAGAAGTAATGCTATGTCAATAAGTGATAAAATAACTAAAGTCAATCAAGTCATAAGAGGTTGGATAAACTATTTTAGAATAGCCGACATGAAATGGCTTATGAAAGAGACAAGTGAACACTTAAGGCATAGACTTCGAATATGTATTTGGAAATATTGGAAAAATTCTAAAACTAAATACAAAGCATTAAGAAAGTTAGGAATAACCGAATATAATGCTTATATGGTAGCGAATACAAGAAGAGGATATTATTGGGTAGCAAGCACGGCAGTGTTACATATAGCAATATCTAACAAAAGACTAAAACAAAAAGGCCTAGTGTTTCCACTAGACCATTACCAAAAAGTACATATTGTAATATAAATTGAACCGCCGTATACGAGAACCGTACGTACGGTGGTGTGAGAGGGGCAAAGTAATTATTTACTTTCCTCTACTCGATTGCCTTTTATACATATTTATATGGTCGACATTTTCAATGGCGACCATACCTGTAATTCAAAATTTATTTCTTGCAAATCTATGATTTGCAAATTGGATATAATTTGTTATATACAACTTTGGTGAAGCTTAAATTGTTGCTCTATGTATGCACTATATAGATACATTGTCAGTGAGTATACGAAGTATACGATTTGACAATGGGACCCAATTATTTACATGCTTTTATCTTGTGTTGGTATAGTCTAAATTTGCTTTATTTATGTATTTATGCTATAATTTAGGTAGTTTTAGGGGGTATCGTGGTATGAAGAAGGCTTATAGTTTAGAAGAATCTTATGTATTATTAGATGATATTTCTAAAGTGTTTTTATCATTTTTAAGTCATTTGATGGAAATAGTAGAAGTAAATCAAATTAATTTAGTTGGAGCTGGTAATTCTATTAGTGCTGGTTGGACTGCTATAGATAATAATGTTTGTCCATGGATAGAAAAATTAAAACCTTTTATTGATGCTAATAATAATAGGGGATTAAATATTCAGTTTGCTAATTTTTCTATCGCTGGTAATAATTCTAATAGGCAAATATATGAATTTTTAAGTACTAATCCTAGTTTAGAACAAGTTAAAGAACATTTTTCTTGTATATTTGATGGTTGGAAAGAGACATATAATGGAACTATGTTAGAAAATTATGTGGATAAAGAAGCAGCTATGAGTTTTTATCCTGGAGGATTTAATTATTTGTGTGATTATTATCGAAGTGATGTATTTACGCTTACTACTTTTTTTGGTTGTACTGGAGAATTACTAGATCATTTAGATAAACTTAAATCTAAAGAAGGAAGGGTAAGTATATTTAGAAAAGAAATATTATACATGCAAAAAATAGTTACTTATCTTTTAGCTCAATCTAAGAATTCTTATGTTACTTTGGGTAATTTCCCATTTATTACTAGATATATTCCCATTATTAATTCTTGGATTAAAGATATAAATAAACAGATAGAGAATTGTGCTTTAAATAATCCAAGAACAATGTATTTTGATGGCGTTTATTTAGATTTAGTTAATAGGTATCATGGTAAATTAAAATTAGATAATCATCCTAGTTTAGAGTGGCAATATACATCTTTATATCACTATGTAGAATTTTTGATGAAATATTTACCACTTGCGTTAATGAGACAGGATACTATTCAAGATAAATTTGTTTTAGAAAGAAAATATCATGCTTTAGATTATGATGGAAATATGAGAGAAAGAATGAAACAAGAGTACTAAATTTAGCACTCTTGTTTTATATTTTCTATATCTTGTTTACTTAGACCAGTGTATTTTATAATAGCCTTCATACTTATTCCGTCTTGAAGCATGTTCTTAGCAGCTTTAATCATTTTTTCATGTTCTTCAGCACGACCTTTGGCTTCTGACTTAGCTTTTTCATACTCTATCTTATCTTGGAATGTTGTTCCTTCTTCTTTTAAAAACTGGTCTACATAAGCAATCGCTTGCTCCATTACATCATCTCCCTTCGCGATTTTTTCCATTTCTTCTAAACTTTCTGCGTTCATTAGTTTTACCCACCTTACTAATCTTGATTCTCTTTTATTGTATACTATTTTACTGACTTTATCAAGTCTTATTAGGTACATAACTATGAATTCATTATTTAAGTTAGGTGATTCAATTTTTCTAACAAATCCATAATCATTTACTATGTCTTTATTTTCTTCTCTATAATCTCCTGTCATAAAGTTGATGCTGTATACTTTTTTAGCATTTATATAAAGATCTCCTCTTTTTAACTGATTAGCAAATAATCTAGATAAATAAGATGCACTCTTCATAAATTCTTCTTGTGAAAAGGATGTATACATTTCTATAGACATATACTCAGTATCTTCTAAAATGGCTACTACATCACTATAGAACACTTTATCTTCTAGATTAGCTCCATATATAGAATAATCTTTAAATACTTGTAAGTTTTCTATTTTCTTAGATACACCAATATAATCAAAGAAAGATTTTATTAAATCAAAAGCTACATCTTTATGACTAAAGACATACTTAAATAAGATATCATTTGTTAATTTAACAAATGTATCAGTCTTCATCATCTTCACCTCCTCTCATTTAGGAATAGCGTTTATCATAACATAAGGAGATGGTGGAATTTGTCGAACCGTGGAAAAGCCTTTCAAAAAGTTGATTTTTTGTTTAAGTTGGTGTAAAGTATCTTTTTTTCAAACATTCCTTTTGGTATAATTAATAAGAAGGTGAAGTATATGTTTGATAAATTAAATGATAAACAAAAAGAAGCAGTAATGCATATAGATGGACCATGTTTAGTTATAGCAGGGGCAGGGTCAGGTAAAACTAAAGTATTAACTACACGTATAGCATATCTACTTGAACAGGGGATAAGTGATTATAATATTTTAGCAATTACTTTTACGAATAAAGCTGCGAAAGAGATGAGAGAAAGGTTAAATGTACTAGTTCCTAATAATCATGTCTTTGTTGGTACGTTCCATTCTTTTGGACTTAAAATTATTAGAGAAAATATTGAAGAACTTGGAATGACTAAGAACTTTACGATACTTGATAGTGATGATGTATTAAGTTTAATCAAGAAGATTATGAAGAATTTAGGAATAGATGTTAAAGAGATCAGTCCTTATTTTGTACGTAATAAAATTAGTTTTATTAAAAATGAAAATTTAAGTGATGTAGAATTAGATAAGTTTTTTAATACACCTGTTGAAAAGGAAGTAGTAAAGATTTATCATGAATATCAAAAACTTTTAAGAAGAAATAATTCTGTTGATTTTGATGATTTATTATTACTTCCTGTAGAATTATTTAAGAAAAATAAAGATATACTTGAACACTATCAAGAACACTATCAATATATTTTAATTGATGAGTATCAAGATACTAATGAAGTACAATATAAATTAAGTAAGATGCTAGCAGCTAAATATAAGAATATATTTGTTGTTGGTGATCCCTCTCAATCTATTTATGGTTTTAGAGGAGCTAATTTTAGAAACATACTTGATTTTGAGAAAAACTTTAAAGATACTAAAGTAGTTAAGTTAGAACAGAATTATCGTAGTACAAAAAATATTTTGGATGCAGCCAATAGTGTAATTAAAAACAATAAAGAGAGAAAAGATTTAGATTTATATAGTACTTTGGGTGATGGTGTTAAAGTTAAATATATGCGTAGTTATGATGAGAAACATGAAATAGCTTTAATTGTAGATGAGATAAAGAAGCTTTTAAATGAAGGATATACTTATCAAGACATAGCTATATTTTACAGGACTAATGCTCAATCAAGAAATGTAGAAGAAGTGCTTCTTAAACATAATTTTCCTTATAAAGTTGTTGGCAGTTATTATTTTTATAATAGAAAAGAAATTAAAGATTTGTTATGTTATTTAAGACTTATTAATAATAAAGATGATGATGTTAGTTTAAGAAGAGTTATCAACACTCCTAAAAGAAAAATTGGGAATAAAAGTGTACTTGATTTAGAAAGAAGAGCGAGTGATGCAGGAATATCGATGTTTGATGCGATAGAAGAGGGGAAAGAATTAGAGTTTAAAGAACTTATTTTAGAATTACAGAGGGATGCTCTTAATTTGTCTTTAACAGAACTTATTGATGATGTGTTAGATAAAAGTGGTCTTAAGAAAGAACTTGAAGTAGAAAATACTTTAGATTCACAATTAAGATTAGAAAACTTAATGGAGTTTAAGAGTATTACCGCTAGTTTTGAAGCTAGAACTGGTTCAGTTAATTTAAATGATTTTTTAGATGAAGTTAGTTTGATCGCTGATATCTCTGAACATCAAGATGATGATAATGTGATTACGTTAATGACTTTACATAGTGCTAAAGGTTTAGAGTTTCCTGTAGTATTTATTATTGGTATGGAAGAAGGGATTTTCCCTCATCAAAATGCTTTTATTGAAGGAGATGCGGGAATTGAGGAAGAAAGAAGACTTTGTTATGTTGGATTTACTAGAGCTAAAGAAAGACTATATTTAACTAACTCTAAGAAAAGAATGCTTTATGGTAAAACTACGAATAATTCTCCTTCTAGATTTATTAGTGAAATTCAAGGTGATGTGTTAGAAACCATTAATAATAATTTTAGAGAAGAAAAACCTTTTGACAAAAGTGATGTTTATATTGATGATGATGTAGAATATCAAAAGGGAGATATTGTTATGCATACGATTTATGGGAAAGGCGTAGTATTGGATGTTGATGAAAAATTTGTAAATATTGCTTTTGCTAAAAATTTTGGTATTAGAAAACTCATGAAAAATCATAAGAGTCTAAAGAAAATTTAGGCTTTTTTCATGTACAAAAGGTTTGTGTTTTAATGTTAGTTAATGGTATAATTAAATTAGGGAGGGGTTATTAATGGTTGAACAATTAAAAAGAGATTTTGCTAATTTATGTAATAACTCTGAAAAAATAACTCCTACTATACATTTAAATATGCAAGAAGTTAAAACAAATGGGAAAAAGCTTTTGTATATTGAAGTTCCAGAATCTGAAGAAGTAAGGATTGCTTTCTTTAACAATACCAGATAAGCCAAAAAGTAAAAATCAAAAATACATTGCCAATGCAAATGAAACATTTATAAAAAATGCCATGGATGATGTTAAAAAGATTGGTGGCGATACCATGGAAGATGACTGATTAAAATTGATTAAAAGTAATTGCTCTCCCTTATGAGATTTGATATAATTAAGAAAACTAAGGAGGCTATATGGAAAAGACATTGGTAGTTATGGCAGCAGGTATGGGTAGTAGGTTTGGTGGTTTAAAACAGATCGAACCAGTAGGTCCAAATGGAGAATTTATTTTAGATTATTCTGTTTATGATGCTTATCTTGCTGGTTTTACAAAGGTAGTTTTTGTTATAAAAAAAGAACTTGAAGTTGTATTTAAAGAAACCATTGGAAGTAGGCTTGAAGATCATATTGAAGTAGCTTATGCTTATCAAAATATAGAGGATATTCCTTTTGATAAGAAGTATTTAATAGAAAAGAGAACTAAACCTTGGGGGACTGTTCAGGCAGTGCTTTGTGCTAAAGATTATGTTAGTGGAGATTTTGTTGTTATTAATGCAGATGATTTTTATGGGCGTGATACTTATAAAAAGGCAAGTAAGTTTTTAGATAGTAATCACGATGATAATGTTTATGCATCCATTACTTTCCCTTATATTAAGACTGCTTCTTTATATGGAAGTGTTAAGAGGGCTGTTTGTTATATTGATGGAGATGATATTACCAAATTAGTAGAAAGTAGTATTACTACTATGGGGGATTATGCTCAAGCTAGACCTTTGGATGGAAGTGCTGAATTTCCAATAGAGCTTAATCAAGCAGTATCGATGAATGTTTTTGCTTTTAAATATACTTTTTTTGCGTATTTAGAAGAATATTTTACTGAGTTTTTTAAACAGGATGATGAAGCTATTTTAAATAGTGAGGCCTTACTTCCTGATGTAGTAGAAAAAAATATTTTTAATGGTAAAATTAAACTTAAAAATGTACCTACAAATAGTAATTGGTATGGTGTTACTTATAAAGAGGATTTAGAGGGGGTAAAAAAGGCTATAAGTGATTTGATCAAGGAAGGAGTTTATCCAAATAAACTATGGAAGATGTAAAAAAACGTATAGAAGAATTAACTAAGATATTAAATCAAGCTAATTATGAGTATTATAATTTAGATAATCCTAGTATTACTGATCAAGAGTATGATAAGTATTTAAGAGAATTAATTAATTTAGAAGAGAAATATCCTGATTATGCTGATCCTAATAGTCCAACAAAAAGAGTTGGCGGGGAAGCAATTGATAAGTTTAATAAAGTAAGTCATGCTATTCCTATGATTAGTTTATCTAACGTTTTTAATGAAGAAGAAATTCGTGATTTTGATAAAAGAATTAGAAATGCAGGATTTAAACCTGAATATGTTTGTGAACTTAAAATAGATGGTCTTAGTGTTTCTCTTCATTATGAACATGGTAAACTTAAATTTGCAGCAACAAGAGGAGACGGAGTAGTTGGCGAGGATATTACTCATAATGTTAAGACGATTAAGACGGTTCCTCTAGATTTGGGGAAAGATATAGATATTGAAGTACGTGGCGAAATCTATATGAATAAGGCTACTTTAGAAAAGCTTAATCGGGAAAGGGAAGCTAAGGGTGAGGTTAAACTACAAAATGTTCGAAATGCTGCAGCTGGTTCTATTAGACAATTAGATCCAAAGGTGGCTGCTAAAAGACATTTAGATACATGGATTTATCATTTGCCTAATCCTCTTGATTATGGAATAACTACCCATTTTGAAGCACTTAATTATATGAAAGAATTAGGTTTTAAAGTTAATCCTGCTTCTAAATTAGTGGGAGATATCAATGGTATTTTAGCTTATATAAGAGAGTATACAGAAAAAAGAAATACTCTTCCTTATGAAATAGATGGTATTGTTATTAAAGTAAATGATATTAGAATGCAACAAGAACTTGGTTCAACTGTCAAATATCCAAGATGGGCTACAGCTTATAAATTTCCAGCTGAAGAAGTACTTACGAAACTTATTGACATAAAATTTACAGTGGGGCGTACAGGACAGGTTACTCCGAATGCGGTTTTAGAGCCAGTTTTAGTTATGGGTTCTACGATTAGAAGGGCTACTTTACATAATGAAGATTATTGTAGGAGTCTTGATTTACACATTGGTGATGTTGTTTCTATTAAAAAAGCTGGTGATGTTATTCCTGAGGTGGTAGAAGCAAAACCTGAGAGAAGAGTAGGAACTGAGCGACCATTTGAGATGATTAGCACTTGTCCTATATGTGGTAGTTCTTTGGTTAAAAAAGGAAATGTTGATTATTTTTGTGTAAATGATAATTGTCCCAAAAAGAATATTGAAAGTCTGATTCATTTTGCAAGTCGTAATGCGATGAATATTGATGGCCTTGGGGATGAGATAATAGAAGATTTTTATAATGAGGGCTTTATTCGAAGTATACCTGATTTTTATCATTTGAAGGATCATAGAGAAGATATTATTGAGCTTGAAGGCTATGGGAATAAAAAAGTATCTAATTTACTTCTTGCTATTGAAGAAAGTAAAAATAATAGTGTTGAACGGCTTATTTTTGGCTTGGGTATTTCTGGAATTGGGTCTAAGAATGCTAAACTTTTAGCTTCTACTTATAAGGATATTCACAGTCTTAGTAATGCTACTTATGAAGAACTGATAGAAATTAAAGATATTGGTGATGTTTTAGCACGAAATATTGTAAACTTTTTTGCGAATCCAAGTAATATAGAACTTATTAATACTTTGGAAGATTTAGGTGTTAATATGAAATATTTGGGAGCAGAAGTTAAAGAAAATGAGAATTTTACAGATAAAAAATTCGTCATTACGGGTACAATTAGTTTTATGAGTAGAGATGAGATTAAATCACTAATTGAGTCGTATGGTGGTAAATGTATTGATAGTGTTAGTAAAAGAGTAGATGTAGTAATTGTGGGAGATGCTCCAGGAAGTAAGTATACGAAGGCAATTGAGCTTGGAATTGTGATTTGGAATGAAAATAAATTTAAAGAAATTGTAGATAGTTTGTAAACTATTTACATTTTTTATTGACAATGATTGTAAAATAATTATAAATTGTCTTCTAAGCTAAATAATGTTATAATAAATTAGCTATGAGGTGAATGAATGAAGAAATTGAAAAAAATATGGCAAGAAAATAGTGTGCTTTTTGTATTACTTTTTATTTTAATTGCTTGTTTAGTTGCTATATGTGTAGTAGTTGTAACTTATTTTGTGGGGGATTCTAGTTCTAAATATGGGGATCGTTTAGAAGGAATTGAGGATTATCCGTTTTCAGAAGATACACAAAATGAAATAATTGGCAAGATAAAAGAAGAGAAAATAGTAGAAGATGTTACGATGCGAGTTAGTGGGAAAATTATTTATATTACTATTACTTTTGCACCAGAAACTACGTTAGTTGAAGGACAAAGTATAGCGCTTGCAAGTTTAGATTATTTTAGTGAAGAAACCCTTAGTTTTTATGATCTAGAATATATGATAGAAGCTGATGGTACAGAGGAAACAGAAGGATTCCAACTTATCGGTGCTAAGAATGTGTCAGGTACTGGTGGCATTGTTTGGAATAATAATACAGAATTTGATGATGAGGAAAATACAGAAGAGTAGGTAGTTTATGAAAAATAAGAAAAGTGTAATTATTACCATAGTAGTTATTCTAGCAGTAGTCATTATTGGTCTTGTTACATATAGAATATTAAATGATGAGACTAGGCTCACTGCTAGTGAAAGAAGATGGATTAATAATAATATTAATACAGTTCAAAATATTAATGTTGTTAATAATATTAATTTGTTTGGTAATACGGGTGCAGGAGTTTTTTATGAATTTTTAAATGATTTAGAGTTAGAATATCAATTAGATTTTAATCCTGTTACCTTTAATTATGGGGAAAGTACTAGTGGACTTACTCTTGGAGTTACGACAACTTTAGGAGATAATGATTTTGTTTTTTATACAGATCATTATGTTTTAGTGGGAATGGAAGAAGAAATTGTTGTTAACTATGAAGATTTGTCTGGTATGAATATTGGAGTTATGAATACAGATGCTTCTTATATTAGTCGTTATTTGACTAATGTTAGTGATGTAACTTTGAGTCAATATGAAAATGAAGAAGCTTTGTTAGAAGCTTTTGGTGAACAAGAAGATATAGAATATATTATTGTTCCTCTATCTATTTACTTAGATGAAATATTAGCTAATGATTATTATATTTTATATCATTTATCTGATATTAAACTTTATTATGTAATTAGAGGTAATGATGATACTTTGACTAGTATTATAGAGAAGTTTTATCAAACTTGGTATCTAGATAATTTAGAAGAATATCTAAAGAGAGAAGAGTTTAGTTTGTTTACATCTGCTTTAAATATTAGTGAGACAGAAGTAGATGCTATGCGTAGTGTAACTTATAATTATGGATTTATTAATAATAGTCCTTATGAAGTAATTATGAGTGGTAATTATGGTGGTATTATTGCCATGTATTTATATGATTTTAGTGAGTTTAGTGATATAGAATTTAATTATACAAAATATAGAAATATTAATCGATTTGAGCGAGCAATAAATAATGGGGATGTTGATTTATACTTTAATTATTATCATTTAAGTGATAATTATTATGAGATTAATTCGAATATTATTGTTCGTTATAGTGTAGTTGCTAGTAATGAAAATAATTTAGTTGTTAATAGTATAGAAAGTTTAGTTGGACAGACTGTTTATGTTGAAGAAGATAGTATTTTGCATGAATATTTAAATGGTATTAATGGAATAAATATTGAAACTTATGAAGATGAAGGAGATTTAAGAAAGCTTAATCGTAGAGATGTAATTATAGTTATAGATAAAAATATATTTGATTTATATTCTGGTAGTAATTTATCTAATTATACGGAAAGATATAGTGATTCTTTAAATCAAACTTATCAATTTAAATCTAGAACAGATAGTGCTTTTTATCGTTTATTTACTAAATATGCTATGTTTATTGATAATAATGAAGTAATTTATGATGGAATGTATAGCCATTCTATGACTGTTAGAACAGGTAGTATTCTAGGAACTATTGCTAAATATATTTTACTTACTATACTTGTTTTTGCAGTAATCTTTATTATTTTTTATAAGAGTAGTAAGAGAATTAGAGTTGCTAAGAAATTCAGAAAAGAAAATAAGATGAAATTTATAGATCAACTTACTAGTCTTAAAAATAGAAATTATCTCAATGAATATATTCATAATTGGAATAATAATACTGTTTATCCACAAACTATGATTGTAATAGATTTAAATAATATTCAATTTATTAATGATACTCTAGGATATGAAGAGGGAGATAAACAGATTAAAGCAGCGGCGAATATTCTTATTAAGACACAACTTGATAATAGTGATATTATGCGTACTGATGGTAATGAATTCTTAGTTTATTTAGTTGGATTTACACAGAAACAAGTTACTAATTATATTCATAAATTAAATAAAGAATTTAAAAAACTACCATATGAATATGGAGCTGAATTTGGTTATTCAATGATTAATGATAATGTTAAAACTATTGAAGATGCTATTATAGAAGCTACAGATGAAATGAAGAAACAGAAGAAGAAGAGTGAGGATGAAAATGCGAGATAAAATAAAAAGGGGGGCTAGTAATTTCTTTAAAATTATTACTAAACCAGAGATGGAAGTCTTACCTGGACATCTCGCTTTTTCTTTTGTTTTGTCTATAGTACCAACACTTACGATCCTTACCTATATAGCGTCTATATTTAATTTTGATTTGCATTTTATTCGTGATTTTATTAGTCAATCTTTTAGTCAAGAATTTGCTGATATGCTTTTGGGGGTTAATGTTGCTATACATGCCGATTGGAATTTCTTTTTGACTCTTATTATTGGTTATATTATTGCTAGTAATGGTGCTGCATCAGTTATTGCTAGTTCTAATATGATTTATGGAATTAAGAATTCTAGTTTTTTAAAAAGAAGATTAAAATCATTAGTTATGATTTTTATTATCATTTTGTTATTTGTATTCTTATTAATCTTTAGTGTATTTGGGAATAAGATTATTGAAATGTTACAATTAATGGATATTAGTGAAAAAATTATTACTAATATTACTTTAATTATTAGTGTTCTTAAAGGGCCTGTTTCTTGGTTTATTATTTTCTTATTTATTAAGATAATATTTACAATGGCACCAGATAAGAAAATACAAAGTAATGAAGTAAATAAAGGAGCTATATTTACAACTGTTGGTTTTATACTTGTTACATATATATATTCTCTTTATACTACTTATTTTGCTAATTATGATGTGTTTTATGGTAATTTAGCAAGTATAGTAGTACTTATGATTTGGCTTTATTTGCTTTCTTATATATTTACTATTGGATTAGCTCTTAATTATAGAGAAGAAGAGATTTCTTTAGAGAAAACACAAAAATTAAAAGTTAAAGAAGAAAATAAGTAACACTATGCTTGTCTGTATTGCCAAACTTTCTTTTAATTTCTTAGATATTTTAATCTATATTAACATTTATAATTACAGCAGAAAAAAACGAACCGTGAGGTTCGGCGAATTAACAAAGTTAATTCTTATGTTCATTTTTGATTGCATTTTTTTTAAGTTTAGTTTATAATTAAGCTATAATAAAGGGGCTAGATAGTATGAATAATAATATGCCAAATAATAATAATGGAAATGGTAATGATTTAAACTCTGTATCTTTGGGAAGTATAGATGTTGGTAATATAAATAATATTCCACCTGTACCTCCTGTTGAAAGTTTAAATACGGAAAATACTGTTCCTAATACTACAATTCCTACTGTGGAAGCAACACCAACTACTCCAACAGAACAGGTTCAAGTAACACCAATTGATAATCCTGTTCCACCAGTAGAACAGGCTCCAGTACAGACTGATACTACTGTAAATCCTGTACCACCAGTTGAGCCTATACAGCCAGTTTCTCCTGTAGAACCCGTAAGTACTATTCCACCAGTGGAACCGATTCCTCCAGTACAACCTGTTAATTATGATGTACCTGAGGCGATGAATACATTTAATACAACACCTGTGTTTAATGAGATTGGTACTGTTCCTCCAATTCCTAATACACCAATTATAGAACCAACTATGAATACTACTCCTGAAAGTCCTAAACAACCAAAAAAGAAAAATAAAATGGTATTTGTTTTGATTATTGTTCTTCTTATTGGTGCTGTTGGAGTTGGCGTGTATATTTTCCTTAATATGTCGAATAGTAGTACTCCTAAAGTTGTAGTAACACCAAAAGAAGTAGTGATTGAAGCAGGTAGTGAGGTTTCAACTAATATAGATGATTATGCTACTTTTAGTGGTATTGCTAGTTCTTCATGTAGTTTAGATACTTCAGCGATTACAGATACAAATGTAGCTGGTAATGAATATACTTTTACTATTACTTGTAATAATGTTAATTATAGTGGTACTGCTAAAGTTGTTGATACAACAGCTCCAGTAGCTGTATTACAACAAGTTACCGTTCAAGTAGGTAGTGAAGTTACTCCAGAGGATTTTATTGATAATTGTACTGATGCATCAGGTGCTTGTACTTATGAATTTAGTGATCCTGATACAGTAGCGGGTTATCTTGCTACGGCTGCTAATTATCATGTAGATATTATTGTAAAAGATAGTGTTGGTAATGAAGAGACAGTAACAGGTACTCTTATTGTTACTGATGATGTTGTTCCTGATATGTATTTAAGTTGTACTATGAATGATGAGGTTATCAGATTTAGTATGATGGAAAATGCTTTAAGTGGGGATATTACTAGAAGCTATACCTTTACTTTTAATAATGTAGAGGATTATAATGCTTATAAGAGTGCTAATCAAGATAGTAGCGAGGTAACTTATCAAAATATAACTGGTGTTCCTTCTTTTGATGATGCAAGTACTTCATTAATTTTAACACAAACTCTTACTAAACAAGAGTTAGATAGAGAAGAAGGAAGAACTCTTCCTACAGCTTATGGAGAACTTAGAGCTTATTATGTAGGAGAAGGATATACTTGTTCAATAGAGCGACCTTAAGGTTGCTTTTTTTCATATATTCTTCACAAATCTGTTATAATATATATGTATTTGGAGGCGATTAATTTTGAAAATACTTGTTTGTGATGATGAAGCTTTAATTAGAAATGTAATTAAAGAATATTTAACACTCGAAAATTATGAAGTTTTAGAAGCGGAGAATGGGTTAGAAGCGATAGATATTATTCAGGAAAATGATGTCGATTTAGTTGTTATGGATATTATGATGCCTAAAATGGATGGATATCAAGCTGTTAGAGAAATTAAAAAGATTAAGGATGTTCCTTTTATTATGTTATCTGCTCGTAATGAAGAGTTTGATAAATTAATTGGCTTTGATATTGGAATTGATGATTATGTAACTAAACCTTTTTCTCCAAAAGAATTGATTGCTAGAATAAAAGCAGTTACAAAAAGAACTAAAGGGGAAGAAGCTACATATAGATATGAAACATTAGTGTTGGATGATTTAGCTCATGAAGTAACAATTGATGGTGAGGCGGTTGTATTAACACCTAAAGAATATGATTTATTAAAATATTTTATGCAAAATAAAAACATAGCTTTGTCTCGCGATACTATTTTGTCTAATATTTGGGGTTATGATTTTTATGGTGATGAGAGAACTGTTGATACACATGTGAAAACACTTAGAAATAATTTAGGTAGATACCGAGATTCTATTAAAACAGTTCGTGGAATGGGGTATAAGTTTGATGTTAAAGAGAAAGGTTAGTAGTATTAATTTTAAAACACTAGTATATTTAGTTATATTCAGTGTTACTATTCTTTTATTACTTCTACTTTCTCAAAATATACTTCTTAAGTTTTCTTATGAAAATTATCAAGAAAATAAGATGAGTAACATTGTTAGTAATATTCGTGAATTTAGTTCTGATGAGTTATTAACTGAACTTGAAAAAGTAGCTTATAATAATAGTGTATGTATTCAATATACTCTAAATTCTGGTGATAAAATATTGTATAATACTTTGATGGTTGGATGTGGATTAAATAAGAATAATAGTCAGATTACCACTTTGATGGATGAAGCTATGGAAAGTGAAAATGCTACGTCTAATATTAAACTCATTAATAATGTATCTGATACAAAAGCTTTACTATCAGGAATTCGTGTAGATGATGGGTATGTTTTTGTTTATTCAACTCTTGAAGATTTAGATGGTGCGAATATTGTTTTAAGAGGACAACTTATTTATATTACCATTATTATTATTGTACTCGCTTGTTTTATTTCTTATTTCTTGTCTATTAAAATTACTAAGCCAATTACCAATATTACAAAAAAAGCTAAAGAACTTGGTGAAGGCAGATATGATACTCATTTTGAGCGAAGTGATGTTTTGGAAATTGATGAGTTAGCAGATACTCTTAATCATGTAGGAAAAGATTTATCGAAAATTGATGAACTTCGAAGAGATTTAATGGCTAATGTTAGTCATGACTTAAAAACTCCTCTTACCATGATTAGGGCTTATGCTGAAATGGTTAGAGATATTTCTTATAAAGATAAGAATAAGATGGATAAAGATTTAAATATTATTATTGAGGAAACAGAAAGATTAAATGTACTTGTTAATGATATTTTAGATCTGTCTAAGATGCAAGCAGATGCAGATACCTTGACTGTAGAAGAATTTGATTTATGTGAAGTAATTAGAGAAGTTATGAAACGTTATGATATTTTAAAGACAACTGAAGATTATGAGTTTGTTGTGACTTTACCAGAAAAAGCAAAAGTTTTAGCAGATCGTAGTAAAATAATGCAGGTAATTTATAATTTAGTAAATAATGCGATTAATTATACTGGTGATGATAAAAAAGTTTATGTTACTTTAACTGAAAGTAAAAAAGAATATTTGTTTGAAGTAAGAGATACAGGTAAAGGAATTAAAAAAGAAGAAATACCATATATTTGGGATAAATATTATAAAAAAGATAAAAAACATCAAAGAAATGTGGTATCTACAGGTATAGGTTTATCTATTGTTAAAGAAATCCTTTCTAAACATAAATTTGATTATGGAGTTAAAAGTGTAGCTAAGAAGGGCTCAACATTCTACTTTAAAATTAAAAAGTGATGTAAACCTAGTTTCTTTCACTAAAATTACACAAAAAGAACACAATCATTTAGTATACTGTAATCATGAAAGGAGAAGTGATAGCAAGAATATTTAAACATACACACTTTATAAACCTATACAAGAAAAATAACATATAAACTCAAACTCACACTTTTAGGGAAGGATAATATCTTCCCTTTTGTTTTACACAAATTTTTAATCTCTTTAATTCTTCTTTAAATGTACACAAAAAGAACACAATCATTTAGTATACTGTAATCATGAAAGGAGAAGTGAT
>ERZ1643251.1949-NODE-1949-length-21873-cov-20.005088_pt1 | contig 21873 bp, 27 predicted proteins | sample MGYA00579261_ERZ1643251 | MGnify/ENA primary metagenome ERZ1643251 (study PRJEB29033, sample SAMEA4952267) | chicken gut metagenome | biome: Broiler Chicken; feature: Gastrointestinal Tract; material: Caecum | place: Ireland | collected 2018 | study: Broiler... | reverse complement strand
ATAAAGCTTGATAAATTTCACCAATTTCAATACATCCTATGTTACGGTTCAACAATGCTTTGGAAACTAAGTATAGAGTTTTAAATGTATTTCAATACATCCTATGTTACGGTTCAACCGGTTCCCTGTATTGGAAACCAAGACGTGAAAGGAAATTTCAATACATCCTATGTTACGGTTCAACAAGCAGCTCTTTCATTATCATAAAAATCATAAAAAAATTTCAATACATCCTATGTTACGGTTCAACTGTAAATCTTCCAAGTAAATCCCCCCTGATTCTAAAAATTTCAATACATCCTATGTTACGGTTCAACAGTGGCCAAAACGTACCAACCCAACTACCAACAGCATTTCAATACATCCTATGTTACGGTTCAACAAGCAGCTCTTTCATTATCATAAAAATCATAAAAAAATTTCAATACATCCTATGTTACGGTTCAACTGTAAATCTTCCAAGTAAATCCCCCCTGATTCTAAAAATTTCAATACATCCTATGTTACGGTTCAACAGTGGCCAAAACGTACCAACCCAACTACCAACAGCATTTCAATACATCCTATGTTACGGTTCAACCATCTCTAACCTGTTTAGAAATTGTCCTAAATAAAATTTCAATACATCCTATGTTACGGTTCAACCACCTGCATATAGTTCTATCAAATGGTTTAGTAGTATTTCAATACATCCTATGTTACGGTTCAACTTCGCACATTTGATTATTATGTTAAACATAGGTTATTTCAATACATCCTATGTTACGGTTCAACTGTTTTTCACTAGAAGCTACTGCCGGTTTTTCTGAATTTCAATACATCCTATGTTACGGTTCAACGACGCAGAAGCGACAACAACAATTAGTAGAGATAGTATTTCAATACATCCTATGTTACGGTTCAACAAAACAACCGTATTAAGCCTTACAAAATTCAAAAGATTTCAATACATCCTATGTTACGGTTCAACCAGGTAGGCTATCATGGTTTGGAACAGATTCTGATAAATTTCAATACATCCTATGTTACGGTTCAACCTCCCCGCCTCGCCGCGAGCGCAGGAGCGTTCTTGCTATTTCAATACATCCTATGTTACGGTTCAACCTACTTGGGAAACGGATATAGAGAATATTATTTCGGATTTCAATACATCCTATGTTACGGTTCAACCGGTACAAGATTTATTAGGACACGCCGATATACGGAATTTCAATACATCCTATGTTACGGTTCAACATCATCATCTTTTACATTGTAAAAAATTCCGTATCCTATTTCAATACATCCTATGTTACGGTTCAACATTTTTGTTTTTAAGGATTACGATCGTGATGATTTATTTCAATACATCCTATGTTACGGTTCAACGTAGACGCGTACGTGGAAGGGCTAAGATCTTTCGTCATTTCAATACATCCTATGTTACGGTTCAACGGAAAATAAAATTCTTGGGATTCCTTTACCAAGCTCATTTCAATACATCCTATGTTACGGTTCAACAAGCTCTGGTTATCAAACCAATTATTAAGATCATCATTTCAATACATCCTATGTTACGGTTCAACCATTGGTGTTATGTGATTTATATTTTTCATCATACCTGAATAGCATTGAGATTGCAACATTTGTCATAGATTTTTCCAATGAAGATCAAGTTTTTTACCAAAGGAAAAAATGCTCCAAAACCATTGAAATACCAACATGTACCCAAACCCCAACAGATTCTTAGTTGGAAAAAACTTTATCTTTTGCAGAAAATATTCTATCATCAATGGTTATGCCCACGCTATAAAGAGCAAGACTTTTACCATCGAATCAATATTTATGTTTTGCACTAAGGCTTTCCTATCAAAACTTCATAAACTCAGACAGTATGAGCAACAGCTAGATAGCTTTTCTCTTTCCTATACCGAAAAAATTAAGCTTGGGACAAAAATTATTCAAATGAAAAATCGTATGGAAAAACATCACACTTACCTAGGACATATTCCTGTAATTTCCTGTCACTCTTTTATACACATTCCTTTCATATCGCCATATTTTTACATACTTATTCATATCCTTCAATGTTTCTTTGCACAGTCAATCAGAAAAAATTTTTTCTGATCGACTCCTTTCACTTTCGAACTTTGTTCCCATTTTTTATTTTATATTTCTGAAACGTTTTTCCAAGTGATTGACAGTTACCTATCCACTGTATGGGGTGCAATTCGTGCCAACGCCTTGCCAAGTGGCTTTAACAAAAATAAAACTGCCAAAAACGTACAAAGTAAATTGCCAAGTGAAACCTGAAAACCAAGCAATAACCGAGCAAGCAACGCCTCATAACCTAAGTTCGCAATCAAAATATACGGTAAATCAATGATTGTACCACAACAAAATGCAAGCATACCACCAACTATGGCAAATACTATTTCAGAACTTGTCTTCTTTTTGATCCATGCATAAATCAATACATATTGTGGAAACAGCAGCAAATACATTAATGTCCATGGCGCAAGACCACGCGTAATGATCAATAATAATGTAAACAACACCGTCGCTGTCCATGCTTGCTTTCTTTTAAAATATAGACCATAAACCACAAGCATAAAATTGAATAGCTCCACATACATCACAAACGATCCCATCGTATACACAATATATAAAACCGCTGTAAGCAAAGCCGTTGTCGTTAATTCATAGGTACGCATAATCTAAAAGCCCATATCTTGCGTAAAAACAAAAATTACTTCATCTTGATCAGATAAACCAACCTCATCTACACCAGGTGCCTGTCCAACCTCCATGGTCAAATTTTTACTGGGTGATTCATATGCATACATCCACCACGGACCGTTTTGCATATCAGTTGATGCCAAATTCTTTACAGTTGTTACAAAGCGCCCATATTCAGAATCAACCATTACAACGCCAAGCGTCTCTTTTTTCTCTTCCAAAAAATCACCAAGTGTCTCTGCATCCGTATGAAAGCGAGCTCTTTCCAGTAAAACAACATTTTTTACCTCATCCTTTACCGTCACAAAAACTTCCTTTTCTCCTTTCTCCCCGGAAAAAAAATCGGTTTGAAAAATAAAAAATGCGGCAACTACAAGAATAACCGCGCCAATTGCAAACCATAATTTTTTCTTCATATCTATTCTCCTTTTTTATATGATTTTGAATGAAAACGGACTTCATCTATGTGATTCAACCGATTGATTTCCAATGCACAAACAAATAAATAGTTGGTCATTAATTCAGAAAAATCAATCAATTCATCCAACGACTGTGGGACACTGTGCCGAATCAAATGAAGATTTCGTGTCACACGCTTCGCCATGCCACGTGCTACATGATAATGACAAGCAATCACATGTCCAGTTGGATAAACAAAGCCATCTAACCGCATCAAATTCTGCTCCTTTAACCGACGATAATCTTGTAACAACCATTTGGTATCTGCTGGCGTTATCGCAACCATTCCTCGAACAGAACCATTTAAATGCAAAACCTTATCCATCAACCATTCTGTTTCAGCATGCAAAGAGGTTCCCATCGCCAAAATCAACCCCAAATAAGAGGCCAATTCATCAGTTAGTACTTCATGATCGACAATCCGTTCTTTCTCATGTAAAAAAGGATAGGATATAAAATCCATACTTTTTTCCATTGTATTTCCTCCTTTCCCCTCCGAAAAGTCCATACTATGTTTAGGCAGGTCTCCTGGCTCATGACTCAAACATACCGATTCGCCTTCCCATAAACAAAAATTCACAGTGGCATTTGTGAATACGGAACTTGTCACTTACAGTAGCGGGGGCTGCAACATAACGTATTTCCCTATTATGAAACAAAAAATAAATAAGTAGCCAATCAGAGAAACTGTTAAACTTTTTTATTTTCGCTTCCACCTAAACATTTTTATTATGAATCTTTAGCATAATACAGAAAAAATAACTTTACAATAGTACAAACGTTTGTTTAAAAAACGACATCCAGCTTTTTTTGTAAAAAACAAAGAATCACCTGTTTTCACCATTTCTATTGTAACAACTTTTTTCCATATACAAAAAAGCCACAGACACTACAGCAAATGGAAATCTTGATTTTTCTTCTTCCCTCTTAATAAAAATAGCGTTCTTGTAGACTTCCCCAATTACTACAACCAACAACGGGAAATCTTTGAAAATAACGCTCAGAACGGTTCATATATCACGAACATAACCCATTATCCAAATACCTCTCCTAATTTAGCGCATATTCACAAATTCAGAAATTAAAACCAAACTAGCCCTCCAAAAAGCCAATTGGTCCACATTCTTTAAGATAGCTATATATCATAATGGCTTCTTTTCAAACATAACCGCCCAACTTATCTACTCATCTTCCTGATTGCTCCATAGAAGCGAAAAACAATTCCTTTACCAACACACAGAATTTCTTAATGTTGTCATACAATACAAAATGTACAACCAAACCTTTTGAGAAAATAAAGTTTCAATTGCAAAAAAATTGGCAAATGAAGTATAGCAGCTTTCCACCAATCCAACACGTGTTATTTTTGTAACAGATTCCAACCGATACAAATGAAAATACCGCTCTAAAAAATAATCACCATCGTGCAATCATGTTATCCCTTAAAACAATGCTGATATACCATAAGTAACACGAGAATATAACAGACAAGCACCCCGCTATTCCATAATCTAATGTTTACAAAATTATGACATATTTCTATAAAATTCATGAAATATATAAATAGACAGGATGTAAAAGCATTTTGACGTTGTTTTTAAACAATGTCAATGGAATTTGATAGACATATTATTTCTGCTTATCATATGATAGGAAAGAAGCCAAGGAGGTCACCAAAATGGAAATAGGGAAAAAATTAAAGAGTGCCCGGCTCAAAGCGGAACTCACTCAGGAATCTGTCGCCGATAAAATTCAAGTGTCTCGTCAGACAATCTCAAATTGGGAAAATGCGAGATCATATCCTGATATTGTGAGTATTGTTCATTTGAGCAATCTTTACAATATTAGTCTGGATGAATTACTAAAGGAAGACAGAAATATGCTTGAACATTTAGAAGAAAGCACCAATGTTGTAAAGAGCAACAAAAAACTGATTGCAGCAATTACCATCAACATTGTGCTTCTGCTTATTTTGATATTATCTTATAGTGTGGTACCAGAAAATATCATATTTTTAACTTTTGTCTTTGTGCTGGCGATTATGAGTTTTTCCATACTGCTCTATCAAATCATCAAAAAAATATAGGAGGTATTGAATATGTCTACACCTGTCATTCTGCTGTTTATTGTGTGCTTTGCAGCAATGATTGTGGGAGCACTACATATTGGATTTCAGCTTTTCAAAATTATTGTTTTGGATTCTGAAGCCAGAAGGTTAAAACACCCTAAGTTATGGGGACTTCTCTCTGCAAGTGGAAACAACTCTTCTGGATTGATTATGTACTTCATCGCCAGAAGAAAATATCCAATCGTAGATATGTCGATGGAAACTCACAGAGAAATTGAGGCAAGAAAGAAAAGAGCTGGGGTTGGAATTGTATTTTTAGCTTTAGGCGCAATCGGAGTTGTAATTGCCATTTCACTGATGTAGAAAGGAAAAAAATATGAACTTTTTTGGTCAGCTTTTAAGCGCATTGTTACAACTTTTGATTTTTACTACGATTCCGTTTCTTTGGTATGTAGTAACCCATAAAAAAATAACTGGTTTTTTTCAATGGTTAGGATTGAAAACACCCATAGACACAGATAAATCAATATGGAAATTTGTTTCAATTGCTGTTATAGGATTTAGCATTGTTTCTATTGGAATTTTATTTATCCTAAAAGATGTTGATACAGTAACTTCCAGTTTTATGGAAAGGAAAATTGCTGCATTGCCCTCTGCATTCATATATGCTTTTGTCAAAACTGCACTTTCAGAAGAGATTTTATTCCGAGGTTTTATACTGAAACGACTTTCAAACAAATTGGGTTTTAAGATTGGTAATATTATTCAGAGTGTTCTTTTTGGTTTGCTGCATGGTGTAATGTTTGTTTCTGTTGTCGAAACTATGAAGTTACTTTTGATTGTCGTATTTACTGGTGCTATTGCATGGTGTATTGGTTACATAAATGAAAGCAAGGCAAATGGGTCTATTATACCGGGATGGATCATTCATGGTATAGCAAATTTGTTTTCAGCATTCATCTCAATGTTTTCTGTCATATAATAGTAACTGAACATAAGTAAAAAATGGCAAAACCATCCGAGCCAGTGGGCGGGCAAGATGAACAGCGCATACCGCATCCGTGTTTGGCAGATATACCAGCTTTACCTTGCCGGGAACGACCCAACCAAGATTGCCCGTATGCTAACGGAGCAACAAATCTACACACCAAAGACACTAAAATACCACAAAACGGACAAGCACCCGCCGCTACCCCCCTGGCTATAAATGCAAGTGGGCAAAGAACACCATCGTTCATCTGTTGAAAAACCAGGAGTACACTGGCTGTCTGGTGAACTTCAAGACGAAAAAGCCCTCTTACAAGGTCAAGCACAATGTGGAAAATCCCATTGAGAAACAGGCGATTTTCTAGAACCACCATGAGCCGATTATCAACACAGAAACATGGGAGCATGTGCAAAAGTTATGCAAGCTGCGCAAACGCCTGAGCCACTATGATGAAGAGTGGAGCAGTTCTCTGGTATGCTGTTTTGCACCGACTGCGACAGCGTTCTCTATCAGCAAAAATACCAGATCGACAAGTGGAAACAAGACGGTGACATCTAAATCAGCTACAAAAATCGCACCTGCGACTGTATGGTACACTTTATCCGCGCTGACCTGCTTGATCGCCAGTGCCCTTACCAATTTCCGCAAAGTGACCGAGTATGCCATCAAGCACGGATACCGCTTTGTGAAGCTGCTTAACCAGCAGAAACGAAATCGGCAGCGAGAAGACCGCCGCAGTCACAAAAAGCTTGAACAAACCCAAGAACGCATTCTCGAAGTGAACTGTATTATTAAGCGGCTATATGAGGACAATGTGAACGGCAAAATCAGCGACAAGCGTTTCATGGAATTGTCAGCAGACTATGAGCGGAAACAGCGAGAACTGAAAAACCGCGCTGCCGCCTTGCAGCCCGAACTGCACAAGTCTCAAAGCGCCATCAGCCACGCAAAAAAGTTTATGGGGATGGCTCGCAAGCACCTACCCTTTGAGAAACTTATCCCCACCTTCCTTGCCAGAAATGGTAGGAAAAATCGTCATGCATGTGTGCATCTATGGCGAGAACGAAACCCACAGGCAGGACATTGAGATTTATTATAGCTGTACCAGAAAGATTGACTTGATCGAAGCTAAAGCTCGACTATCCAACACAACGCACAAGTTTCAGATAAAAACAGCAAAATTTTTACACTTCTATTACTTCTTTATCGCACATCATCCAAAAGCAGCTTGCTTTTAACAACCTCCAGAACATGAAAAACAAACCACTATGAATCACGCAAAAACCATATCCCAATTCCCAAACCAACGACTGTTAAAATAACCAAGGTATCCTGCGTTCGCCAATGAAACTGTCGCGCCTTCGTACGCGATCGCCCCGTCTCATATCCTCGGGCATCCATCGCCAGTGCCAACATATCTGCACTGCGAAATGCTTGTGCAAACAACGGAATCAAAAAAACTGTTGCCAAGTGAATCCGCTGTCGAACCGAAAATGTCCCCAAACGAAGATCTAGCCCTCTTGCTGCTTGTGCCTTTGCAATCCGATTCATCTCATCCGAAAGCATCGGAATAAACCGCAGTGCCAAACTCAACATCAGTGCCCATTCATGAACTGGGAAACCGATTTTCCGAAATGGATATAGCAAAGAAACCAACCCATCCGTAATTTGCATCGGCGGTGTAGTAATCGTTAAGATCGAAGAAATTCCTATAATGATAAGCAAGCGAACACCCATATAAAACCCGGAAATGACTCCAGCTTGATAAATTTCAATCCAACCAAAATCCCAAAGCACTACACCAGTTTTCACTGTCAAAATATGCAACAAAAAGACAAACAAAACCATATGTAATGCATACCGAATGCTGCCAAAAATATATCGCAGCCGAACACCTGTTAACCAAAAAATCAAAAATGTAAAGGCAAACAACAAAGCGGTTGTCCAAAAATTATTTGCTCCAAAAATAATAACCGTATATAATGTAATACTTAAAATTTTGGCACGTGCATCCAAGTGATGCAAAAACGAATCTACCTCAATATAACGTCCGAACGTCGCCTTCATTCCCATATCACTTCTTTTTGCTTGGCTAAAGCCATGGCAAGTTCATCTGCACACAGACAACGTTTTTGCAATCGAAATCCGCAGCGTGCTTCGATTTCTTGCTGCAAATGAGTAACAGTTGGTAAAAGAAGACCGGTTTGTTGTAAAAGTACATCATCGTGAAAAATTTCACGTGGTGGTGCTTGCCGAATCACCGTTTGATTGGCAAGAACAAGCATTTCCTCTGCATCATTTGCCGCTATATCCATCTCATGCGTAACCAAAACAATTGTCATCCCTTGCTGATGCAGATTTCTAAACAAATTCAACAACTCTTCCTTACTTTTTGCATCCAAACCAACAGTTGGTTCATCTAACACAAGCAGCTGTGGCATATATGCCAATACACCAGCAATTGCAATCTTTCGCATTTCTCCACCACTAAGCGTAAACGGTGAGCGACATAGAAAATTTTCGGACAAACCAACTGCCTGCAAAGCTTTTCTTGCCTGAATTTTCGCTTCTGTCTTTGAAAATCCAAAATTAATTGGTCCAAAGCATAAATCCATTTCAACCGTTTCAGCAAACAGTTGACTTTCGGGAAATTGAAAAACCAATCCGATATTTCTTCGTACACGCTGTAAATCAGTAGCATTGGTTTTTTCGTCTATACAAACACCCATAACTTCAACACTTCCTGATGTTGGACGCAATAGTCCAGAAAACAACTGAATCAGCGTAGACTTTCCAGCACCTGTCTGTCCTGTGATTACATAAAATTTTCCTGGTTCAATTTGCAAGTTCACATTTTGCAATACAGTTGATTCAAACGGTGTTCCGATACCGTAGGTAAAGTCTACATTTTTACAAATAATTGACATACATCCTCCACAAGCTCTGACAGACTGGCATACGAAGAACGAACCACAATCCCTTCTTTGCGAAGTGCTCTGCAAAATACATCCAAAAAAGTTGAGCCTAACGCATATTTTTCTCGCAATATCACATTTCTCAGAACCGATAGCGATGAAAAACAACCTACACATTTTCCCTCTGCTAAAATTAATGTACGATCAGAAATTTCCAACTCAGATAAGTCATGTGTAACTGAAACGACAGTTATTTCACGCTCCGCTCTTAAACGCTGTAATTGCAGAAAAAAATCAATTCGACTGACTGCATCCAGCATAGAGGTAGCCTCATCCAGCACAAGAATATCTGGACGCAAAGCCCAAATACCAGCCAATGCAACCCGCTGCTTTTGTCCACCAGACAACTCCTCTGGCGATCGATATTTTAAATCTGAAATTTGCAGAGCTTCCAATGATTCATCAATTCGAAGGAGCATTTCCTCTCTTGGAATTTGAAAATTTTCCATACTGAATGCCATATCATCAAAAACGGTTGTTCCAACAAACTGATGATCCGGATTTTGAAAAACCATTCCGATTTTCTTGCGGATTTCCCACAAATTGTTTGGCTCTACCCTCAGATTATCAATAATAACTTGACCGTGATTGGGTAAAATCAAACCATTTAACATTCTGATTAATGTAGACTTTCCTGATCCATTTTGTCCAACAACACTTAACCATTCTCCTTTCGATACACAAAAGGATATATCTGTCAAAAGATCTTTTGATTGACCCGGGTAACCAAAAGACACATCCACTACTTGAATCATTTATCCACCTCATTTATGGCTATTGTAGCATAGATTTAATTTATGGAGAAAAATCTTTTCTCCATAAAAAACATGACGGTCTCTAGCCCCATCATGTTCAAGAAAGATCTTTATTTGTTCATGATCTAAGTCTTTTTTTGAGAGATTCTTGCTACATAGATTTTCATTTTCACAGACTTAAATTCCGGTTACTTCAATCATATCATAAATAAGTTATCCTTTTTGAATTGAAAAATTGTATCTCACTTTATTTTTGAATCAAATGACTGGATTTTACTTAACCTTATATTTTATCTGCCACAAATATTCTTATTCAACCGCTGGATATGAAAACAAAATTGTAGCAGACTTCTCGCCCATTTTGACAATCATTTTCTTATACAATGAGTAAGCCTCTTAAAATTTTTATACAATAAATTATAAGCTTGGTTTTACAAAAGCAAATAAAGCTTATTGTTTCATTTCTTTTTGGGAATTCTTTCTGTTTGCACATTTTTTTGACAGTCTCTTCTTTAAACGATGCAACCGTTTCTTTGATTGAAAAATATGTACGCCTTCTATAAAAATATGTTGATACATCCTCTGAAAAAACAATTTTATAGAGCCATATCCCATCAACAATCATACTGCCAAACAATCATCAGCCTTCCCATCATAAAAAACCGATGAATGAAATAGATTCACTCAAAATAAATCGCAAATCTAGTTAAATTCGTAAACAATCAAGAATAGACAACAGTAAAACACCCATAGCAGTCTCACTCTTTATCTTTTGAAAAGAAATGAAGAAATTTTTATGGACTGTAATCAATTAACAACCATTTTATAGACAAAGAATTCTTTTATAGCAACCTTCCATTTTAAGAAGCTTACGGTTAAACACAGAAACCATTGACTTACCGTAAGCCTTGATCTTTCTGGAACAACAAAATTTGATTTTTCTCGTTATATAATGACTGGTAGCCGAAATACAGCGCACCAAACACAGATACACAAACAACTGTACACATCGCAATCATAATCGCAATTTGGTAAAAAATACTTGTCATTGGTAGAGTTCCTGACAAAATTTGTCCAGTCATCATGCCAGGTAAGGAAACAATCCCCATTCCCACCATAGAATTCAAAGTCGGAAGCAGCGCAGTTTCCAAAGATTGATTCACATGCGGCAATAAAATCTTTTTTGGGGAAACTCCAAAATTTAACAAGGCTTCAATTTTCGACCGCTGTCCCTGAAAGCTCTCTTGAAAAGTTTTGATTCCAAGTGTCATACCTGTCATCGCATTTCCCATAATCATACCGCCAATCGGAATGACATATTGTGGGTTAAAAATGGATTCCCCAACAACAACCACAATAAAGAAGACAAGCACAAACAGACCTGAAACAGTAAGCGAACAAGCAATCGCCCACTGAAAACGACGGTTCAACCCTTTATTTTTGGAAAGCACTCGGTGAATGGCAAATCCTGTCATTACCACAAAATACAGCACTGTAAAAATCGGATGTGGGTACTCAAAAATATACGTTAAAATCAAACCTGCCAAAACAAGCTGTACAGTCATACGAATGCTTGCAACAAAAAGCAGCTTCGTCTGATGAATTCGGCATTTCCTCATTACAAAAAGGACAATCAGCAACAATAAATAAATCAGAGCAAACTGCCCAATTTGCAGCTCAACCACTTCCTGCATCATGACCGCCTCGCTTTCTGCAATTCAATTTTAACATCTGCAAATTTTTCCACTGTGTGCAGATCATGTGTAATCACCAATAAAGTGATTCCCTTTTCCTTACAAACTTTCGATACATTTTCAATCAAACAGGTTGCTGTCCATTCGTCCAATGCAGCCGTTGGTTCATCCAAAAGCAATACATCTGGTAAAAAAGACAGCCCGATTGCAACAAAAACCCGTTGTCGTTCGCCACCAGATAAATTGACACAAGACGTATCCGGCGGAAAATCTATACAGCAAGCAGATAAATATTTTCGCATCTTTTCCAAACTGGGCAGAGCTTCCTCACGATATTCATAAAAAATTCGGAAATTGTCTGCAATGCTGCCCCCAAACAAATAAACCATTTGTGAAACGAGCAAAATTTTTTTACGTAGCTCCAAAGTTGGCTGAAACTCAAGCGGTTGCCCATAATATAAAATTTCACCAGCACTCACAGTTTCTGTAGCATTTAGCAGTTTAAACAATGTACTTTTGCCACTGCCGCTTTCTCCATAAAAAACAACCATATTTCCTTTTTGAATTTCAAAGGATGGATACTCTATATTTTGGAAGATTACATCTTTGATTTGTAAAACTGGTTCTAACATATGCGCTCCTTTTTAGTTAGCAAAATATAACACAGATCTATCATAGCATATATAGACAAAGTATAGAGAATAAAATATACCATTTTCGTTCTTTTTACGTTTTGCGTATAAATCATTTCACTGCATATTAAGTAAGCATCTGAAAACCAAAAACCAAATGTTTCAGAAATTTTGTATCGAATAAACGCTAAGAAACTACTATTCATTTTTGCATCTTATAATGAAAAAACAACGTGGGATTTTGAAACTGTACACGCAAACTGCATCGTAATGGTCTACTTGCAAAATACCTTATATTCCATCTGCATTTTCTGTAAAGAAACATGCTATATTGTTACGGTTCGGTTGAAATAAAATTTCACATTTTTAATTTATTTAAATCTTGTACAAAAATTTTTGATTTTTGTTTGCCAAATGGTGTTTTAAGATTGGTTTTCTCATCGACATTAACAATAAAGAAATGAAAGATTTCTTCATGAAATGCAACGACATTTGACTCAGTCTTTTTATCAATCAAATGACTATATAAAAAATCCTCCCGAAAAAACGAAAGGATTTTTTATATAAAACAATTGAATGCTCAACTGATCTTAGCTAAATATAAACATTTTTTCTACATATAAAACTTATCAATCAACTTGCCTAAATAGAATAAAAGAAGCTCTTTTTAAAAAAGAAGTTTGAACAGACAATTCGCTTAAACAGACAAAACAGTTTTATCAGCCCAACTAACAGCCCTTATTCTTTGTAAACTCTAATTTGACATTCTATGGACACCAAAAACAAATTCAAGATCTTCTTTTCCAAAATAAATATATGATATAAAGAAGCAAACCGATTCCCAATACTATCAATATTGGCTCAGTATATGCTGCAAACAATGCACCTGCACTTTGCCAATTTTCTCCGAGCTTTTTTCCCAAATACACATACAATGCTGTAATCGGAAGCATCGCTAAAAATGTATACAATGTAAATTTCCAGAAACTCATTCGAGCAACTCCACACGGAACGGACACAGCCGTACGAACCACTGGAAAAAAGCGAGCAAAAAAGGCAACACTTGCACCATATTTTTCAAAAAAACGATCGGCAGCACGGATTTGTTTTTCTTGGATTAGAAAATATTTCCCATATTTTATTACCATTGGACGACCACCATACTTTCCCAGCGCATATAAAGTAATGGGACCAATTGTACCACCAACAGAACCTGCCAATACAGTTAGTGCATAATGAAAGTCACCTTCCGCTACCCAAAACCCGGCAAGCGGGAGCACAATTTCTGCTGGAACAAATTCAAAACAGAGCGCAAACAAAATCCCAAAATATCCGAATCCTTTTAGTGTTTCTAGCACTGACAAAATAAATGCTTCAAACATGTATACGCTCCTTTAACCTTCAATTATATATATCAACTTTGTTATTATAGCAATCTCATGTAAATATCGTGTAAAAATTTTATAAATATTTTGTTAACAGTCAAGTCAAATGACTAAAATAAAAGCACCGGCTTTCTTTTTCGCTTTAATATGAGAACCAATACTTTTGCATCCTCTTCAAAAATTCATTGGTAATTGGAAAACGACTATATGATCCTAGCACCGTATTTGCCCCACAATATGGACAAAGCGCTGTTTCTCCCTCATCTATCCATTTCGTGATCTCCTTTGGATGGAAAATGGTACGACATGAGAAACAGCCACATAATACATCCTTCTCCAATTCTGCTCGATTTCTAGTTGCATATACATGTGCTGCCTTTAATTTTTCTACTGGCATGTTTTTCTCCTTACTATTCCTGTTATATATTGTATTCATATCGGTTCTCAAAGTCTAATATTTTCTCAGTTGTTATCTTTATTCTACCAAAAAAGCAAACCAATCCAATAACAATAAAGGCACAGTAATCTTTTAAACTCTCTTTTCTTAATCTACATTATATCTTGAAATAAAATACATATCATATATTTATTTAAACTTATCCCAACCACCCAAAATGCGCCTATATTCCTGATATAAATCTTTCATAATACAAAAGATAAAAAGTCGTTTATACTTTGGAACATAAGCGCACTCTGATTTCAATTTTAGCTTCTAAATATTTTTGCAACCTAAGCCAAATGTTTTTCTATTTTATTCCACTGTTACACTTTTGGCCAGATTACGTGGTTTATCAACATCACATCCTCTTTGCAGCGCAGCATAATAGGCCAGAAGCTGTAAAGGAATGACAGATACAAGTGGAGAAAGCGGCTCATATACCTTTGGCAGAACATAAGCATCCCCATCCATCGTTAAATTCTCTGTAGCAATAACACAAACATGAGCGCCACGTGCAGCCACCTCTTTAGCATTTCCACGAATATTTAAATTCACAGATTCCTGTGTCACAAGTACGATTACTGGTGTTTTTTCCTCAATCAAAGCAATGGTTCCATGTTTTAATTCTCCACCGGCAAAGCCTTCACATTGAATATAGGAAATTTCTTTCAATTTCAATGCGCCTTCCAGACCCACATAATAATCCAAACCTCTACCGATGAAGAAACAATTTCTTGTATGCTGTAAATAATTCAAGGCAATTTTTGCTATAATTTCCTTATTATGAATCAATCCATCCATTACTGTTGCAATTTTTCCAAACTCTGAGAAAATATCAAAATCTAATGGTAAACCTTTTTGTATCGCTGTATCCACTGCAAGAAGTGCTAAAACAGCAATTTGAGCCGTATAAGCCTTTGTTGAGGCAACTGCTATTTCCGGACCCGCATGTAAAAGCAATGTACAATCTGATTCACGAGACAATGTCGAATCCGGAACATTTGTAATGGCCAACGTTGGGTAGCCTTTTTCCTTTACTTTTACTAAAACGGAACGGCTGTCTGCCGTTTCTCCACTTTGTGAAATCAAAATAAACAAAGGGTTTTGACTTAACAACGGCAGATTGTAAGAGAACTCACTTGCAATATGTACCTCAGTTGGAATTCCTGAAAATTTTTCTAAGTAGTCTTTCCCAACCAAACCAGCATGATAGCTTGTTCCGCAGGCAATCATATAAATGCGATCTGCTTTTTGCATCGCTTCCCGAATTTCACGATCTATGATCAGTTGTCCATTTTCATCCTGATATCGCTGCACAATTTTACGCAAAACCATCGGTTGTTCATCAATTTCCTTCAACATATAATGTGGATACGTCCCTTTATCAATATCACTTGGATCCAATTGTGTTGTAAACGGCTTTCTTTCTTGGATTTCACCGTACAAATCGGTAATAATGACACGATCCTTTTTTAAAATCACAACTTCTTGGTCTTTTAATTCCAGAAACTGATTGGTAATTTGTAGTACAGCAATGGCATCCGATGTAATCACATTAAATCCGTCACCCAAACCAACAAGCAATGGGCTTCGATTTTTTGCTGCATACAAAGTATCTGAATCTTGCGCATCGATTAAACCAATTGCATATGATCCATGCAGACGCTTTAAACTATGACGAAATGCTTCCTCAACATACATACCTTGCTCGACATATTTTTCAACAAGCTGTACGATAACCTCTGTATCTGTATCGGATATAAAATGAATATGATCCAGATTTGAATGTTTAATTAAATCATAGTTTTCAATAACACCATTATGCACCAAAGTAAAGCGTTTGCTGCTTGATTGATGTGGATGTGCATTTTTTTTGCTTGGTGCACCATGTGTCGCCCAACGCGTATGCCCGATACCGATAAATGGATGAAAACTGTCTACTACAATCTGACGTAAATCAGCAATTCTTCCTTTTTCTTTTGAAATATGCAGACCCGTATGATCAATACCAGCAATGCCCGCAGAATCATATCCACGATACTCCAGCTTTTCCAATCCATGCAGTAAAATTTCTTTACAGTCACTTTGACCGATATATCCTACAATCCCACACATGCTTGTATCCTCCTGTATTCGATAGTTCTGTGCATCTAAAACCCTCTTTGTCCGAAAAATCACTTTTCCGTTTTGTAAAAGTTCTTTATAGCTGAGATGCGCAGCTAGGAGGCATCCGCCGAAAATTCGATCTTCCTCCACCTCGTCTGCTTTTACAAATGTAAAAGCACTGGCGCTTTTTTATGATTATCTGATCTTTACTCTTCATCCCTTTCCTAACGTATTTGATGTGTGACGTTTATATTATATCCTATTTGGTGCAATTCCACCAACTCTTAACCTTTCGCAGGCAAACCTCTTTCATATGGAAATCCAGAATAAAAATATTTTCTATCAAGAAAGTTCAGCTATTACTCATATTCTTCAAAATTTTCGTATTGATAAAATGTCAACAGGAAAAAAATCCAAACAAAACCAACGATTTACAGTATCGCTTGAAGAGACAAAGAAGCCATTTTTAATTTTTATCCCCGCTTCACCTTTATAAACGTAAAAATACAATCAATTTGCTTAGCTCTCTTACTGCTGCATACAAACATAATATGTGATTTTTCTACTCATCAGAACAGATACCCTATTTGGTTTTTGGTAAATTCTTTACCGCAACAAACTTTGTCTTTTTTATCCTTTGCTGTTTGGAAACGGGGTGTGGAATCTGCGGTCTAAAAATGGATACACATGTCTTACTTAACAAAAAACGATTTTCCATTTGGAAAATCGTTTTGCTTTTTTTTTCTTAACCAATTTCTTGAATCACCGTTACAATTTGGTCCACATACTTTTGACATAGCTGCTCTGTTGCCGCCTCTGCCATAACACGAATTAGCGGTTCAGTGCCTGACGGACGCACAAGTAAACGACCATCACCATTCATTTCTGTTTTGATTTTTTGCATAATTTCTGTAAGACGTGGATGATTCATAACAGTCTGTTTATCGGAAACCTTTACATTGACCAGTACCTGCGGGAATTTTTTCATTTCACCAGCTAAAACCGAAAGAGGCTTGCCAGACTTTCTTACAATATTGGTTAATAATAATCCAGTTAAAAGACCATCCCCCGTTGTATTATAATCCAAATTTACAATATGTCCAGATTGTTCTCCGCCTAAATTATAGCCATTCTTGCGCATTTCTTCGACAACATAACGATCACCAACGGCTGTTGTAACACTTTTTATTCCTTGGGTTTCTAATGCTTTATGAAAACCAAGATTGCTCATTACTGTTGAAACAATCATGTCTTGTTTAAGCATACCTTCCTGCTTCATATACTTACCAATGATATAGAGAAGTTGATCCCCATCTACAACCTCACCATTTTCATCAATCGCAATTAAACGATCGCCATCCCCGTCAAATGAAAGGCCAATATCTGCTCCTTTTTCCTTCACATAGGCGACCAGTGCCTCTGGGTGCGTTGAGCCGACGCCGCTATTGATATTCTCGCCATCTGGAGAATTCCCAATGGTCAATACCTCTGCCTCCAAATCACCAAATAAATAAGGACCAATTGTTGAAGTTGCACCGTTTGCACAGTCCAATGCGATTACCAAGTCAGTAAAATCGCCATCTACAGCTTGTTTAATGTAGTTCATATATTTTTGGGCACCCTCAAAAAAATCATAGACTGTTCCTACCTTCTCACCAGTTGGTCGTGGCAAGCTGTCCTCTTGCATATCCATAAAACGTTCAATCTCATCTTCTTGCGCATCTGATAATTTAAAACCATCTGCACCGAAAAATTTAATCCCATTATCGGCAAACGGATTGTGGGAAGCTGAAATCATGATCCCCGCTTCTGCACCTAGAGCTTTTGTTAAATAAGCGACTCCAGGTGTTGTAATCACACCCAAACGTGCAACCTCAATGCCAATGGACAGAAGTCCAGCAATCAAAGCACTTTCAAGCATATAACCAGAAATCCGTGTATCCCTCCCAACAACGACCTTGGCTTTTTCTTGATTTTTGGTTAAAACATATCCTCCCACACGTCCAAGCTTAAACGCAAGCTCAGGTGTCAATTCCTGATTGGCTATCCCTCGAACACCATCAGTTCCGAAATATTTACCCACTTTTATACCCCTTTCTGATGCCTACATCTATTTTAACTCATATTCAACCTGATTGTTCGCTAATTTTAGTTCAACCTGATCTAATGTTTTTATTTTCAACTCAGATTGATGTGTTCCAGTCCCCTTTCCAATAACTGAAAAATACACGACAATATCCTTTGATTTTAAGTTATTCACAACTGTCGGTGCACCAACTACAGTCACATCAACCGTCCCCTTTTGAGGCTGTAAAAATTCAATCGAGTAATCAGAGGACAAATCATCCACTTGAATTTTTATATTTTTAAATACTTTTTCTACTTTTTTCTCAACCGTTACCAAAACCGTTAATTTTTGTGGTGAAACAGAAACAACACCTTTGGGAACCGGGATGCTTACCTCAATATTTCCGGTTTTCTTCACAGCACTTAAATCCAACCCAACTTTTACATTCGGTTCCAAATCCTCTAAAATTTTCTGCGTCCGTCCATACATTGTTACAATCTCTGTTTCTGGATGAACAGAAACAAGAGCATATGCATCTGCTAATGGCTTGTCTATCGTCAGCTCCAATGGAAACTCCTTATATGGATGAATCACCTCCACTTGAATTTCTACAGTTTCATATTCTAATTCAACATCCACTTGATTGCCTTCTGCATCATAAACCAATACCTTTGCATTTGTTTTAAAACTCTCATTTACTCCATCTAAGTCAACGATACTTTTAACCAATGCAATTTTTTCCACCCTGTCCTTTGCACCAGTAATATTGATACGCTCCGGATTTACCTTTGCTGAACCAACTGAAAACCCTGCTTCCATTTGGTTTCGATTTATATAATCAACTTCAATTTCAAATTCTTTTGTAATCTTCTCCTGAATATTAACGGTAATGCTTTCAGGACTAATATTGACAGACAACTTTTCTGATATATTTCTGTAACCTAAATTGACCGTATGTGTACCAAGCGGTAAATCACGTAAATCTGCAAAAACTGAAAATTGTTTCTGTAAACTTGCTGACTTCGTAATATTGGTCGGACCTGTTAAATCAACCGTTACATTTGTCGGCGCACCTGTTACAACTAAATTTTCTTGATCATAGTATAGTTCCAATGGTACATTCGTGACCGTTTCTGTTCCCGATCTACTGCCAAGCAAACTTTTCTCTTCAATTTGCCCCTCCCATGTAGCCGAAATAAAAAGCATTATTGCTAGCAATAGTGCAACAACCCTTAAAAACCAATTGCTATCAACCCATTTATCCCATGTATTCCTATTCATCACGTTTACCCATCCAATTCCATTTAAATTGTATTTCTTGTTTAACATTTGCAAAAATTTCCATATCCAAAAGTTCTTTTAATCGTTCAATCGTAATATTACGGTTAATTTCACCGTTTCGTGTTACAGAAATTGCACCTGTTTCCTCAGAAATAACAATGGTAAAACTATCAGTTACTTCACTAATCCCAATTGCTGCACGATGTCTTGTGCCAAGCTCCTTTGAAATAAACGGATTTTCTGACAATGGTAAATAACAGGCTGCAGCAGCTACACGTTTATCCTGAATAATAACAGCACCATCATGCAGTGGTGTATTGGGAATAAAAATATTAATCAGTAACTCAGAAGAGATTTTGCTATCCAGACGGATCCCCGTTTCTATATAATCACCCATTCCTGTTTCTTTCTCAATCGAAATTAAAGCACCAATTCGCCGTTTTGCCAAATAACTGCTTGCCGTTGCAATCTGTTGAATAAAATCACGTTTCTTTTCTTCTTCCTGATGTGAATGACGTGTAAAAATCTTTCCACGTCCCAAATGCTCCAGTGCACGTCGAATTTCTGGCTGAAAAATAATAATAATAGCTAAGAAACCCCATGTCATTACTTGATCTGTTAACCATGATAAGGTTGGCAGATCAAAAAACAAACTGGCAAGCCGAACGACCACAACCAATGCAATTCCTTTTAACAGTTGTACTGAACGCGTTCCTTTAATAATTCCTAATAATTTATACAATATAAACCAGACAACAAATATATCAATTGTAACCAATAAAACATCTAGTGGAGACCATTCCATCAAATTCATGTGCTATCCTCCATTTTCTACAGCATTTCTCCTTATAAACTTTTTGCACCAAACAAAGTTCCAATCAATTGAACAGCAACTTTGCCAGAATGATTATTGATATCTTTACAACAATCAATCCCAAAAAATTCAGAAGATGTAATCAATCCTGCCTGATACAACAGATTCATTGCAATCATTGTTTCTTTCGGTGTCAATCCCATAGAAATTGGATCGCTGATCCCAGGCAACATCTCCCCATCCAGACAATCAAAATCAAAGGAAAGATGGACTCCGTCACAATCTGCTAAATAATCAATTGTTTCATCGATAATTTTTGAAATACCCATTTTTTCAACATCCATAATCGAATAAATTTTAACTTGATATTCTTTTGCTGCCAATATTTCCAACCGGCTATAATCTCTCGCACCAATAAATACCAGACTTTGGGGCGATAAAGGATTGTCTAAACTTATTTCTTCGCTGATTTTATCTAAATCCCTTCCAATTTGCAATTTACGAAAGGACTTTTTTAAAAAAGAAAACATCGATATCGTATTCTCATCACCTAAATTCAAATGAGCGTCAAAACATATCATTCCCATTTTCTTATAATGTCTAGATAAACCTTCGACAACCCCTAAGGAAACCAATTCATCTCCTCCCAACACAATTGGAATTTGCCTTTTTAAAGTTATATAATATGTAAGTTCTTGTGTTTTTTGTAAAATACTAGAAACAATAGATAAATTTGGAGGCTCGGGAAGATATACTTGAATTCGTTCTGTTTTGTCTAAAACAATATCTCCATAATCAAAAACAATACCATTTATACCACAACAATTTTGCAGCATATGATGCAATCCGGCATAACGAAACGCTCTGGGTGCCAAATCCACGCCGATAAACGGATGCAGCAAATTATTTAATTCAACACCTAAAATGCTTAAACGTTGTCCCATTTACGCACCTCATTCAAACCATTTTCTTAATTATAAAGCAAATATAGATAGAATCCAATGATAGACTTTCTTTAATCACAAAACAAATACAAAAGTTGAAAAATGTTTTTTACCTTTATTATACGGAATACACATAGTAAAACAAAAAACATCATAAAAAATGAAGGAAAACTATAGAAAAAAAGAAAACCCGTCAGATTGACAGGTTTAAACATAATTGTTGCATTGAAATAAAAATGAGCCATGAAGGACTTGAACCTTCGACCCTCTGATTAAAAGTCAGATGCTCTACCGACTGAGCTAATGGCTCATCAAGTGGCTGGGCTAGCTGGATTCGAACCAACGAATGACGGAGTCAAAGTCCGTTGCCTTACCGCTTGGCTATAGCCCAATAAAGATGGTGGAGGGGGACGGATTCGAACCGCCGAACCCGAAGGAACGGATTTACAGTCCGTCGCGTTTAGCCACTTCGCTACCCCTCCAAAAATTTTCTATGGTGCCGGCTAAAGGACTTGAACCCTCAACCTACTGATTACAAGTCAGTTGC
>ERZ1643251.1945-NODE-1945-length-21908-cov-4.644488_pt1 | contig 21908 bp, 16 predicted proteins | sample MGYA00579261_ERZ1643251 | MGnify/ENA primary metagenome ERZ1643251 (study PRJEB29033, sample SAMEA4952267) | chicken gut metagenome | biome: Broiler Chicken; feature: Gastrointestinal Tract; material: Caecum | place: Ireland | collected 2018 | study: Broiler... | reverse complement strand
GGATACTCATGGATATAATACCAGGGATTATCGGAAAATTGATGTTCGTCTGGGAACGAACGAGGATTTTAAGGAGGTTTGCAGGGCGCTCCATGAAAATGGCATCCGTGTGGTGCTGGACGGTGTGTTCAACCATGTGGGAAGGGGGTTTGGCCCCTTTTTGGATGTGGTGAAGAACAGGGAGCATTCTCCGTATTTGAATTGGTTTTATCATATTGATTTATATGGCAATTCCAGCTTCGATGATGGGCTCTGGTATGAAGGATGGGAGGGAAACTATGGTCTCGTAAAGCTGAATCTGCGCAATGAAGAGGTGGTTTCCTATCTTCTGGAAAGCGTGAAGCTTTGGGTGGAGGAATTTGACATTGATGGGCTTCGGCTGGATGTGGCGTATAGTTTGGATGAGGATTTTGTAAGAAAGCTGCGCAGCTTTACCCAGACGCTGAAGAAGGATTTTTACCTGGTGGGAGAGATGATTCACGGGGATTACAACCGTCTGGTGAACGACCAGATGCTTCACTCCGCTACGAATTATGAATGCTATAAAGGACTTTACAGCAGCTTTAACAGCATGAACCTATTTGAGATCAATCATTCCCTTATGAGGCAGTTCGGGCCGGAAAGCTGGACGCTGTACAAGGGCAAGCATTTGCTTTCCTTTGCGGACAATCATGATGTGACCAGGATTGCCAGTATTCTGACCAATGAAAGGCATCTTCCTTTGATTTATGCGCTTTTGTTTGGAATGCCCGGAACGCCCTGTGTCTATTACGGCAGCGAATGGGGGACAAAAGCGCGGAAGGAGGAGGGAGATCCGGCGCTTAGAGCATGTTTTGATAAACCGGTGTGGAACGAGCTGTGTGATTGGATCTCCAAACTCAGTCATGCAAAAAAGAATTCGGAGGCTCTTAATTACGGCGGATTTCGTTCTGTATTGCTGACAAATAAACAATGTATTTTTGAGAGAAAATCGGAAAGGGAAAGAGTTTTCGTGGCAATTAATGCGGATGAGACGGAGTTTACAGCCCATTTTGATGCGGGATGCGGCACGGCGGTAGACCTGATCAGTAATGAAAAGCATGATTTTGGGGGGGGAAGCAGACTTCCGGCTTACAGCGCATTCTTCTGGAAAATGGAAAGATAATGTCTAAGGCAGTATGGCGAAAGGCTTAAAATGGCGAAAGGAAGGCTAAAACCGGACTTTCGCCATTCTTTTTGCAATCTTTAGAATTTCTTTCATAAATATGTATTGACATACAATATTATATATCATATAGTATAAGCATCAAATACATATTATATGACATATAATATTATAGAAATAATAAAGGGTTTAAAGCCTTTGTCACTGGATCATAAAGCATAGTAAGGAGCGATGACATGGTATTTAACACGGGTGCGGCTCTGCTTGACGCCATTGTGCTTGCAGTGGTGTCAAAGGAACCGGAAGGAACATACGGGTACAAGATTACCCAAGAGGTTCGTCAGGTAATTGAGCTGTCGGAATCCACTTTGTACCCCGTCCTGCGCAGGCTTCAGAAGGACGAATGTCTTGAGGTTTACGATATGGAATGCGCGGGAAGAAACAGGCGGTATTACAAGGTGACCAGCCGGGGCTGGGCGCAGCTTAGACTGTATGAGAGCGAGTGGAGAAGATATGCCGACAGGGTGACGGGACTTTTTGAGGGGCGTATGGATTTTACGGCGTCAGATGAAAACAAGCAAGAGGAAAGGAACAGGCGCTGATGCGCCGGAAAGGGCAATATGAACAGAATAGATTTTATGAAACAGTTGGAGAGCCTGCTTCAGAATATTTCCCCGGCGGAGCGGGAGGAGGCGCTGCAGTATTATAATGAATATTTTAATGATGCGGGAGCGGAAAATGAGCAGAATGTAATTGAAGCGTTGGGCAATCCGGCAAAGGTGGCCGAAAATATAAAAAGAGATTTGTATGGAAGCGGATATGGAGACGCAGCCTTTCAGAGAAGCGGGGCGAATAACAGAGCTGTGGTGCAGTACCATCAAAACGGGCAGTATGCGAATACCCAGCAAAACGCCAAGCCTGTGAAGGAAGAGAAGAAAATGTCCTCCGGAATGGTGGCGCTGATCGTGGTTCTGTGTGTATTGGCTTCCCCGGTGATATTGGGTGTGGGCTCGGGAGTTCTGGGCGTCCTTTTGGGAATGATCCTCACATGGTTTGGATTGATTCTGGGATTCGGCCTGACAGCGGTGATACTTTTTGCGGTACTTTTGTTTTTGCTGGTGCTGGGCGGCATGTGTCTTTTTACAGATCCTCTGGTAGGAATTGCTCTGTTTGGAGGCGGTCTTGTGTGCGGAGGAATCGGCATTTTGTTTTTAATGCTGACGGTGGCCATGGCCGGCGTGGCGACGCCTGCCATTTGTAGAGGAATCTCGGGTTTATTTAAGAAGAAAGCGTAAAACGCTTTGGAATGGAGGATAAAATGAAGAGGTTTATGAAGGGCTGTGCCATCACAGCGCTGGTGCTGATTGTATTGGGATTTATTCTGGGAGCCATAGGAGGAAATATCAGAGGACGGACTGCCATTCAGGATGTGGTGGAAGCCATTACCGGAGGGAGAGTAAAACTGCAGCTGGGCCCGGAGAACTGGAATGCCGTGGGGGAGGCTATTATGGATCAGCTTGCAGAAGAGGGCTATTACGATATTAACGACGCCGTTCTTTTTGAAGATAGATATGAAATTATGGAAGGGGACATCAGCCGTTACACTCTGGAAGGAAATATTGGCAGCTTAAACGTGGAGATCGGGGGATGCACACTTTATCTGGAAGAGTCCAAAGACTCCGTCTTTTCCCTGGAGGCGGAAAACACCAGAAAACTTCAGGCATACGTAGAAAACGGCACGCTTTATATAAAAGCGTTGCGCAACGGTCAGATTTGGAATGAGCCAGGGAGCTGTAAAATCACTTTATATGTGCCAGAGGTATATTTGTTTGAAAAAGCAGATATTGCCGTCGGCGCGGGAGCGATTGAAATGGAAAATCTGAACGCCGCGGATGTGTATCTGGAAGTAGGGGCAGGCTCTGTTGAGGCAGGCAGACTACAGGCAGACAGCCTTGATGTTAATGTGGGAGCCGGTGAAGTGAGTATTTATGAGATGCAGGTGCGCAGGCTTGCGGGCGAAGTAGGCGTCGGTTACGGCTATCTGAAAGGCGATGTGACGGAAAATGCGGATATTTCCTGCGCCATGGGCAGTGTGGATCTGTTCCTTGGAGGGACACAGCCAGACTACAACTATGCCGTGGAGTGTGGTATGGGAAGCGTGGAGATCGGCAGTGAAAGTTACAGCGGTCTGGCCCGGGAACAGTATGTGAACAATCAGGCGCCGCGGAATATAAACGTAGACTGTGCTATGGGCAGCGTTTCAATCTATTTTGACAGATAAGCTTTCCCAGGTACTTTTCAAATATGACACCCTCTTTTATGGGGACGCCGGCTTTTTCGCTGCCTCTGATACACAGAGCCGTAAAGTCGGCTGCTTTTTTTACAGAGCGGACAAAATCTCTGTGGTACAGGGCATCGGCTGCCAATATCGAGGCAAATAGATCCCCTGTGCCGGGACGGCTGCTTCCGGCGGAAGGACACCCATAAATGCTGCCGCCGCCGTTTTTCCAAATATAGTTTTGATAAAAGGAGCCGTCTGACAATCCGGTAATCACAATTTGACCGGGGCATAGACGAGAAAGCTTTGAGCAGAGCCTGTGCAGGCTGTCTTCCGTCCAGGGGCCTTCCTGATAGGCTGTATCTGTGAGCAGACAGGCTTCGGTAATATTGGGGGTCAGAATATCTGCATACCGGATGAGCTGCTTCATACGAAGGCAGTGCTCTCTTGTAATGGTGGCGTAGGCTCTTCCGTGATCCCCCATCACAGGATCCAGAAGAAAGAGACCGGGACGAAAGGTTTCAAGAAATTCTTCTACAATGGAAAACTGCTCCGGGCTTCCCAGGAACCCGCAGTACAGTCCATCGAAAGAAAGCCCCATTTCTTTCCAGGGGCTGAGATATTCCCTCATATGAGGAGTGTAGTCATCAAAATGATATACGGGAAAAGCCAGGTGGTTGGACAAAATGGAAGTGGGAACAGGGCAGACCTGAACTTGCATTGCGCTGATAACAGGCAAAGAAATGGTTGTGGAGCAGCGTCCAAAGCCGGCAATATCGTTTATCATGGCAAGGCGCGGTATGCCAGCCGCGCCTTTTTGCATTTCCCGTGAGCACTGAGCGTTGTGAATTCTCTTTGTCATATAAGCCTCTTTTTCCTGTCCGCGCTGCCATAGGAGCTAAGCAGGCCGGATTTTTTCATTGCGGGACGCAGCGCCATATATGCGGCGACGGACACTGCCAGGGATATTACGGCATTGATGGACGTTGACGCGATGTTCCAGGCCAGCGTTACATCTGCCGCCGGTCTGCCGAGGATGAGCAGCTTGTAAAGGTATCCCACCAGAGGATCGAACACCACATTGAACAACAGACCTGCCGCCGATGCTAGGGAACTGAAGATAAGTACTTTTTTGTGACTTGTTTCTGTTGAAATCCGGCCTATGCGGTGGGCAATGAACCCGGTAATCAGGCCGATGCAAAGCTTCAGAATAAAGGTTTTGGGGGCATAGACTACATAAACGGGATCCAGAAGATCTCCAATGGTCATGCCAACAGCGCCTCCGATGCCGCCGTAAAAGCCGCCCAAAAGCAGGGCGCCCAGTACACAGACCGCATTTCCCAGGTGAATGGAGGTGGCGTCACCTCCGGGAAGAAAGATTTTAACCTGCAGAAAGGTAAACACCACATAGGATAATGCGGCCATTAGACCCGTCATTGCCAGTTTCTGAGCTGTCTGATTTTTCATGATTATACCTCCCTGCCCGCTGAAGCGGGCCTCAAATCAATATTTTGGAAGTTTCTCCAAATTTATCCTTCTTTTATTTATTTTGCTATACCATATTATATCCAAAAGTGGCATTGTAAAAAGTGCCAGAATACAACTTTTTTATCAGGCCAGTTTGACTGCATTTATGTTTTGATTGATTATGCCATAAGTGATATAATAATTTTACATGAGGCTTTACGGAAAATAGAGTCCCACTGAAGTAGCCAGGGAGGTATGGACATGGATGATAAAATAGAATTAAAGCCCCCGGTAGAGGTGCGATACCGGGAAGAGCTGGAGGCGCTGGAGGCGCTGGACACGGAACGAAAGCCTCAGAACTGGAGGCTTTCGCCCAGAGCGGTGCGGACCTTCATTCTGGGGAGCGGAGATCCCCTTGAGTGGAATGGGCGAAAAATCACAGTCAGAAAAAAATATCTGGGAAATGATGCGCTGGTGGAGCGCTGCATTATTACTCTGGCAGGCAGCAGGGGGCTGATGCTGGTAGGGGAGCCGGGAACAGCGAAAACCATGCTGTCGGAGCTTCTTTCAGCGGCTATAAGCGGGACGAGTCTGAATACCATTCAAGGTACGGCCGGAACCACAGAGGATATGATTAAATACAGCTGGAATTATGCGCTTCTTCTGGCGAAGGGACCCACCCGGGAGGCGCTGGTGCCCTCCCCGCTTTACATAGGTATGGAGCAGGGGATTCTGACAAGATTTGAGGAAATTACCAGAACTCCAGCGGAAATCCAGGACAGCCTGATCAGTGTGTTGAGCGATAAGGTTCTGAATGTGCCGGAGCTGGGAGACCGGGGAATTTTGTTTGCCAAAGCTGGCTTTAATGTGATCGGCACGGCCAACACCCGGGACAAGGGCGTCAATGAGATGAGCAGCGCTTTGAAACGGCGGTTTAATTTCGAGACAGTGATGCCCATTCGAGATGTAGCCCTGGAAAAGCAGATTATTTTAAACGAAGTGAAGGAGCTGGCCAGGGAAAATCACATGGACATGATGGCGGATGAGGATGTGGCGGAGATTCTTGCTTCCACCTTCCATGAGCTTCGGGAAGGCGTGTCCTCCATGGGACACAGGATTGACCGGCCATCGGCGGTGATGAGTACTGCGGAGGCTGTATCCGTTTACTTTCAGACTATGCTGACGGCCTATTATTATGGAGATTCCAGGATGGATATGGGTTGTCTTGTGCAGAATCTGGTGGGAGCTGTGCAGAAGGAAAACGGAGACGATTTGGAAAAGCTGAGGGGCTACTTTCAGACTGTCATCCGTGACAAGGGAGGAAAAGAGGGCGGCTTATGGAGCAGCTATTACGAGGCCAGGAAATATCTGAGATAATGAAGGAGCCGATACAGGTCATTTGTTCCGGAACGGAATACGACTTAAGGAGTTCGGTTCTGTATTTTCCAATCCGTCATCATAGCCCGGTCTGTTCTTTTCATCTGAAAAGGGCAGTAGAAGCCTATGGACCGGACTGTATTCTCATCGAGGGACCAAGCAATGCCCAGCATTTAATTCCTGTGCTGGTTCATGAAGATACAAAGCCTCCCCTGGCATTGTATTATGCGTATCAGGATAAGGGAGGCCTGATAAGCCCTGAAAAAGAGGATTATAAATGCTATTATCCCTTTCTTGCGTGTTCTCCGGAGCTTACAGCCCTTCGGGAGGCTAAAAAAAGAGGAATAGACGCTAAGTTTATCGATCTGCCTTATATGGAAATTCTGTCGGGAACCGCCCGGAACAGGGGAATTCGCAAAGAAGGGGAAAAGCAGACTTATAATGATGATTATCTTTTGAGCAGAAGTCTTTATCTTAAGCTGCTTTGTGAAAAAACAGGGCTGAGGGATTTTGAAGAATTTTGGGAGAAGTATTTTGAAATTCAGGGTCTTTTTCAGGATACGGATTTATTTGTCAGACAAATGCTTACCTACTGCGGCCTGTCCAGGTTTCATACGCCGGATGAAGAGCTGGAGGCCGAGGGCTGTATTCTCCGAGAGAGGTACATGGCGGAGCAGATAGCCCGCGCCTCAAAGGATTATAAGAAAATTCTGGTGGTAACAGGAGGCTTTCATACATATGGTCTTGGCCGGCTCCTGAAAAAGGAGGAAGAAGGGGGGCTTTCCTTTTTGGGGGAGCCTGTTGACCTGCATGGGCCGAATCAGGGGCTGCAGTCGGTTTATCCCATGGCCTATACCATGGAGGCGGCAGATGCCTTAAACGGGTATGCCAGCGGCATGCAGTCTCCAGGCTTCTACCATCAAATATGGAAGCGTCTGGAAGCGGGAGAAGGGCCGGAGAAGGCGTATCAGGACGCTGTTCTTCACTTTCTGGCAACATCCGGAAAAAGAGCTCGTGGGAAGGATGAGAGCATTTCCGCCTATGATGAGATCTGCGCCCTGTCCATGGCGGAGGGGCTGGCCGAGCTGCGGGGAAAAAAGGGCCCTGGGCTTTATGAATTAAGAGACAGCGCTCTGGCATGCTTTGTGAAGGGAGAGCATAGTCTGTCTACGGACGCCGCTATGCGGATTCTTTCACGGCTGACTACAGGAGAACAGACAGGGGCGCTTTGCGAGGAGGCCATGAGGCCGCCTCTTTTGACGGATTTTGAAAAGCAGTGCGCCTTTTTCGGTTTGAAGATTCATTCTACTACAGAACAGGAGATCACATTAGAAATTTTTGCGAAGGAAAAGCATCTTCTTCTGAGCCGTTTCTTTAACCGAGCTGAGTGTTTGAGCTGCGGCTTTGCAAAGAGGAAGAAGGGTTCGGAGTTGATAAGCCACAGAGACAGGAGCAGAATCCGGGAAAGCTGGTCTTACAAATGGTCTGCTCATGTGACGGCGGCTTTGATTGATTCCAGCGTGTCCGGCGCTACCCTGGAGGAGGCCGCCCGTTCTCTGCTTCAAAGACGTTTTGCTGAAACAACAGGCTGCAGACAGGGTGCGGAGCTGCTTGTAAAAAGTTTTCTGATGGGACTTTTTGATGAGCAAAACAGAATGGGAGAGCAATTCGCCAAAATTCTTGCAGAGGATGGGGATTTCTTTTCCCTGAGCAGAGGATTTTCCCATCTTGCTATGCTTGATGAACTTCAGGATCTGTATCAGATCAGAGGTAAAATGGATCTGGAAAAAATGACAGATACCTGTTTTCGGAAAATTCTGCAGTTGCTTCCGTTTATGGGACAAACGGGAGAGGAACAGAAGCAGGAATGTATGGAATGCCTGCGGAGTCTTTATCAGGCTACGGGAAAGCGGGCTTACGCAGAACTGCGCCCGGCTTTTTTGGAGTCCGTCATGCGTATGCTGGAGCGAAAACCTTTGAATCCCGGAATCGAAGGGGCTTCACTGGGGCTTTTATATGGCTGCGATGGAAGCTTCGGAGAAAAGATCAAAGCGGCGGCGGAGGGGTATATTCATGGGACGGAGGAGATGCGGTCCAAAAGCGCCGCCTTTCTGCACGGCCTGTTTTTTACGGCCCATGATTTTGTGTTTATAAGCGAAGACTTTATAGGCATGATTGACGGGCTTCTTCAGAGGCTGTCTGTGGAGGAGTTTTTGAAGCTGCTGCCGGAACTGAGGCTGGCCTTCAGCTATTTTACTCCGCTGGAGACAGACAGGATCGCCGGGCGGGCCGCGGCGCTGTATGGGAAAAAAGGCCGGGATATTCTGCAGGGAAGGACGGTTGATCCGAAGGCCTATGCTTACGGAGAGGCTCTTGACGCTTATGTGTGGAGCCGAATAGAAAGGGAGAACCCATGAATGACACAACACAGTTAAACAGGTGGCGCCTGATTCTGGGAAAACAGGCAAGGGATCAGCTGCCCTTCATAGAAGAGCCGACGCTGGAAAATGGGATTTCCTGCCTGGATTTGGAGGAAGCGCTGGATTTTCTTTATTCACGGGAGTATGGGGAGGATGTGCGCCGGGAAGGAGGAACTGGAGCCAGTCGGCTGACGGCTGCCACATGGATTACAAAAATACGCCGTCTGTTTCCAAAGGAGACGGTGGAAATATTGGAGCGCCATGCCCTGGAGCGCTATGAAATGACAGAGCTTCTGACGGACCGGGAGGTTTTGGAAAAGCTGGAGCCCAATCAGGAGCTGTTGAAAACCATCCTTCAGCTGAAGCATTTGATGAAGGGAGAGGTTTTGGATACGGCCCGCCGGATTGTAAAAAGGGTGGCGGAGGAGATTGCCGAGAAGCTGAATCAGGATATTTGCCGTTCTCTGCTGGGAAGTTTGGACAGAAACAGTAAAAGCGCGGTAAAATCTATACGTAACCTGGATATGAAAAAAACCATACGTAAAAATCTCAAGCATTTTGACAGGGAAAAGGGCAGGCTTATGGTGGAGCAGGTCTATTTCAGCAGCCGTACCCGCAAATATAGCCGCTGGAGAGTCGTGATAGCTGTGGATGAGAGCGGCTCCATGCTGGATTGCGTGATTCACAGCGCGGTGATGGCGGGAATTTTTGCCAGACTTCCCATGCTGGACACAAGACTGGTGATTTTTGATACTCAGGTGGTTGATTTAAGCGCCCATCTTGCTGATCCGGTGGCGACGCTCATGAGTATTCAGCTGGGAGGAGGCACCTATATCGCAGGTGCTCTTAAGTACTGTGAAAGCTTAATCGAGGATCCGTATCGAACCATGGTTGTTTTAGTGTCGGATCTTTGTGAGGGAGGCAGCCTTTCGGGGCTTTTGTCCGTAAGCCGGGGAATCATTGAAAGCGGGGCCAGGCTGATCTGCCTGACTGCCCTGGATATGGAGGCAAACCCTGCGTATGACAGAAACACGGCGAAACAGCTGGCTGCTCTGGGAGCCTTTGTGGGAGCCATGACGCCGGAGGCTTTGGGAGATTTTATGGGAAAGATCATGCGGTAGGCGCCGGGTGGTTTTAGAATATGCCGGAGCGGACAGGGAGGTATAAGATTTGGAAGAATTAAAAGCCTTGCTCAGACAGGCGGATGATGAGTATTTGACCGGATTATCCAATAAAGGAACGGTGAAGCGTGCCTATAAGGATCTGGAGCAGGAAAAGCCAGAGGCGGTCTGGAATGCAGAGGGAGCCCAGGTCACCTTAAAGGAGGCCGTGTGCCAGGTACGAATCCCTTTGGGAAGCAGCGTCTGCAGCTGTCCCTCTCGGAGCATTTGCCGTCATCTGATTACAGCGGTTCTTTATCTGAAGCAGGAAGAGGAGAATCAGACCGATGCTGAGGAGCCTAAAAGCCCCGGGGAGAAGGACGGTGACGGCGGTAATGCCGAAACCGGATCAGGAAACAGCGTTGTCTCAGAAAGCAGTACCGGCCCGGGAACGTCCCAGGATGACGCAGACACACTGAGGGCCGGTCTGGAAGAAGAGATTACGTCGATTCCTTTAAACAGGCTGAAGCAGGCATGCAAGAACAAGGGGTATCGAGAGTTTCTATTACATATGGAGGAGGGAGAGTTTCCGGTGATAGAGGAAGGGAGCGTTGTTACGGTGCGGTTTCCCTGGGAAGACACAGTTGTAAAACTCTTAAGCCCGCTTGCCTATTCCACCTGCACCTGCCACAGAAGGGAGCTTTGCACTCACAAAGCCCAGGCAATTCTGGCATTCCGGCTGCAGAAAAAGACACTTACTCTGCAGCTGCTCAAGGAGCAGCTTAAGGACAGCGAAGAATGGGACTTTCAGGAGCTGGCCCGGGCGGTCCGGGCAATGAAAGAGGGAATTGGCCTGCAGCTACTCACCGGTCTTTCCAGATTATCGCCGGAGGCTGCGGAAAGCATGGAGCGGCTGGCTGTAATCAGCCATGGAGCGGGTCTGCCTGCTTTTGAATCGGGCTTTCGCAGCGCGGCCTCTGAATATCAACAGTATTTTCAGCGCTCGCCGGCCTTTCGAGAGGAAGTTCTGCTGGAACGGCTGCTTTTTCTGTACCGGAGGGCCTGCCGCCTTGAAAGGGAGAAAGAGCCGGACAAACTGCGGGAATTATCAGGAAGTTTTCGTGATGCGTACCGCCCGGTTTCCCGTCTGCACCTTATGGGAATCGGAGGCAGAAATGTGATAAGTAAGGCGGGCTATGAGGGGGAAAGGTACTATTTTCTGGAAGCGGAACAAAGAAAATGGTACACATGGACCGATCTTCGTCCCACCTTCTATGAGGGAGTCCGTCGTCCTCCGGCAGGAAGCGGCGGCCGCGGTCAGGCTCCCTGGGGATTGAACTGCAGCAGGGAGAGGATGGCGGAGCTGGAATTTTATTTGTCTCAGGCGAAGGCTACGGAGGATGGCCGGTTGTCTGTAAGTCAGGATACGAAAAGCGAGATTGTGGGGGGAAGGGATCTGAGCAGAAAAGAAATTCAGGAGATGATTGTCTGGGACTATAGGGATCTTCTGAAGGAGATTGATTCGGAGGGCCGGGAAAAGCCGGCTCTGGTAGGGGCGGCAGGCTGCCGGGAGGGACGCTTTGATACGGTTCGCCAGCGTTTCTCCATGGAGATTATTGACAGGTATGGACGCAGCCTCTATGTGGCAGTGAACTATTCAAAGGAGGAGAAGCTTACCATCCGGGTACTGGAACGACTGAGCAGTCGCCTGAAAACCCAGGAAAGGGCCCGGATGGTATTTTTCGGCATTCCTTATCTGGAAGAGGGAAGGCTCTGTCTGTATCCCGTAGAGTATTTTGAGCAAAAAGGATTTGAGAAGCCGGAAGAGAATCATTTTACGGACTGTCCGGGGGAAGGGGCGTGTGTCGGGGAGGCGTCCGCCGACACTGTTAAAACGCTGGAGCAGTGTCTGCTGGAAATGCGCCGAACGATGTCAGATCTGTTTCAAAGCGGACTGAGCTCCGTACAGGAAGAGGCCTTGTCCCAGCTTTGCCTTCTGGCAAGGGAGTGTGAGGAGATGGGGCTCCACCGAGCGGGGGAGGAGCTGTGGCGTTTGGCAAAAGAACTTGAAGCAAAGAGGCATCGGACAGAGTTTGATCCGGAGCCTGCCCTTGCAGCGTGGATGCAGTTGATGGAATATTTGAAGATTAGTCTGGAAAGAACAGCTCTGGACGGAGCGCTGGCCGGAATGAGATGTGAGACAGGGAAGGAGATTTAATTTCCGTTCCAGCGTTTCACAAGCTATATATTATCATAAATGAATGCCCGCCAAGGCGGGCAGGGAGGTATTGTCATGAATCTGAATGAGGAGAGAAATTATCAAAAGCTTATGGACACCCTTGACGCGCTGAATCTATCCGAAGAAAACAGAAAGCTGGCGGAGGAATACTTCAGTCAGGGCAATGAGGCCCGGAATTTGGCACGGGTGCGGCTACAGGATTTTTCCCGGCTGTCTGAGGAAGAACGGAAAAAGAGCGTCGGATACGTAGAGCATCTGAGAAAACGGGGAAAAAAGGAGGAGCTGGCGCATTATGTCAGGTTTGCGGCGGCCGTAGGCGGCTCTACGGCCGGCTATGTTTTGCTTCAGTATGGATGGAGTCTGGCAGATATCGGGGAATATCTGCTGCCGGAGCAGGCGGCGGCCATCTATGCAGAAAGGATTGTGTGGAGCCCAAATGCTCTTTATTGGCGGAACATAAAAGAGCTGTCAAAGGAGGCTGCAAAGGATCTGAAGACAATCTGTCGGGCCATGGAGCTATGCTGCCATCAATATAATAATGCAAAAGTGCTTCTGGCCGCTGTTTATCTCCATGAAAATAAGCATACCCATGGAAGCAAAAATCCCTTTAAGGAGCTGTTCGGAAAGAAGATTTTCCCTAATGATTCCGAAGAAGGAAAGGTGGTCGAATTTCTGGAGAAAAATTTGACGGATAGTCTGCCTGCAGTGTTTCAGTCTCCCGGCCTGAAAGAGGAGGAGCAAAGGAGGCTGCAGAATTATGTGACGCAGGCCAATCCCTATGGAAAGTTTCCCAAGGAGCTTTTGAGTCTGACGGAAGGAAGACAGTGGGCCAATTACCTTCTTACTCTTCTTGCGGGATGTGCGTTTCTTGCCCAGGATCATTCCAAATGCTTTCTGGCTTTTTTACAGGTGATGGCTGCCTTGAATCCGGAAGGCACGATGGACGCCTGCAGACAGCTGTCGGAGGACTCCTGGTTTCGGGAGCATACAGGGCTTATGGAGCGGATTCTGCCGGTGGAGCCTGGATTTTTTATTCGCTGGTATTTGAAGAACAGAATTCACGCCGGGCTGAAGCGTATGGCGGCTCAGTATCCGGAAATCATAAAAGAGCAGGTTCAGGGAGCTTCTATAACCACAGAGGATTATCGGTTTCTTGCAGAGCAGGTCAAACAGGCGGCTCCCGAGTTATATCAGGAGCTGAGCGCTTCCCTTTCCGACAGATATGGGGAGAGGCTTGCCGAAGAACTGACCGAAGGCATGAATTATGGGCGGATGGAGGCAAAGCAGTATTTGCTGGGGGAGGCCCCGCTCAGTGCCCTGTATCCTTTTGTGAATTCCTGGAGAGGAAATTATGGATACTATTACAGAGATTTCCGGACCATACAGTCCATTGGGGAAAACGGGGGGCAACTGTACCGGCGGGCTCTTGTGCTGAAGGCTCTGGAAATGCAGGGAGGATTTTTTACGTGCTATTACCTTCCCAACGGGGAAGCAGAACGGCGTCTGGAAGAAAAGGTGGAGGAGCTTATCGGGATCCTGGAACAGGAAACGGTTCCTATACAGTATCAGGCAGACGCAATGGACGGGATTTATTCCAGCTATTATGCGGAAAAGAGCAAAAATCTTTTCCTGGATACGGCGGTAAAGGCTATGGCCCGAAGATTGCCGGCGCACAGAGAGGAATTTCACATGGCAGTGAAAAACTGCACGGTGGTGGGCCGGGATATCTGTCTCCGAGTGCTGGACGAGGATTGGAGGCAGGAAAAGGAATGGATTCTTGCCTGTGCTTTGGACGGCTCCCGGCAGGTGCGCAACACCATGGCCATGATCTGCGCCGGGCATCGGGAGTGGGAGCCTGAAATTCGGAATTTTCTGAAATCTGGCAAATCTCAGGAGCGGGAGCTTGCAGTGCAGATCATGAAAAACTGGGGGGCGGATGGCTTTCAAAAGGAGTTAAAGGAGGCTCTTGAGAGAGAAAAGAGCAAAAAGGTCAGAGAGCTGCTGCAGGACTGCCTTGGAATGGCGCGGGAGACCGACAATCAGACGGCGGATGCCATACAGACAGCGGAGAAGCAGGTTATAGAGATTTTAAAGGGCGGAAAAAAAAGAAAGGTGGCATGGGCATACGAAACGCCCTTCTGTCAGGTTCACAAAAGGGATGGAAGCTTGGCGGCCGAAGAATATCTTCAGGCTATTCTGGTGGCTTATGCCGATCTGTCCGTGCCGGGAGTAAGCAAAGAGGCTGCGAAACTTGCCGGAGAGCTGGAAGAAAAGGAATTTAGCCGGTATGTGATGGAGCTGTTTGACAAATGGCTGCAGTCGGGGGCGGAGGCCAAGAAAAAGTGGGTGCTCTATGCCGCCTCCATTCATGGAGGAGAAGGAATTGTTCCGCTCTTCTATAAACAGATTCAGGACTGGCCCCAGCATGCCAGGGGAGCGCTTGCAGCGGAGGCGGTAAAGGCGCTGGCTTTAAATCAAAGCAGCGAAGCGCTTCTTTTGGTGGATCAAATTTCCCGAAAATTTAAATTTCGTCAAGTGAAAACAGCGGCGGCCCAGGCGCTGGATTATGCGGCTTCCTCTCTGGGGATCAGCAGGGATCAGCTGGAGGACCGGATTGTGCCTACGTTGGGCTTTGGAGAAAATATGGACCGGACATTTGACTATGGGACAAGAAGCTTTCGGGTTTACCTGACGCCGGCGCTGGAGCTTGAGATATTTGATGAGGATGGCAGGCGGCTGAAAAATATGCCTGCGCCCGGCAAAAGAGACGAGGAGGAGAAAGCGTCGGAAGCATATACGGAATTCAAACAGCTCAAAAAGCAGTTAAAGACAGTGACGGCAAATCAGAAGCTGCGTCTGGAACAGGCGCTAACCGCTGAGCGGCTCTGGAAGACAGACCAGTGGAAGGCTCTTTTTGTAAAAAACCCTGTAATGCATCAGTTTGCCATTGGACTGATTTGGGGCATATATGAGGAGGGCAGACTGAAGGAAACGTTCCGCTACATGGAGGACGGCAGCTTTAACACAAAGGATGAGGAGGAGTTTGCGCTTCCGGAGGAAGGAATGGCGGGCCTGGTGCATCCCATCGAACTGTCGGAGCAGGAGTTGGCCGCATGGAAGGAACAGCTCTCGGATTATGAGGTTGTCCAGCCCATAGAACAGCTGGAACGGCCGGTCTACCGGGTAACGGAGGAAGAAAAGGGAAAGCAGGAGCTGACACGCTTCGGCGGAAAAATTTTGAACGGGCTTTCTCTGTCCGGAAAATTGCAGGGAATGGGGTGGTACAGAGGCTCTGTACAGGATGCGGGAGTTTACACCACCTTTTATCGGGAAGACGGCGCGCTTGGCGTTGAGCTGGAATTTTCCGGAAGCTATGTGGGAGACGAGAACGAGGAAGTCACTGTCTACGGAGCGGGCTTTTACAAGGCTGGAACTGTAAAACGGGGAAGCTATGTATATGATACCATCCAACAGGAAAACAGGTATGCTTTGGATCAGGTAAGCCCCAGGTATTTCAGCGAAATGGTGCTGCAGCTGGAGCGGGCCACGGCTTCCAGTCAGGAGCAGCTGGCATATCCGGACTGTAAAAAATAAATATCCGTATGAGGGGATTGGATACAGAAGTTTGAAGGCTTTCTTCAAATATTGAATGGATGCCCGCGAAACCGGGCAAAGGGTGTAAATATGAAAATAGGAAGAGTGATAATTGGAATCGCGCTGGCTTTGCTGGCAGCGGGAGCAGCAGCGTTGTTTTTTCGTTTTTTTCCCTGCATTCAGGGAGCCGGATTGTTAGAGAAGAATCTGGACTTAGGGAAAATGTCTTTTGATTTGACGCTGGGGCTTTCCGGGGAGAGACTTTCCGAAGAACAGATTGTATTTGTGGATACGCTGTCTGAGATCACCGGAATACAAAGAGAAGACCTGCTCAGGCTGCGGATAAAGGGTCAATCCTGGGAAGATATGCTTTATTTTGAGGTCATACCACAGGGGGAGGAGGAGCCTCTCACCCAGATGTATCTGGGTGAGGAACAGGATGTAGTCAATGCCGCCATGCTGTACCATGCAGTGCGCAGCAGCCTGACAGAGAGGTATCAGTTTTTGGAGCTTTTGCTGCCGCAGTGGAGCGGCGGAGAATATGTGTCCTTGGAGCAGGCTGAGCAGATGTTTGCCCTGGATCTGGAAGGGGTAAAAGACTTTTCTCTGTCGGATTATCAAAATATTTTGTCTTATTGGGAATATTTTGCCTTACTTGCTGTGATGGATCAGGAAAAGGCATCGGATGGAGCGCTGGAGTTTTCCCTTCACACAACTTTGCCCGGGGATGAACAGGAAAACGATGGAAGCGTAAGGCTGAAACTGCGTCTGGACAGGAGCGGAAATCCTTCCACTGTGTCCGCAGAGTACCATGTGAATAATATGCCTCTGGTTCTCCACAGGCTGGATGCGCTTCTCGCAAAGGCGGGAAGGACGGAAGCGTTTTCTCAGAAGAAGGGACTTTTGCCGATAGAAAGTGTGGAGGGAACTCTTGTTATAGGGAATGGGGAAAGTCTGCAGATTCCGGATGCCCTTATAGATCAGGAAACGGTGGATCAGATCACCGCAATACGACGGATTCTGCAGGAAATGCTTGGAAAATAGCAGCTTGAAAAAGCTGCCCTGCAGCAGCATGGCTGCGTCTGGTTTTCCTTAAGAGGGCCGGAGTCAGCCATGCCTGGGCTGCAACAGCTGGAAGAGCCTTGGCAGAAGACATAGAAAATTCTTATGGTAAAATGCCAATATGAACAAGGATTTCATAAAACGCCCATAACAGCAATAAAATTGACAAAATATAAATCAGATTCCCTGCTTTCATAGTTCTTGTATTATACTTATTCAGTTTATTTAGAGTTTCTTGATTTTTCTTCCGCAGCTCACTGTCATCAGGCAATTTATTAATTAACGTATTTTCAAATGTAGTTATCTGATTCAAATAGGGTCTTTTCATCATGAAGTTATATGCCCCGGTAATTCCGGTTTCTGCATTTTTTCCATCTCTGACCCAGGCCTCAATATGCAGTATTCCATTTGCATAGACAGACTTAAAAAAATACATCCTTTTTAAACTCTCTATATTACTTCCCATACCGTTTAAATCTTTATAATCTGCACAGAAACAGCTTTCCTCTTTCCATACAGTCGGATAAAAATCCCAGCTTTGTAAAAAGTGTTTGATTTCTTCCTCGATTTCGTTATCCGGTAAATGCAACTCTATGTCTTTGATATATCTTCCGCGTAATCCCATGGTTTTTCCTCCCTTATATAAGCAACCTGGCGCAATACTCCCTCAGACCGAAAACAGTACGTCATAATTCTTTTACGACTCCGCCTGCATGGTAATGCGGTTCTCTTAAAGTCCAAATCAACGGTACAGATTTCTACAGCAAGGGGAACTTCCGAACCCCTTGCTATTTTTCCGGACTGAGTATTTTTCCTTACCATGTGAACCAAGCGTGAAACCATTGCAAAATCCTGGATAATCTTCATCTCTGTATGTAGTTTTTAAGTCAACAGCAAATTTAATATTCCGATTTTTTTTGCAAATAAATGTTAAATCAGGATACCAATTCTGAAATGTTGCAAGCTCAATATCGTATCCTATGTTTTCGGCGAAAGAGAGAAAATGTGGGAACAAATGAAGTTCAAGCACTTTTGAAACTATTTTTGTGTCAGACGAGATAGTATATATGTTTTTGAAAATATCTATAAATCCCCGTATCGTCCACTCATCACCTTTGGCAATAAATCCGGTTAAGGTCGCTGCAAATTGTTTAAGGTTCATTCCAAATGCAATTTTTTCGGCTTCATTTTTCATTTCGGACAATCCTCTTTCTGTATTTCTACAATATCATCAAGCCCACAATTTAACGCGGTACATATCTTCGCAAGACTTTCCATTGATATAGGTTCATCCTTACCCATTTTTGCAAGAATGTTTGTACTGATGCCTGCCTGTTTCCGCATTTCTGTCCGGGTCATTTTTCGATCTATCAATAGCTTCCATAGTCTATTGTAGCTATATGCCATAAGAGTAAACCTCCTGCTTTGCAATACCGTATTCCAAATATAACATGGCAAAAACAGAAGTGCAATATTATATTGATTTTTCGTGATATTTCTTGTTGCAAACCTAAAACCACCTTCCTGTGACGCAGAATAATTTTGCGATTTTTTTATTTGGTAAAATTGAAAAAGCGGTGGTGTATATAGTGAAAGGCAAAGCGCAACAAAAGTCGCTTTTCAAACGGGATATTAAGCGAGAGAACACAAAAGGGTTTGGGGAACTACCGACAAGAAAAATGCGACGCATTTTTAACGAATCATCAAAGACATACAAATCGTTGTAAAAAATCCTCTATATCAATAGTTGTCGGCATGTAAAATCACAATCCAATCCGGCAGGACACTTTATCGTTTTACAGACAGCTATGCTGGAAAACGAAGCTTATCGCATAAAGTTTTGCGGCATATAGAGTAATCGCCTATTGATGAAAAAACAGGGAGCGTTAGAATGAGTATAAGCAATCCTATATAAGTAAATACGCAAAGGAAAACGACTTCAAAAATTCCTTGTTTTTTGTGGACGACGGGTACTCCGGGGCAAACTTCGATAGACCCGCCAGGAGCGAATTGGTGGAGAAAAGCGAGCACCTCTGCATGATTAATGCTGTTTTATTGAGCGCCCTCATTGTTGGGCGCTGTTTTTTAATCCTCGATTACGGGTACGGGAGAATCATCCCAGGCATCCAGATCATTTATGTATTTTTTGGTTTCCCGGGCTATGGCATTAGATAGCAGAAGGACAGCAATTAGATTGGGTATGGCCATGAGGGCGTTGAGAATATCGGCAAGAGCCCACACAACGTCCAAAGTTACAATGGGAGCGCTGGCCGCTACGGCCACGTACAAAATTCGATAGGGAATCAGCCCTTTCTTTCCGGCGAAGTACTCTACAGCCCGTTCTCCGTAATAGGCCCAGCCCAGCACTGTGGAGAAGGCAAAGCAGATCAGCCCCAGGGTGAGTATTATAGGGCCCAGATAAGGAATCTGGTTAAAGGCCAGAGTTGTGAGCGTACCCCCATCCGTTATTTCATCCACGTTGATGGAAGGATTTTTCATAATAGTGGATACCAGAACCAGGCCTGTCATCAGGCATACGACCACAGTGTCCCAAAAGGTTCCGGTGGAGGAGACAAGCGCCTGGCGAACAGGATTGCGGGTTTGTGCAGCCGCTGCGGCAATGGGAGCGGAGCCCATGCCGGATTCATTGGAAAACAGTCCCCTGGCAACGCCATATCGCATTGCCATCATGATACCGGTTCCCACAAGCCCTCCTGCGGCCGCGCCTGGGCGGAAGGCCAGTCTCAGAATAGTGGAAACTGCGGGGATGATATAGTCATAATTGATTCCAAGAATAATCAGGCAGCCCGCCACATAGAAAACTGCCATAAACGGAACTAGCTTTTCACATACATTGGCGATGGAGCGAATTCCTCCGAAAATGACCACTCCTGTCAGGAGGGCGATCACAATGCCTGCAATCCAACCGGGAACGCCGGTATTGGATTTCACCACTCCGGCAATGGCATTAACCTGTGTGGCACACCCGATTCCAAAGGAAGCAAATCCTGCGAAAACAGCAAAAATCATTCCCAGTACTGCGCCCAGCCTTTTCCATTTAAGACCTCTGGACAGGGCGTACATGGCGCCTCCCTGCATGCGCCCATCCCTTTTCTTCACGCGGTATTTTACAGCAATCAGTGATTCTGCATATTTTGTGGCAATGCCGAAAACGCCGGAGAGCCAGCACCATAGGACGGCTCCGGGGCCGCCCAGTGCGATTGCTGTGCCCACGCCGATAATGTTGCCTGTTCCGATGGTGGCGGCAAGTGCGGTGGTAAGCGCTCCAAAGTTGGATACCTCGCCCTCTGCATCGAGATCCTTTGTCACGGACAGACGGATTCCTTTTGTGATGGATTTCCATTGGATAAAGCCGGTTCTGAACGTCATAAATATATGGGTACCGAACAGCAGAATAATCAGCCACCAGCCCCAAATCACATTGTCCACTTCCAGAATAAAATTACCGATTGCTTCAAACATAAATATTTCCTTCTTTCAGCATAAGTTCTTTTATAAATCACTTTGCTAACAGTTTACTGTAATAAAGTGGAAAGATCAACATTTTTTTTCATGTATGATACCATACATTATGTTGAGTGGGATGTGTCCGCAATATGTATGGGGGTGGCCTCCAGCTTCGGGGCGTTTTTACTGGCCGGCGGATCAAAGGGCAATCGGATTGCGCTTCTGAATGCGGAAATTCAGATACATCAGCCGACCATTTACGGGAAAGTCCATTGAGGAAATATGCATGGATACGAAACGGAGCTTTCGGATTAAAATTTATATTGACAAATATAATCGGAATAGACTATAGTCATACATATACAAAAGGCGTTGATGAAGAGGAGTACATTTTACCCCTTAAAAGAGAGGGCGGCTGTCGGGTATATTACAGACCGATGCTGAAAGGCTGCCTGAAGGAAGGAGGATGGAAGGTAGCTTCTGAGCCGGAGGACCAAGAACCCGCCATCAGACGGAAGTAAGTTCTCACGATTTATCCCCGTTATCGGATAGGACTTTGCAGGAAGTCTCTTAAGGCAGCGCTACATGTGACAGAAGAGGGGTCTTCACAGATATGCTGCGAACAAAGGTGGTACCGCGTCAACGACGCCCTTTGCCGGTAATCCGGCAGAGGGCTTTTTTGCGCGGCTCAGCAGAGTCGGGAACACAAGTTGGAAAGGAGCAGGAAATGAGCAAAGAACTGGCAAAAACCTATGATCCCAAAGGCATAGAGGACAGACTGTATCAGAAGTGGCTTGACAAAAAATATTTTCACGCAGAGGTGGATCACAGCAAAACACCTTTTACCATTGTGATTCCTCCCCCTAATATTACGGGACAGCTTCACATGGGACATGCGCTGGACAACACCATGCAGGATATTTTGATTCGTTTTAAAAGAATGCAGGGGTATAACGCTCTCTGGCAGCCGGGTACGGACCACGCCAGCATTGCCACGGAGGTAAAAATCATTGAAAAGCTGAAGGAAGAAGGCATTGATAAGCAGGAGCTTGGACGTGAAAAATTTCTGGAAAGAGCCTGGGAGTGGAAAAAGGAGTACGGCGGGCGCATTATCGGGCAGTTGAAAAAGCTGGGCTCTTCCTGTGATTGGGACAGAGAGCGCTTTACCATGGATGAGGGCTGCAACAGAGCCGTTACCGAGGTGTTTGTAAAAATGCACCAAAAAGGGTATATATATAAGGGAGCCCGCATGATTAACTGGTGCCCTGTGTGCAATACATCCATTTCCGACGCGGAGGTAGAGTATCAGGAACAGGCGGGACATTTCTGGCATATCAAATATCCTCTGATTAATGAGGATGGCACGGTAAGCGATAAGGAATTTCTGACCTTTGCCACCACCCGTCCTGAGACCATGCTGGGGGACACGGCGGTTGCTATCCACCCGGAGGATGAGCGCTATCAACACATGAAAGGCAGAAGAGCAATGCTTCCGCTGATGAACAGGGAGATTCCCATTGTGACGGATACCTATGTGGACCGGGAATTCGGAACGGGCGTGGTAAAGATCACACCGGCTCATGATCCCAATGATTTTGAGGTGGGAAAACGCCATAATCTGGAGGAGATCGTCATCTTAAATGATGATGCCACGGTAAATGTTCCCGGCCCCTACTTCGGCATGGACCGGTATGAGGCCAGAAAGGCTATGGTAGCGGATCTGGATAAGCTGGGCCTTTTGGTAAAGGTAGTGCCCCAT
>ERZ1643251.1941-NODE-1941-length-21985-cov-7.064204_pt1 | contig 21985 bp, 23 predicted proteins | sample MGYA00579261_ERZ1643251 | MGnify/ENA primary metagenome ERZ1643251 (study PRJEB29033, sample SAMEA4952267) | chicken gut metagenome | biome: Broiler Chicken; feature: Gastrointestinal Tract; material: Caecum | place: Ireland | collected 2018 | study: Broiler... | reverse complement strand
AATTTCTTTACTATCTCCCGCATAGCCTAGGGTGGCATCAACATAAATACCATCTTCTTTTATATTGAGTGATTCAATTAATTCACTTTTAAGTACACTATAATGCATCATTCACCTCAAATAAATGTTCTGCAATTTCTTCAAGTTCTGAAGCATTATCTTCCATAAATGAATTAAAGGCATCTTCACTCCATATTTCTAATCGGTCGTTAACGCCGATAATAACACATTCTTTTGTTAAACCGGCGTAACTAACCAACGGGGAGGTAATGTTTATTCGACCACTTTTATCGAACTCACAAACAGTAGCGCCAGAAAAGAAGGACCTCATAAATGTTCGGGCGTCTTTTTTAGTGAAAGGTAGAGTATTTAATTTGCTAACTAATTTTTCCCATTCTACTTTGGAATAGACATATAAGCATCGTTCAATTCCCCTAGTAATGATAAATTCATCACCTAATTCTTCACGATACTTAGTAGGAATAACTAATCGGCCTTTATCATCGATATTGTGATGATATTCACCCAATAACATTTTTATCCCCCACTTTCTTCCACAGTATGCCACTGTCTACCATAATGTTACCAAAAAACATAAAAAAAGTAAATATCCAATATTTACTTTTTGACTTCTTTACATTACTTGACGTTTATCTTTTTTTGCATCGCCTTAAGCTATTCGATATTATCAGTATAAAATAATTATCAGTAAAAATTAGTAAAAGAGACTGTCAAGAAACTAATTAATTCGTTTCACGACAGCCCCTTTACTTTTTCTTTGCTACAACTAACTTTAGTCCGTCAGTATTTATAACTTCAATTTCTGTATTTTTAGAAATCTTTTTATCGGAAATCGCTATATATTTACGATTGCTTACTTTTACTTCTCCTTCCATATCAGGACGAATATCTTTAGTTACAATACCTATTCTTCCAATTAGTTTTTCTACTTTTTTTACTTTCTTTTGAGTTGGAAGATATTCTTTTAATATAGGTCTAGTTGTAAATAATAAAAATATTCCTAATACCGCAAATATGGTTGAAACTATTGCTACATTATCAATATAAAATGATAAAAACAAAGCAACTAAACCACTAATACAAAACCATATAGTAAGTAAATTTACTGTTGCAAGTTCAATAATTGCTAAAACAATTACTAAAATTAGCCAAAATATCCAACCCATAATAATCCACTCCTAAAAAAGATGCTTATGCAGCATCTTCAAAATCTGGTAAATTTTGAACTTTTTCTCCAAATGACTTAGTGAATAATTTGATAAGTTCAGCAAGCACATTTTCATCCATAATGCGCATTACATAATTTTGATTATTTTCAATTATTTCTTTTAATACAACATATTCATCACTTGGTTCTTCATTATCATCTAATACAACTGATAAAAAGTAATTATCATTATTGTAATTTGCTTTTTCAAGAAGTAAGCAATTTACATCATTGTCTAAAGTAATCACAGTGTCAACCTTCATAATTTACCTCCCACTCCTAGATGGTACGTCATCAAATATGCTTGATTTATTTTCTTCGTAATCACCTAATGCTTGATTTAAATCTTGTTCTAAACTTTCAAGTTCTTCTTCAGGACTTAGGGTTTCTTCCACTTCTTCAGCTTTCTTAAGTTCGCCGCTTTTTCTCTTTTTATATAAATCCATTAGAGCTTCACTACCTTTACGCCATGCTGCTACTAAAACTGGAGCTTTTTCTGGACTTTCTTCATATTTTGTGTCTTCGAAAGCTTTAATCTTAACATCTGTTCCTTTTACTGTTTTACTATATAAAGCTTGAGCAATAGCACCTAAACCACCACCAACTACAGCTGAAGCCATAACTGGAGCACTAGCAATAGATGCTACAACTGCAGTTACTGCTGAGAATGTTAAGAAAGTCTTAGGATATGGTCCAATTATAGCTTTTCTAACTTTTTTAACACCGTATTTAACTCCTCCAGCCACACGACTTTCTTGAGTTAATTTAGAAATAGCTGATTTGGCTTTGTCAAATAGACTTTCTTCTGGTTCAGCAACTAAGGAATCATTTTCAGGTGTTAGAACTGTCGGTTGTTCGCCTGGAATTTCTGCAGTTCTATTTAATTCTGCTGATTCTTCAATTAAAGTTTTTTCATTAGACATTTCCGAAGTTCTCTTTAGTTCCCCTACTTCAATTAATACTGGAGTTTTACTACTACTAAACTTATTAGTAATTCCATTATTAATAGTATAGAAATCCTCTGGTAAATGTAGACTATTTACATATTTAGATGATTCAATTCTACCATCAAATTTAGGATTAACTGGATCTCCAACTAGTTTTAATTCTACACCAGGATTTAGTTTCTTCAATTCTTCAAAAACGCGGTGTATTTCATCTTCTTTTTTTTCTTCACTCGGAGTACTTACTACTGCAAGTTGTTCTCCTTCTTTAACTGGTCCAGTATATTGTGGTTTTAAAGGTTCAGGAGAAGTAGGCAAATCAGCTTTTGGAACTTCTACTGATATGCTTTTTTCAACTGTAACAGTTTTTTGATCTTTATTATATTGAATACCAAATTTTTTACATAAAGATTCAAACTCTTGTTTAGTTTTGTTATCTTCTAAGCCATATAAAACAACTGTTTCTCTAATTTCTCTAATTATTTCTAAAATATAATCCATTTTAGACTTATTATCTTTATCTAAAGATTGATCTAAAATTGATCTTTTTATCATATCTTCTATTTTATTAATATTGCTAAGTAATTCATTTCTAAATTTTGTTAAATCAAAAGACTCACGGCTTTTTTCATATGCTTCTTTGCACCTATTATAATTTTCTAAAGCATCATTATAATTTTTAACTGTGCTTTGTTTTTCAGCTAAAATAGCAAACACTTGAGCATTTCTTTCTGCAGCAGGGATAGATGGGTCATGATCTAATTTAAATCTCTTTTGATTTATATTAACTATATTTTTTTCATAACTATCTTGTTCAGTTTTCCATTCTGCTTCAGCTTCCATAAACTTTCTAGCAACATAAAACTTATTTTTAGCATCACGCATTTGTTCATTATAAGTCGCACGAACTGTTGCATCTGAAAGATTAAAATAAGAGTCATCATTAACTAACTTATCAATTTGCTCTAGTTTTCCAACTACACTACTAGCTAAATTTCTAATATCTGTGTTGCTTTCTGCTCTACTATTTATTCTCTTTTCTAAATCTGTTAATCTATCAAGCAATTCATTTACATCCTTACCATCAGCTTCACGAATAAAATCGCTAGCGCTAACAATTGTAAATCCTCTTTCTGTAAATAATGCGCTTAAATTTCTTCCTTCATCCATAATTCATATTCCCTTTCTATTATATATTAACATATATACTACTTTTTTTCAAGAAAAAAAACCGTTTTTTTAAAACGGCATTTAGTCTTATTCTTCTTCTTTTTGAGCAACTGCAATTACTTCTTTGCCATTATAATATCCACATTTAGTGCATGCTCTATGTGGTCTTAATGTAGACCCACATTTAGGACAAGTTGTAAGTGCTCCAACTTCCTTTTTTAAATGAGTACGACGCATTCTTTTCTTAGTCTTACTAGTTCTTCTAAAAGGAACTGCCATATTTATTCACCACCTTTAAATAATTCATTTAATTTTGCTAAGCGAGGATCTATTTCCTCCTCTTCACTATCTTTATTTAATTCCCAACCTTCACCACTCATATTAGCACCAGTCGCTTTGGTAAAGCTAATAGGAACTTCCAATACAATATTTTCCCATAAAAACTCAAGTTTATCAAGTATATTTTTACTTTTTTCGAAATATTCTCCAGATTCATCTTGTAATTCATCTAAATTTTCTTGAATATTTATGTCAATTGGATAAGGAACTTCTTCTAAAGTTATAGCATCAATTAAATACATTTCTCCAGTAACATGCAAATCTACTTCTACTTCATCAGATAAATTATAAAATATTTTACCTTTAACATGAAAGTTTTCCATTTTCTTTATCGGAGTATTTTCATAGTATTTAGCATCAAATGTAATATCTTCATCTAAATACACCGGCAAAAGATTTAAATTGATATAATTCATATTATTCAACTCCTATCAATGTTACATAAGAATTTTCAAATTCTTTAACTACTTTTTGCTCTGTTGTATCCATTATAACATATCTTACATTGTCTTCGTTAACTAATTGGGCATAAATCAAATTTTCATCAATTACTTTACTATAAGTTATTTCTTCGTTACCAAGGTTATATGTATTTCTTAATATTGCATGAATTCTAAAAGAATATTTTTTTAAGCAATTGTTTCCATCTTCATCAACAATTTGATAAAGCAAATAATCGTCTTGGAGATTAATTATAGAAAATTCTCCTTCTTCTGCAATGATAGTATCACTGATATTGGTAGTTGATGAAGATGCAACTGTATATGAGTAAATGCTTGAACCATTCATATACACCAAATATTTATCATTAGATAATAAGATACTTAGATTATTTGATGAATCTGAATAAGCTATTATTTTATCTTCGCCATTAGTCATGTCGAGTTTATGAATCCCATCAGCTAATTCATAGAAAACTACATTTTCGCTAGTTAAAATTAAATCATCTGTTAAGGAATTAGTTACTAGTGTTTCTTGACAATCATTTATATTGCAATAGGATAAAGTTGTCGATGTATAAAAAATATAATAATCTGGTGTTATCAAAACTTCTGTATCATTGCTATAAAAAGGATTTAATTCATAAAATAAATATTCATCATCAATAAAATTATAGTTGATTTGATTAATGGCATCTGTATATAAAACTAAATGGTCATTATAAAAGTAAATATCACTCATCGGATAAAATGACCTTAAACCTAGTAATTCCTCCGTAAAATCGGAACTAAGGCCCATTAGTTGATAATTGCCATCTTCATCAATAATAAACCCATAGTATTTATAATCACTAGGATATGGGTCATCATATACTATTTCTTCAGGTACATTTCCTTGATTTTGCATAAATTTTGAAAAGTTATACATGATTATAATTACTAGGATTACCCCAATAATTGAGACAATCAATATTATTAAATTTTTCCTTTTTTCTGGTAGCACGCTACATCACCCTTTTAAACATTTTTTCTAATTCATAATTTGTAAACTTCATTATTGAAGGTCTACCATGACAGCAGTTATATGGATTATCACATTTAACTAAGTCATTAAGTAACCCTTCCATTTCACTTAGACTTAAGTGTTCATTAGCTTTAACGCTCATCTTACAAGAAACCATCTTAGCCAAACTATCTAAGAAACGATCTTTATTAAAATTCTTATGATTAGTTATTACTAAATCGACGATAGTTCTAAGATTATCCCCTTCAAAATTCTTGGTAAGCCAAGTTGGATGAGCCTTAAATGCAATGGTATTGATACCGAACTCTTCAATTTTAAAACCTAAGTCTTCTAAAACACCTTTATTTTCCATAAATGCTTCATAGTCACTAGTAGTTAACTCAATTTGTAAAGGTACTAACATATCTGTATAACTTGGTGTTTCTTCGGCAAATTTCTTTTTAATCATTTCATAATTAACTCTTTCGTGTGCCGCATGTTGATCGAGTATGAACATGCCATCTTCATTTTCCGCAATTATATATGTTCCATGTACTTGACCCACCGGATATAACTTAAGTCTTTTAAATGTTTCGTTTTTAATAACAGTTTCTTCTTCACTTTTAGTTGTACCTAAATCAAATGATGTTTGCATTACTTCTGTAACTTTATTATCTTTATCATAAACAGATGGCGGAGTAAATGGAATATCTACTTTATTTAAAGATTCATCTACAATCGCACTCGGAATAAGTAAATTATTATATAATGCTTCTTTAATTGTTTTATACAGAATCCCTGTTAGCTCTTCAATTTTGCTCATCTTAATATCTTGCTTAGTTGGATGAATATTGACATCAACTAATGTTGGGTCAGTTTCAATATTTATTACAACTATGGGATAAAAGCCTTCATGTTTATAAGTGTTATAAGCATCATTTATTGCTCTATTAATATCATTATTGCGAACAACTCTACCATTAACGATAGTATTAAAATGATTACGATTCTTCTTAAGAATGCCAGGCTTACCTACAAATCCTGTAATTTCAAAATCATCACTGCTGGCTTTTATTTCTAACATATTACTTGATACATTCAAGCCATATATTTCATGAATGGTTTTAAGTAAATTATTACTACCACTTGTTTTTACTACTACTCGGTCATTATTAGTTAAAGTGAAAGCTATATCGGGCCTTGACAATGATAATTTTTCAATAAACTGAACACAATTATTTAGCTCTGTTGCCTCACTTTTTAAATATTTAAGCCGGGCTGGTGTATTATAAAAAAGATTGGTTATTGTTATACTCGTTCCAGGACGAGCTGAAGTTGGTTCAACAATATCCATATTTCCACCTTTAATATGGACATGAGTTCCTATTTCTTTACTACAAGTTTCTAAATTTACTTCAGCAACACTGGCAATACTAGCTAGTGCTTCACCACGAAATCCTAGAGTTTCAATAAAATATAAATCATCATCTTTATAAATTTTACTAGTAGCATGTCTTGAGAAAGATAAAACCGCATCTTCTTTATCCATGCCACTACCGTTATCGATGATATTTATACTAGTTAAACCTCCATCAATTAAATTAACCTTTATATTTGTGGCTCCGGCATCAATTGAATTTTCGACTAGTTCTTTAACAACAGATGCACATTTTTCAACAACTTCCCCAGCAGCAATTTTGTTGGCTAGGTTTTCACTCATTACTCTAATCTTGCTCATAATTACCTCCGATAATCGTTGGTCTTATTTCATAAAATTTAGAATCGATATTAATATAAACTTTAGTAGCATGACTAAAACGGATAAAACCTAAACCTTTGATAACCAAATCATAGTTTGATGGGACGATTATATCGTAATTCAATTCTTCTTTTATTTTTCTTTTAGCTACATTTATAGCATTATCTAAATAAAGCGTCAAATTATTGGATATTTCACTGGCAATATCAATATTGGCAATTTTTAAATAATATTTACTTGCCAATTGATAAGATAGTGGTTTAACAATATTTTTAGGAACATTATCAATATAATTATTGCTAATAAATCCGGGAGCATCAGTAATAATTACACCATCCACTTTTTTTTCGATAAATTCTTGAGTAGTATTAACACATTTACTTACAGTTATATTACTACCAATTAAAGTATTAATTATGCTACTTTTTCCGGCATTAGTAAACCCTGTAAATATTACATTTTTCTCAGTTAAACAAATATTTTCAAGCAAATGAATATTTTCTTTGGTTTTAGCACTAGTTAAAATAATATCTTCGTTTATTTCATATATATCTTTAATATTTTTTAATAGTTTATGTTTTTTAATATTTTTAGGTATTAAATCACTCTTAGTAATAACTAAAATTTTGGGCAAAGTTATCTTTTTATAAATATTAATTATATCTTCATAAATATTTAAAAAGTCAATTAAAAATATGACAAAGCCTTTTTTCTTATTGATTTTTTTTAATAGAATCATGTTATCTTGGGTTTTACCAGCGTTTGTTAAAACTCCATAATGTTTAAGTTTAAAACAACGCATGCATAAATCCTCACCTATTTTTGGAGTATAGCCTGGAGCTTCACTATCATTATCTTGTAATATAGCTCCGCAACCTAAGCATTTTTTCATTATTTTCCTCCTTTCTTTTAGTCGTAATATTCTCCCATTACTAACAAATTTTTCTTATCCAATTTTTTTAAAATAAATTTTTCAAAAAAACGATTAAATCTTGTAAATATTGTTTCATATTTTGCTACTCTATTAACGAGTATACTTGTAAAGCCCATACGATTTGCTCCAAGAATATCGGTAAGTATTTGATCTCCTATACAAGCTACTTCATCAATTTTAAAATTGTATAATTCTAAAATCTTTTTATATTTAGTTTTAAATGGCTTTTTACTACTGTAAGCACAATCGACATTTAATTTTTCTTTAAATGGTCTTATCCTATTTTTAGGACTATTGCTTATTATGATTACTTTAAAATCTTCTTCTAATCTAGCAAAAAGTTCTTTAACTTTCACATCTGGTTCAGTCACTTTATAAGGAGCAATAGTATTATCTAAATCGAATAGTAAACATTTTATGCCATTCTTTTTTAATTTTTTATAATTTATTGTATAAATACTTTTTTGATATACATCCGGTATAAATATATCCATGATAATACTCCTTCCTAGTCAAAATAATTATAACATTAAAAGTCAGAAAAAAATAGTTATTTCTAACTATTACAAACAAGATATTTGTTTAACTTTAGTTTTAGATTTTTAATTATATTTCTTTTTCTTCTATACCATCATTTAAGATTTTTTTCTTCATCGCTACAAATTTTTCATTTTCAAATCTCTTAAATACGCAATTAGTAATATCATCATGAGCGTAAGTCCCACCATATTTTCCTGCTTTTGACATTATACCAATAGCATTTGTCTTTTCTACCCATTCTTTAACACTAATTTTATAACTATTTAATCCTGCTTGACTTTTAATTATGGCGAATTCGCCATAATTAAAATTGGGATTATGTATTTCTTCCCAAATATCTAAAAAATTTAATAATAGTTATATATAAAGAACATAGTTCATAGTTTGTATGTGATTTGTTCCTTGATTATTTAGCTTAGCACATTTGCTTTCTATAAGTCCATAGGAGTTTTCGTCTAATTTTAGCAAATAAAAACTATAAATGTCGAAGCATCTATAGTTTCAATTCAAAAATTTGTTTATTAAAGTCTTGATTGTTACAAACATAAGAGCCGGACACTACGCCATCTGCTGCACTTACAAGTTTGACAGTATCAGCGTTTATTCCACCATCTATATAAATTTCAAAATTATACTTTTCTTGATAACTATTTAATTCTTTTAGTCTGGAAGGGGTTGAATCTAAAAATTCCTGACCTCCTTTACCAGGGTAAACACTCATTAAAAGTACTCTTTTAACATAAGGAAAATATTTTTCAAAACCTAGAGTATCTTCATCAGGATTGATGACTATTCCAGCATCTATATTCTTGAATGTAATATCTTCTAATGCTTTAATGGGATTTTCTTCTGTAGATGGATGAATATAAATGCAAGCTGGTTTTAATTTAAATAATTCAGTAAAATATTTTGAAGGATTATTAGTCATTAGATGAATATCTAATGGTTTTGTGATACTTGCAAATAAACTAGGTAGTTCTGTAATTTCAAAGTTTTTATTTGCTACATACTTGCCATCCATCAAATCGACATGGATACCATCAGCAATACTTTCATCAATTAATTTGATTGTCTCATGTTTATCAAACATACTATTTATATAACTTACTACTACTTTCATATATCTCCTTTAAAAATCTTATATAGTTATTATATCTAGATGGTAATATTAATTCTTTTTCTAAAGCTTCTTTCACACCACATTTTTTTTCATTATTGTGTGTACAGTCTTTATAAGCACAGGTATATTTATCAAATTCCTTAAAAGCCTCACGCAAATTATCAATTGAAATGTCAGTTAAATCAAGAGCACTAAAGCCTGGAGTATCAACCATATACATGTGATTTATTTTATATAGTTCAGTATGTCTCGTCGTATGAACTCCTCTATTTAAGGCTTCACTAATCGGTTTGGTTTCCAAATGTAAGTTTTTATCAAGTTTATTTAAAATACTTGATTTACCTGCCCCAGTTTGTCCTGTTAAAACTACTACTTTTTCTTTTAATAACTTTTTTAATTTATTTAACTTAGTATTAGGAATAACTTTTATTCCTAATTTTTCATAATATTTTATTATCTTTTTAATGCTTTTTAGTTCTTGTTTATCTAATAAATCCAATTTAGTTAAGATGATAATTGGTTCAATATCATTAGAAATAACAATAGTTAATTGTTTATCTAATAGCGAAAGTGATAAATCTGGCTTTTTAACACTTGTTACAATTAAAGCCGTATCGACATTGGCTACAACAGGTCTATTAAGTTTATTTTTCCTAGGTAATATTTTTTCGATAGTTTTATTAACTTCATCAATTTCTACTATAACACCAACAACAGGGGAAAGCCCCATATTTTTGAACTTTCCCCTAGCATTACAGACGAATAATTCGTTTTTTACATCAACAGTATATTGATTACTAATTTGTTTGGTAATGCGACCTTGCATTATTCTAATCCTCCGCTATCATCTGGTTCTTCAGTTTCACTACTTGGTTCTCGAGCAACAGTTATTGTAAGTCTTGCACCTTCTACAACAGTTGTTCCCGCTGCTCTACTTTGTCTAATAATTGTACCAGGTTCATATTCGGTAGTATCTTCATAATTTATCGTTAAATTAATACCGTAATCCTCAGCAAATTCTTCAACTTCAGCAACTGTATACTCATCTAAAACAAAGTCTGGATATTTATTATCTAATTTTGGAATATATAAAGTTATCGAATCTCCTTCAGATAATCTTTCTCCAGGTTCTATTGATTGATCCATAACTGTTCCTTCTTCATAATCTGCTGGATCATCACCTTCAGGAATATCTCTACTTTCAATATAAACTACAATATTAAGTGCTTCAAGTCGTCCTCTAACTTCGTTGTAGTTTTGACCAGTATAATCCTCAATTTCAACCGTTACATCTCCTAAAGAGATATAAAGTGTTATCTCTGTTCCTTCTTTTCTAATTGATCCTGCTGCTGGTGAAGTTTTAGTAACTAAACCTTCATCGATAGTATCACTTGCTTCACTTCTTTGCTCATCTGCAACAATAAATCCTGCATCTTGTAAAGCGTTAATTGCTTCACTAACTGTATAACCGGAAACGTCTGGAACAGCCTCTTGTCTTGAAGAAGTAATATAAGGGATTAAAACAAATATCGTTGTGATAATTACTACTAAACCTACAAAAATACTAGCAAGTATTATAATCATTTTATTTTGTGATTTAGATTCATTTTTATTAATACGCTTTGCTATAATTTCTTCACCATCCTTAATGTCCTTCTTTTCATCTTTTTTAGTTTCTTTCTTTGGTTCTTTTACAGTTTTTAATAATTTAGTATCATCATAATCATGTTCTGGATACTTAAATGTAATTTTTAATTCATTAGCCCGCGATTCATCTAGACATGTTTTTAAATCTTCATGCATTTCTCTTGCATCAGCATATCTGTTTTTAGGATTTTTGGCGGTTGCTTTTAAAATAATATTTTCAACACTCTGTGGTATATCAGGAATCTCATCTCTGATACTTGGCATCGGTTCTTTTAAATGTTTAAGGGCTATTTCAACAGCATTATCTCCTTTAAATGGAAGTTTGCCAGTTAAAAGTTCATACATTAAAATACCGATAGAATAAATATCACTTTGAAGAGTTGCTCCTTTACCACTTGCTTGCTCAGGTGGAAGATAATGAACACTACCCATTACAGAATTGGTTTGTGTTAACTGTGTTGCATTCATAGCAACTGCTATACCAAAGTCGGTTATTTTTATTAATCCATTATCTAGTATGAGTATATTTTGGGGTTTTATGTCTCTATGAATTATATAAGAGTCATGAGCAACACTAAGACCATTGGTTATCTGTAAAACTATATCGATAACTTCTGGAACTGTCAGTTTACCACGTTTTTTTAATAAATTTTTTAAATGTTTTCCTTCGACATATTCCATGACAATATAATATTCACCGTTATCTTCTCCGACATCATAAACTTCTACAATATTAGGATTAGATAAACTACTTGCTGATAAAGCCTCTCTTTGGAAACGACGGACAAATTTTTCATCAGTGGCTAAATCACCACGTAAAATTTTAACCGCAACATTACGATCAAGTATAGTGTCATAGGCTAGATAAACATTAGCCATACCACCTTCACCAATCGATTTAATTATTTGGTATCGATCACTAATTTTTTGCCCCTTCATTATCATGCCAAATCATCCCTTTCTCGAACTAAATAGGCAATAGATATATTGTCAGTTCCCCCCCTTGCATTACATTTCTTTATAAGTTTAATAACTTTTTCCTCCACAGTTAGATTAGTTTCTAATAAAACTTTTTCTATTTGATCATCATTAAGTAACGAAGTTACTCCATCACTACACAAAAATACTTCAGTGCTACCATTGTCGACATCAAAAATGTCTGGTTCAGCCTTTTCCGCAGCACCCAAGGCTTTCATTAGCACATTTTTCTTAGGATGAGTTTTGGCCTGTTCCTCAGTTAAATCTCCCGCATCAACTAATAAATTTACTAATGTATGCGGTTTAGTTACTCTATGTAATTTATTATTTTTCATAACATAGCCGGATGAATCCCCAATATTAGCAAAAATCAAGAATTCCTTCGTCACAATTGCTGCAACAACAGTTGTACCTAATCCTTTAGAATTTTCATTCTTTTCGCCATAATCTAGAATTTCTCTATTGATTTCATTTATGTTATCACTAAGCCAATTTACAGCATCGATTTTTGTACCAATTGAGGCACTTTCAGTAAATCTTTTGCCTAAATGCGTAACAGTAAGGGCACTGGCAACTTCGCCTTTTCTGTGTCCTCCCATACCATCAGCAACAACAAGTAGATATTCACCACTAATATTTTTCAAGATAGTTACGCTATCTTCATTATGTTCTCTAACTCTTCCTGTATCCGTCAAATAAAAAGATTTCGTATTAATCACTCTCGCTTCTTAACTGTCCACACGCTGCTTTTATATTGCCACCGAATTCTCTTCGAACAGTTACATTAATTCCATTTTTCATTAAAGAGTCATAAAATTTATTTATTCTATCTTTATTACTCTTACTAAACTCTATGTTTTTAGTCTCGTTGTATGGAATTAAATTGACATAAACATTCATACCTTTTAATAGTTTGGCTAATTCTTGTGCATCTTCAGTGCTATCATTAACCATATTAAGCATAACATATTCTATAGTTACTCGTCTATTAGTTTTGGCAATATATCGCTTAATTGCTGCAATTACAGTGTCAACATTATACACTTTATTGACAGGCATGATTTTATTTCGCACTTCATCAGTTGCCGCATGCAAAGATAATGCTAAATTAACCTGTAAATTAAGATCACTAAATTCATCAATTTTTGGCACCAATCCACAAGTAGATACCGTTATATGTCTAGCTCCAATAGCAAGACCATAAGAATCATTAATTATCTTAATAAATTTAATAATATTGTCATAATTATCAAATGGTTCACCGATTCCCATTACAACAACACTATCAATTCTTTTATCAATGTATTTTTGAATAAGAAGTATTTGTTGGGCAATCTCATAAGCCTCTAGATTTCTTACCTTTTTAAGTCGTCCGCTTTCACAAAACTTACATCCCATATTACAACCGACTTGACTGGAAACACAAACCGATAACCCGTAATTATGTTCCATCAAAACAGCTTCAATTTTTTCACCATCTAGAAGTCTAAATAAAAACTTTTTAACATCAGGTCCTTCTAAAACTTTTTCTATATTGATAAATTCCGTTGTAAAATCATTTTGCATTTTATTAAGTATCTCTTTTTTTATATTAGAAAACTGGCTAATATCATATTCATTATGGCGATATAGCCACTCAAAAACTTGGGTGGCTTTATATTTTTTCTCACCCATATCAATAAAATAATTTTCTAACATTTCTTTTGTAAAACCAAATAAATTCTTCATATTTCAATTATACCACAAAAAAAGAAAAATTTTACTTTTTCTTCTTTTTAGCTAAACTCCTTACTAATTTTAGATTGCCCTCATTCTTATATCTTTCGTAGAATTCATGATCAAATAGCATATCTTTTAAATCCATATTGTTTATGTCTTCTTCTAGATCTTCTTTTATTTTTTCTTGTTTTTCTGATTCTTTGACTGACTCTTCATTTTTAATTTCTTTAGTTCCATCATATAACTCCTTGATATAACTACTTAATGTAAGTATTTCACTTAGCACTAGTGGACTTAAAGCAATGCCAAATAATTTTAAACCTCCAAGTTCTATCACTTTAGTAGCAATATCAGCACCTAAATAATTAATAAAAGTAGGATCTGCCAATAAATAAGAAACTGTTATGGTAAGCCCAGCAACCCACATTTTTATTTTCCCTACTATATTAGATTTAATATTTAAATTATTTTCATATTTTAAACTTTGGACAGCAGCGATGCCTAGTTCTAAAACAATTGGTGCTATTGCTAGTGGTGTAATAGACATCAATAATAACATATTGACAATTAAAAAAGCTTTATCACTAATGCCATCAAATAAACTTCCAAAAAAAGTCGAAGATTTAAGCTTCCGAGCAAGTATGCCATCGATAAAATCTGTAGCAAAACAACAAGAAGAAAGAAGAGCAGTAGCTACTCCTCCATATATTTTAAATACTGGAATTAAGCAAATTATGCCTACTGCTCTTAAAGCTGTAAAAAAATTAGTTATGCCAAATTTGGCCCATTTATTCATCTTATCCCCTACTCTCTCACACGACAAAATTTATTGTAGCACACTCCCCTATTTTTGTAAATTCTAACTCATATGTAGTTGTATCAACAGTTATTGTAATATTTGTTATATTTTCTGTGTCAGTTAAAACTGTTACTTGGTATCCTTCTTTATCATAAATAATAGTTCGCATGTCACCATTTTTAGTAACTGAATACAAAAATTCACTTAGATTATCAAAAACAAGAGCAATATCTAAATAACTACTATCAACATTTTGATATAATGTATCAATTAATGTAGTATTGTCCAGATTTACTTGATAAGTTCCAGTGTCATCAACAAAGTATTTAATTACACCAGTTGCATCTTCTTTAAAACCTAGTTCCTTAGTACCATCTTTTATTCCTGTATAAATATATTTAGAATCTGAAGTTGTAATAGTATAAACATATCCATAGTTATTTTTAAGTAATTTATCTTGCATATCATTATAATTTTCAAATTCGTATGTTGGTGTTTCTACCTCTTCATTTTCATTATTTGGAGTATCATTTATAACGTTATTTGAGTTATTCCTTTCAGAAAAAATTACTATTGCGATTAGAACAAAGATAAAAATCATCCATAGCCCTAATTTAATAGCGGCTTTACCTTTTTCGCTTTGCCAAAAACTGTTTTTGTTATCCATTCTAATCTACCACCTTATTTAAATAGTCGTTAACTTTTATACCGTTGATAAAACTATTTATATCCATTTCCTTTTTACCAAAAGGTTTTATCTTTTTTAAGTATATTATTCCATCCTTACAACTTATGCCAAATTTATCTTTACTTATTTCAACAACATGTCCTGTTCCCTTACTATTAGTTTTTATGAATTCTGCCTCAATAACTTTTATTTCTTTATCATCGATTAAGATATTTGCAAGTGGCCAAGGGTTTAAAGCTCTTATTTTATTGATAATATTTATACCAAAATCGTTAAACTTTAATCTCTCATCTTCTCTTTTAATCATAGGAGCAAGAGTATAATCATCAGTTTGCTTAATGCCAATCACTATTCCATTTAAAATATTATTTAAGACACTTTCTAAGGTATCTTTACCTAGAATGGATAGTTTATCATGCAATGTTCCAACGTTATCATCACTTTCAATTGGTATTTCAGCTATTTTTATAATATCTCCAGTATCCATGCCTTCATCCATAAACATGATTGTTACTCCAGTTTTCTTATCCCCATTCATAATTGCCCATTGAATCGGAGCTGCCCCACGATATTTAGGTAATATTGATGCATGAACATTTACACAACCGTGTTTTGGTAAATCCAATACCTCTTTAGGAATAATTTGACCATAAGCACAAGTAACAATTAGGTCAATATCTAACTTTTTTAATTTATCATAATCACGTCTTATTCTAATTGGTTGAAAAACTGGAATATTGTGATCCATAGCTACTTTTTTAACTGGACTATAGACTAAGTCTTTTTTTCTACCTACTTCCTTATCGGGTTGTGTAACAACCATAACAACATTTGTTTTTTCAATTAACATTTCTAGTACTGGCACAGAAAACTCAGGAGTCCCCATGAATACAACATTTTTATCTTTCATATAATCACCATGTTTTAATTATATCATAATTCAATATATATTGAAATAAAAGAAAAGAGACTGTCAAGAAACTAATTAATTCGTTTCACGACAGCCCCTTATCACAATTTAAGCAAATATTTTCGCCGTTTTTATCGACGATTAATTCACCACACTTTGGACAAACTTCACCAGTTGGTTTATACCAAAGCGCATAATTACATTTTGGATAATTATTGCAACCATAAAATATTTTACCTTTTTTGGTAATTCTCTTCACAATCATTCCTTTGTCACATTTAGGACATTTGCAAACTTCTGTAATTTCCTTTTTTTCTTTTTTTATATATTTACAAGTTGGGTAGTTGCTACAAGCAACAAATTCACCATATTTTCCTTTGCGGATTACTAAGTCTCCCCCACATTCTGGACAAGTTTCTCCGGTTGAAACGGGAGCCTTTTTTTCCATTTCCTTGAAGGCTTTTTCAACTAATGGCTCAAATTCATCATAAAATTCATGTAAAACTTTTATATTATCTTTTTTAGCTTCAGCTATTTCATCTAAGTCTTGTTCCATATTAGCGGTATACTCGACATTTACAATATCACTAAAGAATTCTTGTAATTTATCTGTAGTTTCTTCCCCTATTTCTGTAGGTTCAAACTTTTTATCTTTGAGAATAACATATCCCCGATCCTTAATTGTTCCAACAATTGTTGCATAAGTACTAGGTCTACCAATTCCTAAAGATTCCATTTCTTTAATTAAACTACTTTCTGTATATCTCGGAGCAGGTTTTGTAAAATGTTGAATTTTATCAATTTTATCAGCAGTAATGACATCAGATTTATAATTTTTAAAATCCGGTAATATTACATCCTCACTATCTTCATATTCACTATATACTTTTAAATAACCATCAAATTTTAAAACACTACCAGTTGCTTTAAAAGTATAACCATTATTTTCAAGTATTACAGTAGTTGCAAGTGTCTTAGCATCTTTCATTAATGATGCTAGTGCTCTAATATATATAAGGCGATATAACTTATATTCATCGTTAGATAAATAAGCCTTTACTGATTCTGGAGTACGCATGATACTTGTTGGTCTAATACCTTCATGAGCATCTTGCACCGCATCATTTTTCTTTCCTTTTTTTACATAACCGATATATTCATCACCATAGTTACCTTTAATATAATTGTAGGTTTCTGCAACAAATGAATCAGATATACGAACAGAATCAGTACGCATGTAAGTAATAAGCCCTACTGTTTCATTACCTAAATCGATGCCTTCATATAATTGTTGGGCAATTTTCATCGTTTTGGATGGTGCAAAATTAAGTTTTGTTGAAGCAAGTTGTTGTAAAGTAGAAGTCTTAAATACTTCTCTTGCTGATTTATTTTTTTCTTTTTCGGTAACCGATTCAATCTTAAAGGAACGTGATAGTTTATCTAAAATTTCATCAGCAGCCACTTCATTAGGTATTTCTATTTCTTTACCATGGTATTTTTCTAAAACAGCTTTAAATGATGAAAAATCTGCTTCAATTGTCCAATATTCTCTTGGCACAAATGCTCTAATTTCTCTTTCGCGATCAACTATAAGTTTTAAAGCAACACTTTGCACCCGTCCAGCTGATTTACCACCAGTTTTTCTTTGCATAAGTTTCGATAATCTAAAACCTATGATACGGTCAAGTATTCTTCTAGTTTCACCGCTTTTAACCAAATTCATATCAATTTTACCTGGATTATTAATAGCATTTATTACAACATCCTTAGTAATTTCATTAAATACTACTCTCTTATACTTTTCATCAGGTATTTTAATTTCATCATAAATATGCCAAGAAATAGTTTCTCCTTCCCGGTCTGGGTCGGTTGCTAGATAGATGGTATCAGCACTATTTACTTCCTTTTTCATATTATTGACATCTTTAGTCTTTCCTTTAATAATGACATAATTAGGTTTAAAATCATTTTCTACATCAACCCCTAAACCAAACTTACCAGTTGTAGCCAGGTCTCTAATATGTCCCTTACTAGATACTACCTTATAATCACTTCCTAAATATTTTTCAATTGTTTTACATTTAGCAGGTGATTCCACAATAATTAAGTTTTTCATTTATCCTCCTATTGTATAATCCTCAGTTTGTGCTTCAGCATTAGCATATGTTTCTTGTTCACTTGCTAGTCTTGCTAAAGATTCACTTAAATATTCATAGTAATTATTTTGAATAATCGCTGAACTCATTTGCATTTTAGCAGTAATTATTCCATTAATTCTTCTTATTTCTTCATAACTTACAAGTTCATCAGTATAGTATTTTACCTCACTAGTAGCAGCATTATAATATACTAAATCATTTTTCCATGAACCATCTGCAAAAGCAACAAGATTCCAATAATTTTCATCGAAAACATCACTACCCATATAAAGTCTTGGGTCATAATTAATTCCAAAAAGGTTTGCAATTGTTGGAGTTAAATTAACATAAGATGTATATTTATCTACTACTTCTGGTTCTATTTCACTGTTATAAATTACAAGTGGTGTTTTTTCTCTTTCGTAGTCATTTAAATCGTAATCTAATACTTGATTAATAGTTGTATCTTTAAGCCCATATGGATAATGGTCTCCGAATAAAACTATTACTGTATCATCTAAAATACCAGCAGTTTCTAAGCGATCAAGCAAAATACCTAAAGCATTATCAAGAGTCTTAAGTTTAGACATATATCTTCTTAAATCATCAGGATAATCTGTTCCTTCAGTAATGCTTAAATATTTATCGCCTTCAACACTTGATTGATTATATGGTTGATGACTAGATACTGTTGTAAGCCATAACATGAAAGGCTCAGTTGTATCACTTAAAGTTATATCCATTGCTACATCCATAAAATCTTCATCGCTTGCCCAGTTTTTATATTCATTAAAATAAGGGATACCTAAATCTTGAACACCATAATATCTACCACTTCCCATATTGGTATGAATAGTATTACGGTAATAATAATATTCTGTATAATCATGCATACTACTTGTTTTATAACCAGCATTATTAAACAAATTAAATATCGCAGTTGAATATGTATTATCTCGGTAAATGTTTGCAGTGCAATTGTTTTGAATTGAATATAAACCAGTCATAGCACTGAATTCATTATTACCAGTAGCACAACTATTTCTTGGAGAATAATTATTAGTAAAGCTTATTCCTTCACTATACATTTTATAGAAGTTCGGATATAAATCGGGATTAATAAATATCTCATTTACTGATTCCATCATTATAACTATCAAATTCTTACCTTCAAACATACCAGTATGGTCATTATAATCAGTAATTGTATTATTAATCAAATAATTATTTATGTTATTTAAAGATGTATCAGTTTCTTCCTCAATTAATTTTTCCCATAAAGTATCATCAAACGTTCTATTAGTATCTTCAAAACTAATATTATCATCAGTTGCATCAAAAACATAAGAATCTGGTGGATCAACATATAATGATTTAATATCTAATAAACCAAAACCAATTACTCCAAATTCATTTATAACTAGACTTGGAACACTAGGATATTGAAATAAATCTTCATTACTTACTGTTTGTAATTCGTTTTGCATAAATTTAGCAGTTAAAGTTCCATTATATACCAAACCAATGACAAACAAAACTAAGACTGTAGAAATAATTCTAATGCCCGGTTCATACTTAATATGAGATTTTAAAACAAATTTTTTATTAAACTTTCTTTCGGTATATTTATCTAAGAAAACATAATATAAAACTAGCAATATAAATGGTAAAAATATAAAGTAGAATTTACCTAAGAATGATAATAAAAATTCTCTTATGTAGGAAGTTACTGCTCCTAATTGACTAGATGTATTAAAAGACATATATACTCCAATAAAGTTATTGAATCCTAATTGTAAGAAAGAATATATAGTAAATACAAAACTTACTAAGATAATAATAACTTTACTACATGTCTTATTAGTCCAAGACAAAACAAAACTAAGAATCAAGGATATAAAACTTAGTCCTAAGATAATACGGATAAGTGATACGTCAAAAACTTGAGAACCACTTATCAAACGAAAAGTTATTTCTAATAAAAATGTAAATACTAGAATAATCAAAAAATTTTTAATTAAATTATTGTTTAACAGCTTCTTCATGTTTCCTCTTTTCTGCAATTTCTTTAACAGGTTTATAACTCAACCTATAATTATCTAATATACCATATTTTTTTAGATTTTCAAGATGTTTTTTGGTAGGATAGCCTTTATGAGATTTAAAATCGTATTCAGGATGTTTTTTATCAAGCTCATACATCATAGCATCTCTCGTAACTTTAGCAATAACACTGGCAGCAGCAATTGTTTCTGATAAAGCATCGCCATGTATTATTGCCTTACTATTTTCATAAGGTAGGGGCATTGCATCACTTAATATATAATCAGGTTTTACATCTAATGCTTCTATAGCTTTTTCCATAGCAAGACGAGATGCTTCATAAATGTTTATTTCATCAATCGTCTTAGCATCAACCACACCGATTCCATAACTTATAGCATCCCGCTTTATTATTTCATAAAATTTATCTCGCTTTTTTTCACTTAATTTTTTTGAATCAGTTAATCCTTCAAGATAATAACCAACAGGAAGAATTACTGCTGCAGCCACAACTGGACCAACTAAAGGGCCACGACCTACTTCATCAGTTCCCGCAATTAATTTGTACCCTTGTTCATATAATTCCCTTTCATATTTTAATAATTCTCTTTCCATCTGTCAAATGTCACTCCCCTAATGCTACCATTAACAACATCATTATATACTTTTATGCATACTTTCTCATAATCAATTTCTTCATTTTTATAAGCCCCTATTTTATTCGCAATTTCTAAAAATACTTCATTAGGGTCTTTCGATACTTCAATTTTATATCTTTCTTCTAATATATGCGGATAATAATTTTTTAGAAAAGACACTAAATATCCTCCGATATCTGTCATATTTAATATCTCCGGTTTAATAGTTGCTGTTGCAGCCAAATTAAATGCTTCTTCATTATCTTCAATCTTTGGCCACAAAATTCCTGGAGTATCTAAAAGCAATAAGCCATTATTAGTCTTAAGCCAATTAACTTGTTTCGTTACCCCCGGTTTATTGCCAACATTAGCAACCTTTCTACCTGCTAGTTTATTTATAAGTGTACTTTTACCAACATTAGGTATACCAATAACCCCTACTTTTATTTCCTTAGGTTTTAATCCTTGTTGCTTTCTTTTTTCTTGAATTGGCTTCATCATTTCTTTAGTTATATCAATTAATTTTTTATAATCCTGATTATTAGTTAAATCAAGCATTACCACCTTATATCCTTTTTCTTCATATAACTTTGCCCATTTATTAGTAACATTTAAATCACATAAATCTTTTTTAGTCATGACTAAAATACGAGGTTTATCACGTAATATATCATCTATGTCCTTAATTTTAGATGACATTGGCATTCGGGCATCGATTATTTCATATATACAATCTATAAGATTCATCCGTTCTTTTAATTCTCTTTTGGTCTTAGCCATATGCCCTGGATACCATTGAATCGGACTATTGTTCATTTTCATCACTTCCTCATAAATCTATTATATTATATCATGTTTTTACTCAAAGAAAAAAGTAGATACAAATCTACTCGATAAATTGTAATTTGTATTTTTGAATATTTCTTTAAAAATTACTATTTATTCTTT
>ERZ1643251.1940-NODE-1940-length-21992-cov-26.128504_pt1 | contig 21992 bp, 23 predicted proteins | sample MGYA00579261_ERZ1643251 | MGnify/ENA primary metagenome ERZ1643251 (study PRJEB29033, sample SAMEA4952267) | chicken gut metagenome | biome: Broiler Chicken; feature: Gastrointestinal Tract; material: Caecum | place: Ireland | collected 2018 | study: Broiler... | reverse complement strand
CTGACCGGGAAAACTTTATATTTTTTCACTGTCCTCTTGACGGGGAGCGGTTCATTACGGAACATGGAGTCTCTTTTTGTCTCTGGACGGTTACAGCGCGTACTGGGAGATCACAGAACAGATACGGGCCACATCCGCTCCAGCCGTGAACTCAAACCGGACCCGGCCCAGGCTGCTGAACCACAGCTCCAGCTCACTGTCCAGGTCAAACACCCCGGAGGTCTCCACGGAAAAAGCCTGAATCCGCTTATAGGGCAGGGAGGTATAGTCGGTCCGCTTCCCCGTCAGCCCCTGCATATTGATGGTGATCACCCGCCGGTTGGTGAATACCACGCCATCCCGCACGGTACGGAAGGAGGCCACCATCTCCTCCCCCGGCGCAAACATAGGCGTGAGGCGCTGGGCGTAGGTGTCATTGTCCACTTCTTTCAGCTTGAGAAAGTCGGCGTTTTCAAAGTCAATCATGCTTTTGCCCCCTTTTATCTGAGTATGCACATAGTAACACAGCTTTGTCCCTTTGTCCATCACTCAAAAGCCCGTACCATAGTCAAACTCTTAAATCGCTGGTCATTCCTTGTTCTGTTTGCTTTGCCTGTTCAGAGACAAGATCCAAAGCAAAAACGTCACCCCCAACAAAACCCATGGTGTGGCTCCGCTGAGAAAATCCACCACTGGATAACCTTCCAAGGCATGGCCCAGTATCAGGACGATGATTCCCACTAAAATGGAGATCCACGCCACGGTGAGAACCGTTTTTTCAGCCTTTCTCTGCTCCGCTTCCTTTTCCATGTTTTCCAACATCTCCTTGTCTCCTTTCAGCAACTCGTCCAGGCTAATTTGATACATCTCACTGATCCGAAGAACGCTCAAAATGTCTGGCAGCGACTTCCCTGTCTCCCAGTTTGAAATGGTCTGTCTGGACACCATCAATTGTTCTGACATTTGTGACTGGGTGAGTTGATGTTCTTCTCGGGCCTTTCTCAGCTTGTCTCCAATCTGCATATCCATCCTCCTCTGATCTTCAGTTTAACAAATCGGCCGATGTTTTTTCCATCAAAAGGCTTTGACAAGAGGATAAAACTCTTGTCAAAATGCTTTTACCTAACAGCCGTTTAAAAAAACGATCGTCCTTGTATGCCTCAGCAAACAACGACGACCGATTTTCACCTTATGACTTTTCGTTTTTATACAGTTTGTGCCACGCCCAGGTACTCCTCCAAGCACAGTCCACTCTGGTGCACCTTGGTGGCCAAGTCCACCCCCAAGTATCGGATGTGCCAGGGCTCGTACTGATACCCAGTGATGTCTTCCTTCCCCTCCGGGTAACGGATAATAAATCCATACTCATGGGCGTGGTTAGCCAGCCAGCGGCCTGCTGGGGTGTCCGCAAATTGCAGGTCCACCCAACCCACATCAAAGGCCAGTCCGGTCTGATGCTCCGAGTGGCCCGGCCAAGCGGAGTAGGTGTCCGCTTTCTCCACGCCGTCCACCGCCACATAGTCGTTGTACAGCTCCTCCTGGGTCTCAAAGGAACGGTATCCGCTCATCAAGTCCATGGAATAGCCAGCCCACCGAGCCGCCCGCTGAAGCTTGAGCAAGGCCTGATAGGCCGTGGGGTCCTCCCCGTCTCCATAATCCCGGGGCAGGGCATACTCTTTATTGACCAGCAGTACGCCATCCACATAGGTGGGCTCTACCATCTCATAGTACTCGTAGCTCTTTCCACTGGGGGCCAGCGGTCCCTCCGGCTCCTCCACCGCAGCAATCCCCTTGCCCCCTACCTCTGGGGTACGGGTGGGTTCCGGGGTGGCCTCCACCTCGGTTTTCTGCTGTTCTGCGATGGGATGTTCCTGGGGCTGCTGGGCCATTCCTGCCGTGCACCCGCTGGTCAAGAGAAAGGCTCCCAACAAGGCACTGAGCAGAATTCCTTTGCGTATTGAATGTTTCACCGATTGTCCTCCTGTTGTGTATCCAGCCAATTATCGGGCTGTACCAAGGGCTGTTACGTTATATCCCTTTCACCAAAACAGAGAGTCCTCCCTGTCCGGTACACGCTATCATACACCACAAAAGGCCGCATGTCAATAATTACCATATGTTTACAGGGCATATTTTCCCTCTCACTGCCCATCCTGAGCCATAAGTTCCGCCACCGCCTGAACGGCCAGTTGGATAACCCCCTGGGTGTCGTGGCACTCCTCGTGGGGCAGGCCCGCCTTGTCCCGCTCCTGGTTCCAGATGCACAGCATGACGGCCCCCGCCCGCACCCGCAGCACCGAAGCCACGGTGAACAGAGCCGCCGTCTCCATCTCGCTGACTAGAGCGCCTCCCTGAATCCAGGCATCCCACTTGGAGAGCAGCTCATAGCTCACTGGCATGCGCTGGGGGGAGTGCTGGCCATAGAAGCTGTCCTTGCACTGCACCACTCCCACATGGTGGCGCTGGCCTAAGCGGAGGGCCGCCTGTTTCAGGGCGGCCGTCACATCAAAGTCTGCCACAGCCGGGTACTCAATGGGCAGGTATTCCCGGCTGGTGCCGTCCTGGCGAATGGCAGCCTGGACAATCACCGCATCCCCAGCCCGCACCTGCTGCTGCATGCCGCCGCTGGTACCCACGCGAATCATGGTCTTGATGCCCAGCTGGGCCAGCTCCTCCACCGCAATGGCGGTGGACGGTCCGCCGATGCCGTGGGACATCACCAGCACTGGCCGGCCCTGCACATAGCCCAGGAAGCTGGTGTATTCCCGGTTCTGGCCCAGGCGTTTGGGCCGCTCCAGGTGCTGAGCGATGGCCTCAATGCGGCCGGGGTCTCCTGCCAGGATGGCATATTCCGCCCCCTCCAGCATGGGCGCATCCAATTGAATGTGGTACTGCATGCCTTCACTCCTCTCCGGTAAACCCAGGGCGATCTCGTCACCCTATACCTTACATTAATTCTATTGTACACCTCCCCCACCGTTCGTCAACGGAAATTTCGCGGTTTGCTGAAACCATTTCTGTAAATGGAGCATAGCATGGGGCAGCCTACCAAAGTAAGGAGGAGTTCCATGCGCCGACACTGTTCCTGTCACTGTCCAGTCTGCCGTGCAAGCCGCAACGTCTGTTTTCCCCTCTGCTCCCTCTATATGCCCCAGCCCTGCGTCTGCCCACCTGGGCCTCCTGGAGTCGCCGCCACGGTGACCATTGGCACGGTCACCACTGGGGCCCCGGGCACCCCGGCGGAGGTGACCAATTCCGGCACCGCTCAAAATGCCGTGCTCAACTTCACCATTCCCCAGGGCCTGCCCGGTACCTCCCAGCCCGTCAGTCTGGTGTCCTCCTACTCCACCCCGTCCCAGCCCGGTTCCTCCGGCACCCCCATCACCTTTGACCGCAACGCTCTGAGCCTGGGCACCGACATCAGCCACACCTCGGGCAGCGACACCTTCACCATCAACCAGCCCGGGGTGTACTCGGTGGAGTTTCACGGCGTCATCACCCCCACCGCCAACAACACCTTTCCCGTAAACATCAATACCTCCTTGGAGGTCAACGGCTCGGTGCAGCCCGGGGCCTCGGTGCCCTTCACCTTTCAAAATGCCACCCAGTCCTCGGAGGTGTCCTTCACCGTCCCCATCTCGGTCACTGACGTGCCCACCACCCTCCAGGTAGCCCCCTTTGGCGGCAACTATCTGGCCGATGCCGTATCTATGACCGTCACCCGGCTGGGAAACAACTGATTTTACAATTCCCTCCAAGAAGTGTTTGTTTCTGCCCTGCAAATCTGCTATACTAAAAAGAAGTCTGCAATCATTTTTTGTCCATTCCGTTGGGTACCACCCTGTGTGTGCTTCCACCCTTCTGAGACATAGAGAAAGGATCGATACCCCCATGGCCACTAAGACACTGTACACGGTCATTGTCGCCGATGACGAGGACGAACTCCGGGAAGCCGTATGCTCCATGATTCCATGGCAGGAGTACGGATTCAATCTATTGGGCAGCGCCAGCAACGGACTGGATGCCCTCCAGCTGGTGGAGCAATATGAGCCGGATCTGCTGCTCACCGATATCCGCATGCCTTTTATCTCGGGCATTGAGCTGGCCCGCCATGTGCGAGAGGTACGCCCTGCCACCAACATCGCCTTTCTCAGCGGCTACGATGATTTTGAATATGCCAAGCAGGCCATTCAGTACAACATCATCAGCTACATGCTCAAGCCCCTGACGCTGGATGGCCTGGGGGCTGAGCTGCGCATCATCCGCCAGAAGATTGACGCTCAGTTCGCCATGTTCCGCCAGGCCTCCTCCCGTAATGTGGAGCACGATCTCCAGGCCGCCATGCTCATGCCTCTGGTGCTGGACGCCTATTCCGAGCCGGGCAACGAGGAGCAGGCTCTGGAATACGGCCGCCAGTGCGGCCTGTTGCGTGACAACCTGGACAAGCCCTGCTACACGGTGATGGTGTCCTCCCTGCTGGACGACGAGGGAAACAACTGCACCACCCCCGCCTTTGTGGCGTCGGTGGACACTCTGGCCGCCAAATACCTTCGGGGCCTGAGCTTTTTCTCCGCCGGCAAGGTCATCTCGGTCCTGCTGGGCAACCCCTCGGACTTTGAGGAGTATCTGCACATTCTGGCCGACGAGATTCCCCAGATGGCCTCCCGTATTTTGGGCCGACGCTGCCGCATCGGGGTCAGCCGCATGGTGCGCTCCCTCACCGCCCTGCACGGTGCCTATAAGGAGGCCATGGAGGCCCTGCGCCAAGGGGACCCGTCGGAGAGCTGCGTGCAGTTTATCAGCGACTTGGCCCCCTCCATCAAAGGCGGAAACAACCTGTGTCAGCGGGCCCTGGAGGCTCTGGACCAGCACTATATGGACGTCAACCTCTCCCTGGTGTCCCTGAGCGCCATGCTGGACGTCAGCCCCAACCACCTAAGCTCCTGCATCAAGAAATATGCCGGAGAGACCTTTATCAACATTCTCATCCGCAAGCGCATGGAGGCGGCCCGGGAACTGCTCATCAACTCCAATCTGAAAATCCAGGACATCTCCCAGCGCTGCGGCTACACCGACCAGCACTACTTCAGCTACTGCTTTAAGAAGTATTGCGGCGAGTCCCCCAATGCCCTGCGCCGCAGGCTGGAGGCGGAAAAGGCGGGTGGCCAGGCTTGAGCAAGAACAACGTCCAGACCGGCCTTCGCATCACCACCATCCTGGTAGCCATGGTAGTGGGCGTGGTGGCCATCACCCTGTGCTGCTTTCTGGCCCTGTTTTTAAACCGCTACCAGGAGGCCATGGTGCAAAACGCCCGCACCACCAGTGTGCAGGCCGTGTCTCAGGTGTCCACCACCGTGTCCAACTATCTGTCCGATATGCGTCAGGCCATGGAACTGGTGGAGCAGTCCATGTCGGAGACCGACGAGAGCCGGGATGAGCTGCTGTCCGCCTTTCTGGAGTTCCGCCCCGACGTGGTGGCGGTGACCAGCTATTCCCACGACGGACAGCTGCTCCAGTGCTGGTCCCCTGACCGGGAACCCAAGGACAACATCCTCCAAAACCTCTCCTTTGATCTGGAAAAAGCCCAGGCCTCCCAGGGCCCCTACATGTCCGCTCCCCACGTGGAGAGTATTTTTGAGGGATACTACCCCTGGGTGGTCACCATGACTTCCCGCCTGCCCCAGGATGGCTCTGCCGCCTGGGTCTCCCTGGATCTGAGCTTTTCCAGCATCTCCAGCTATATGAATAATGTAAGCATTGGCCAGCGGGGCTACTGCTTTTTGATGGACGGGGACGGCAACATGGTCTATCACCCCCAGCAGCAGCTGCTCTACTCCGGCCTGAAATCCGAGGACACGGCCAAGCTCTCTCAAATGGAGGACGGCGCTTGGGCCAATGACACCGTCATCTATTCCCTCACCAGTGTGGAGGGCAGCGATTGGCGGGTGGTGGGTGTCAGCTACGTGGACGAGCTGGTCAACCGCAACGTCAGCGAGATGGTGCACCTGTCCCTGCTCATCGCTGCCATGGTGCTTCTGGCCGCCCTGTTCACCAGCTGGCTGCTCTCCCGCCTGCTCTCCCGTCCCCTCCGGTCCCTGGAGTCCGCCATGGAGGACTTCGAGTCCGATGCCGACCACTTCGACTACTACCCCGTGGGCGGTACCCGGGAAGTACAGGAACTGTCCTGCTCCTTCGGTCATATGGTCATGCGCATCCAACAGCTGATGAACACCGTGCGGGAAGAGGAGGTCAATCTGCGGAAAACCGAGCTCAAGGCTCTGCAAGCCCAGATTAACCCCCATTTTCTCTACAACACCCTGGACTCCATCGCCTGGATGTGCGAACAAGGCCGCAACGCCGATGCAGTGAAAATGGTCCATGCCCTGGCCCGGCTGTTCCGCATCAGCATCAGCAAGGGCCACGAGCTCATCCCCATTTCCAGGGAAATTGAGCACGCGGAGAGCTACCTGCAAATCCAGAAATACCGGTATAAAAACCAATTTACCTACCACTTCCACGTGGACCCCGAGTGTCTGCACTACCTATGCAACAAAATCACCCTTCAGCCCATCATCGAAAATGCCATCAACCACGGATTGGATCTGCTGGTGGACGAAGGGCGCATTGACGTATACGTCCAGCAAGACGGGGACGACATTGTCTTCCGGGTAGAGGACAATGGAGTGGGTATGAGCCAGGAGCAGATCGTGGCCATCCTGGAGCACGGCCCCAAGGAGCGCACCGGCATCGGGATCCGCAACGTCAACGACCGTCTGCAAATCTACTTTGGCAAGGAATACGGCCTCACCATTACCAGCAAACTGGATGTGGGCACCTGTGTAGAGATTCGCATGCCGAAGCTTTGGGAGGGAAATTATGAAGGGAAATAATCGCACCCTGGCCGCACTTACGGCGGCCTTGTCCCTGCTGCTGTGCAGCTGCACTTCGACCTCCGGCATCTCTGCCCCCCACACCGTCACCCTCATCGCCAAATCCACCCAGACGGAGTTTTGGCTGTCGGTCTTTGCAGGAGCTGAGGCAGCGGCCACCGAGTACAACCTGGACCTCAACATCGTAGGCCCTGACGCCGAGGAGGACTACGAGACCCAGAATCAGATGGTGGACGAAGCCGTTCAGGCAGGCACCGAGGCCCTGGTCTTCTCCGCCATTCACTATGACAACAACGCAGACGCCATTGATGCCGCCGCCCAAAAAGGGGTCAAAATCGTAGCCATTGACAGCAACGTGGACTCTCAGGCCGTGAGCACCTACATTGGCACGGACAACTATGCCGCCGGACAGATGGCGGCTCAAGCCGCTCTCGCCCGGATGGAGGGAGAGCTGCACGTGGGCATTATCAACTATGATATCAGCTCTGCCAACGGCCAGGAACGTGAGCGGGGCGCCGTGGAGACGTTCACCCGCAGCGGTCGGGCCCAGGTAGTCAGTGTCATCAACACCCTGGCAGAGTCCCACATTGCCCAGACCGATACCACCGCCCTTCTCACCCAACACCCGGAGATCAACGTCCTGCTGGCCTTCAACGAGCCCACCAGCGTGGGCGCCGCCAAGGCCATCGAGAATCGGGATGCCGCCGATGACATCTTTTTGGTGGGCTTTGATTCCAACGTCCGTACCGTGGACGGCCTGCAAAACGGCACGGTCGATGCCCTCATCGTGCAAAATCCCTACGCCATGGGATACCTGGGCGTGGAGAGCGCATACAAGCTTCTCACAGGACAGGGTAAACAAGTGGCCCCCACTGTGGACACCTCCACGCAGATTGTCGATCGGAATAATTTATTCTCCATCGACAGCCAAAAGGCGCTTTTCGCCTTTGAACAGCGCAAAGACCCGTCATAGTGCACAATTTGAGCGTTCGTTTTTTTCGCATGTTGTTCAGTTGGAATAATTTTTTGCCCTTCTTTCGGTGATTTTTCACCTTGTTTTCGCCAGGCAATTTCGGTAACATAGAGGACAAGAGATGGAGCTCGCGTATGCTCCGTCAATCACCTAAATTTGAAAAGGAGAATCGTTATGAAGAAGAAAGTGCTTGCTTTGTCTCTGGCCGCTGCTATGGCCTTCAGTCTGGCTGCCTGCGGTAACGGTGGCGGCGGTGAGGGTGGCAGCGATACCGTCGCTAACAAGGATAAGCCCGTTGTCTGGTATAACCGTCAGCCCTCCAACTCCACCACCGGCGAGTTGAATACCGAGGCTCTGAACTTCAACGAGGACACCTACTATGTGGGCTTCGATGCCAACCAGGGCGCCGAGCTCCAGGGCCAGATGATTCTGGACTACATCAAGGCCAACATCGCTAAGATCGACAAGAACGGTGACGGCGTCATTGGCTACGTGCTGGCCATCGGCGACGTGGGCCACAACGACTCCATCGCCCGTACCCGCGGCGTCCGCTCCGCTCTGGGCACTGCTGTGACCAAGGAGGATGGCACCATCGACTCTGAGGCTGTGGGCATCAACACCGACGGTACCAACCCCCACGTTCAGGACGGCAAGCTGGAGATTGACGGCAAGACCTACACTGTTCGTGAGTTGGCCTCTCAGGAGATGAAGAACTCCGCCGGCGCCACTTGGGATGCTGGTACCGCTGGCAACGCTCTGACCACCTGGGCTTCCTCCTTCGGCGATCAGATCGACATCGTTGCCTCCAACAACGACGGCATGGGCATGTCCATGTTCAACTCTTGGTCCAACGAGAACAAGGTTCCCACCTTTGGCTATGACGCCAACTCCGACGCTGTTAAGGCCATCGCCAATGGTTACGGCGGCACCATCAGCCAGCACGCCGACGTGCAGGCCTATCTGACCCTCCGCGTGATCCGCAACGCTCTGGACAACGTGGATATGGACACCGGTATCGGCACTGAGGATGCCGCTGGCAACGTGCTGAGCGAGGACGTGTACAAGTATGATGAGGCCACTCGTTCCTACTACGCCTTGAACGTGGCCGTCACTGCTGAGAACTATGAAGAGTTCCTGGACTCCACCGTGACTTGGGCGCCTGTTTCCAAGCAGCTGGACAAGGAGACCAGCCCTGTGAAGAAGGTGTGGCTGAGCGTCTACAACTCCAATGATACCTTCCTGGGCGGTACCTATCAGCCTCTGCTGCAGAAGTACGATGACCTGCTGAACCTGGATGTTGAGTATGTTCAGGGCGATGGTCAGTCCGAGTCCAACATCACCAACCGTCTGGGCAACCCCGACTCCTATGATGCCTTTGCCATCAACATGGTGAAGACCGACAACGCCGCCTCCTACACCACTCTGCTCCAGTAATGGATTGAGTCCGGATTCGGCAATATTCCCATTGGCTAATCAGTTATAGCATATGCTATTAGGGAGAAGGAATTCTCCGTTCAGGAGAAGCGATTCTCACTGTACGGCAGAAGGAATTCTCCCTAATAGTTTGTACGTGATAATCTCGGCAGGGTAACCTGTCAATTTGAAACAGGAGTAACGAGAATGGCAGAAGCAAAGAACGATATTGTCCTGTCGATTCGCGGTATGTGCAAGTCCTTCGGCCGTAACCGGGTTCTGGATCACATCAATCTGGATTTGAAGCGGGGCTCCGTCATGGGCCTGATGGGCGAAAACGGCGCCGGTAAATCCACCATGATGAAGTGCCTGTTCGGTACATACCAAAAAGACGAGGGCAGAATTTACTTTGACGGCAAGGAGATCAACTTCTCCGGCCCCAAGGACGCCTTGGAAAACGGAATTGCCATGGTGCACCAGGAACTGAACCAGTGCCTGGAGCGCAACGTCATGGACAACCTGTTCCTGGGCCGATACCCCACCAAGGCTGGCGTCGTGGATGAGGGTGTCATGAAGAAAAAAGCCGCCGAATTGTTCCGCAAACTGGGTATGACGGTAAACCTGACCCAGCCCATGCGCAACATGTCGGTGTCCCAGCGGCAGATGTGTGAGATCGCCAAGGCCATCTCCTACAACGCCAAGGTCATCGTGCTGGACGAGCCCACCTCCTCCCTCACCGTCAAAGAGGTGGACAAGCTCTTTGAGATGATGCGGATGCTCCGGGATCAGGGCATCTCCCTGATTTACATCTCCCACAAGATGGACGAGATTTTTGAAATCTGTGATGAGATCTCGGTGCTGCGAGACGGCAACTTGGTCATGACCAAGCCCTCCAAGGAGACCAACATGGGCGAACTCATCAGCGCCATGGTGGGCCGTTCCCTGGAAAGCCGCTTCCCCCCGGTGGACAACACCCCCGGAGACACCATTTTGTCGGTGCAGCACCTGTCCACCAAATTTGCCCCTCACCTCCAGGATATTTCCTTCGATGTGAAGGAAGGCGAGATTTTTGGTCTGTACGGCCTGGTGGGTGCCGGCCGTACCGAGTTGATGGAGACCATCTTCGGCATCCGTACCCGTGCCTCTGGCCGTGTGTACTTCCGCAACAAGTTGATGAACTTCAACACCGCCAAAGAGGCCATCGACCATGGCTTTGCCCTCATCACCGAGGAGCGCAAGGCCAACGGTCTGTTCCTCAAGTGCGACTTGACCTTCAACACCACCATTGCTAACTTGAATCAGTACAAGAGTGGTGTGGCCCTGTCCGACCCCAAGATGGTAAAGGCCACCAACAAGGAGATCCGCACGATGCACACCAAGTGCATGGGCCCCGAGGATATGATCACCAGCCTGTCCGGTGGTAACCAACAGAAGGTTATCTTCGGCCGCTGGCTGGAGCGAGAGCCTCAGATCTTCATGATGGACGAGCCCACCCGCGGCATTGACGTGGGCGCCAAGTATGAGATCTATGAACTGATCATCAACATGGCCAAGCAGGGCAAGACCGTCATCGTGGTCTCCTCCGAGATGCCGGAGATTTTGGGTATCACCAACCGCATCGGCGTAATGTCCAACGGTCGTCTGTCTGGCATCGTCAACACCAAGGAGACCGACCAGGAAGAGCTCTTGAGATTGAGCGCAAAATACCTTTAATGGGAGAAGTTGTATATGGCACCTGTGAAAACAAATATTTTGACGGCTGAGCAGGAGGATAAGCTCCGCCAGTCCATCGACGAGTACGTCGGCAGCATTCAAGCGAAAATCGACGCCCTCCGGGCAGACGGCACTGATAAGGTGCTGGAAATTCAGAGCAACCTGGACAGCCTGAAGCGGGACCGCATCTACACCAAACAGGAAAAGGAATCCATCGCCGAGGGTTGGCGCAAGGAGCTGGAGAAGGCCAAGGCTGTGGAGGCTAAGAACAAGGCCGAGGTGTCCAAGCTCATTGCCGACGCCGAAACCTATTTGAAGGCCCACTTCAACCAGGACTACTTCCAGTACGTGGCCGCCAGCTGCAAAGAGGAGAAGTCCTTCGCCCAGGAGAAGTATCGTGCCACCGTGGCTGAGCTGAACCAGGAGCACCAGAAGACCCTGTCCAAGCTCACCGATGCCCACGAGATCAAGGACGAGAAGTACGTCCATAAAAACCGTCTCTTTGACGCCAAGATGCAGCTGACCAAGGACCTCCAGGAGGTCAAGGATCGCCGCCATGCCGCCTATGAGCATAAGTTCCACCTCATCGACCTGCTTCGCATGTCCAAGTTTACCGTGGGTGAGACCCTGGCCCAGAAGGTGGAGAACTACCGCTACACCTTCAATACCCGGAACTTCCTGCTAAAGAACGGTCTGTATCTGGCCATTCTGGTTATCTTCATCGCCCTGTGCTTCATCACCCCCGCCGTTAAGGGTGTTCAGTTGCTCACTGTGAACAATGTCCTGAACATCCTCCAGCAGGCCTCTCCCCGTATGTTCCTGGCTCTGGGCGTGGCTGGCCTGATCATGCTGGCCGGCACCGACCTGTCCATTGGCCGTATGATGGGCATGGGCATGACCGCTGCCACCATCATCATGCACCAGGGTATCAACACCGGCTCTGTGTTTGGCCATGTGTTTGACTTCACCGGCATGTCTATTCCTGCTCGTGTGGTCCTGGCTCTGGTGGTCTGCATCGTGCTGTGCACCATCTTCACCACCATCGCTGGTTTCTTTACCGCCAAGTTCAAGATGCACCCCTTCATCGCTACCATGGCCAACATGCTGGTCATCTTCGGTCTGGTGACCTACGGTACCAAGGGCGTGTCCTTCGGCGCCATTGAGACCACCATTCCCAGCATGATCATCCCCAAGATCGGCAAGTTCCCCACCATCATCCTGTGGGCTGTGGCCGCTGTGGTCATCGTGTGGTTCATCTGGAACAAGACCACCTTTGGTAAGAACCTGTACGCCGTGGGCGGCAACCCTGAGGCCGCTTCCGTGTCCGGTATCTCCGTGTTTGCTGTCACCGTGGGCGCTTTCGTCCTGGCCGGTATCCTCTATGGCTTCGGCTCCTGGCTGGAGTGTATCCGCATGGTGGGCTCTGGTTCCGCTGCTTACGGCCAAGGCTGGGAGATGGACGCCATCGCCGCTGCCGTTGTGGGCGGTGTGTCCTTCACCGGTGGTATCGGTAAGATCTCCGGCGTTGTGGTCGGTGTGTGTATCTTCACCGCTCTGACTTACTCCCTGACCACCCTGGGTATCGACACCAACCTGCAGTTCGTGTTCTCCGGCATCATCATCCTGGTGGCCGTCACTCTGGACTGCTTGAAGTACGTGCAGAAGAAGTAATTCTTCCCTCCTACTACACAAAAATCCCCATCGCACTTGGGTGCGATGGGGATTTTTTGATGCCCAATTATGTCGCTGTAGCCTTGCTGCATCGCTGCCGATACAGGGCTGCAATCATATCCACACAGGACTCAATGCCCAGTCTTCCGCTGTCCAGGCACAGGTCATAGTTATCTGCCTGCCCCCACTGAGTGCCTGTGTACAGCTCATAGAATTCCTTACGCTTCTGATCTTTGTCGTGGAGGCGCTGGATAGGGGATTCCTCTCGCTGGAGCTGTCGGGTATTTTGTATGTGGTTATACAGTGACGGGGTCTTTACCCCCAGCCTGCGGGCCAACTCGTGGAGGGACACGGTGGGTTGTCCGGTGTGTTCCATGCAGGCCACCGCCTCGGACACAATGACCTCTCTGGTCAATCCCTTTGCGCTCATACTCATTCCTCCAAAACTAATGCTGTTAGCTATTATGAAACTAATAGCATTCGTTGTCAATCAAAACCACGCCGTTACAAGTAATTACTCCGTTTTCACCAGTATTGTCTCTACTTGCCCAGGTATTTCACAAGAAAAATTTACAGTATTTTCTCTTCTCCCCTTGCCTTTGTACCAGAGAAGCCCTATAATACCCTTTGGGGAGCTTGTACACAGGCTGAGAGGATGGTGTGACCATCGACCCGTGAACCTGATGCGGGTAATGCCGACGTAGGAAGCTTGTGAGAGATTCGTTGGGAGACAGCCTGCCAGGTCGTCTCCCATTTTTCTTTGGAAGGAAGTAGAACACATGAATCGCTTCACACAACCGCTGGGTCAGGTGCACACCGTTGCTCCCCTGGTCCAGTGCATCACCAACTTTGTCACCGTCAACGACTGCGCCAACATCATTCTGGCCTCGGGTGCTTCCCCTTCCATGGCTCAGGACATCCGGGAGGTGGAGGAGGCCGTATGCGGAGCCCACGCTCTGGTGTGCAACATGGGGGCCATGGACTTTGTGGACTCCATGATTTTGGCCGGGCGTAAGGCCAACGAGCTGGGAAAGCCCGTGGTGCTGGACCCGGTGGCTGCCGGAGGTACTCAGCTGCGCCGGGATGAGTCCAAGCGCCTGTTGGACCAGGTGCAGTTTGCCGCCATTCGAGGCAACGCCTCGGAGATTCGCTTTTTGGCCGGCCAGCACGCCGTGGGCAGCGGTGTGGATGTGAGCGCCATGGACGCCATCATAGAGGAGAATTTGGGGGAGGCCGTGGAGATGGCCGCCACCCTGGCTGCACAGCTCCACACCGTGATTGCCATCTCCGGAGTGCTGGACATTGTCTCTGATGGGAATGAGACGGTGGTGCTGCGCAACGGCTGCGCCACCATGGCCCGTATCACAGGCAGCGGCTGCATGCTCACCTCCCTCATCGGGGCCTTCTGCGGCGCTCTGCCCCAGGACACCTTTGCCGCCACCGTGTCTGCCATGGCCGCCATGGGCGTGGCCGGAGAACTGGCGGAGGAACAGCGGCTAAAAAAGGGCACGGGCAACGCCACCTTCCGCACCGATCTCATCGACGGGATTTTTAACTTGACCGAGAAACAACTACAGGAGAAGATGCGCTATGAAGTTTACAAACGATGAAATCCGCAGCTCCATGCTGCTCTACGCCGTCACCGACCGCATGTGGCTCAAGCCCGACCAGACTCTGGTGGACGTGTGCCAGGAAGTATTGGAGGGCGGCGCCACCTTCTTGCAGATTCGCGAGAAGGACCTGGATGCCTCTGCCTTTGAGCAGGAGGCCCAGGCCCTCAAGGAACTGTGCGCCCGGTACCGTGTCCCCTTCGTGGTCAACGACAGCGTGGAAATCGCCCTGGACATTGACGCCGACGGGGTCCACGTGGGCCAGTCCGATATCCAGGGTCGGGACATTCGGGCCATGATTGGCCCGGACAAAATCCTGGGTATCTCCGCCGGGACTGTTCAGGAGGCGGTAGCCGCCCAGCAGGCCGGGGCGGACTACATCGGCGTAGGGGCTGTGTTCAACACCAGCACCAAGCAGGATGCCACCAGCCTGTCCATGGAGCAGCTCAAAGAGATTTGCGCCTCCGTGTCCATCCCTGTGGTGGGCATTGGCGGCATCAACGCCTCCAACCTGCTGGAGCTCTCCGGCAGCGGTGTGGACGGTGTGGCGGTGGTGTCTGCCATCTTTGCCGCTCCCAATCCCGGAGCCGCCACCGCCCAACTTCTGGAGCTGTCCCGAAAGATGGTGGCCCATGGATAAAAAGTTTGCCATTTTCGACCTGGACGGCACGCTGGTGGACTCCATGTCCTACTGGAGCCAGCTGGCGGAGGAGTACCTCCACAGCCGTGGGGTGGAGCAGGTCCCCAACCACATCTTAGAGGCCATCAAGCCCATGACCATGGAGGAGTCCGCCGATCTGTTCCGGCGGACCTTTGGGCTGGACATCACCTCCAGCCACATGGTGGCGGAAATGGAGCATATGATGGACCAGCACTACCGCAATGACATCCCCCTAAAAGAAGGGGTTTCCGCCTATCTGGAAGGGCTGCACCAGGCGGGCACCACCATGTGTGTGGCCTCCGCCACCGCTGAGCCCCTGGTGGAGCTGTGCCTGTCCCGACTGGGGGTACGGCACTACTTCCAGTTCCTCCTGTCCTGTGAGACGGTGGGAGTGGGCAAGACCCAGCCGGACATTTACCTCCAGGCCGCCCAGCGTATGGGCTGCACTCCGGCAGAGGCCGCCGTCTATGAGGACGCTGTCTATGCCGCCGCCACCGCCAAGAAGGCCGGGTTCTATATTGTAGGCGTGTACGACCAGGATGCCAGCGCGCACTGGGAAGAGCTGCAAAGCCTGTCTGATGAGACCATTCCCAGTTTTGAGGAGGCGTGACATGAAAACTGCACTTTCCATAGCCGGCAGTGACTCCAGCGGAGGGGCCGGCATCCAGGCGGATATCAAAACCATGATGGCCAACGGCGTGTATGCCATGACCGCCATCACCGCCCTGACTGCGCAAAACACCACCGGAGTGTCCGCCATTTTGGAGGTCTCTCCAGCATTTTTGCGCCAGCAAATCGATTCTGTCTTTCAGGACATTCCCCCGGATGCAGTAAAAATCGGCATGGTCCCCTCCCCTGCTCTGGTGGAGGTCATTGCGGAGCGTTTGGAGCACTACCACGCCCAGCGGGTGGTGGTGGACCCGGTGATGGTGGCCACCAGTGGCAGCACCTTGTCCCGAGACAGCGCTGTGGGGGCCATGAAAGAGCTTCTCTTCCCTCTGGCCACCGTCATCACCCCCAACATCCCGGAGAGCGAGGCTCTCACTGGACGGACCATCACCACCCAGGCGGACATGGAGCGAGCCGCCCGGGAGATGGCGGACACCTTTGGCTGCGCCGTGTTGTGCAAGGGCGGGCACCACGTCCACGACGCCAGCGACCTGCTGTGTGTGGACGGCGCGTGCACCTGGTTCCATGGGGCCAGAATCCAAAACCCCAACACCCACGGCACCGGCTGCACCCTGTCCAGCGCCATTGCCTCCAATCTGGCCAAAGGCTTCTCCCTGGAGGAGTCTATCCAGCGGGCCAAGGCCTACATCTCTGGGGCTCTGTCCGCCATGTTGGACCTGGGCCATGGCTCCGGTCCCCTTCACCACGGCTACGACTTAAAAAGCGATATGATCTAAAAAACGGGAGGCCCCCACGGGCCTCCCGTCAAACATTTCTAGCTATTTAGGAGCCTCTCTCCCACCAAAGCCATCTGCTCCGCTGTGGGCTCCCAGCTCATGTCCACCGACACCAGGATATTCCCCCGGCACAGCAGGAAGGCGTTGCGCTGGGTGCCGTCCTTGGCCACCAGGCGGTAGGCCTCCTCTGCCCCCCAGGGTGTGGCATCCACGGATACCATCTCCCCATCCCAATAGGCTTTTATCAGCATCTGCCGCTTCATCTGCCCCACACAGAAGGGGTACAGGGCAGGCACAGACACCGTGTACCGCTCATAGGTCATCTGCGGAGTCTCATCTTCCCGCCCCCATGGCAGTTGCTCCACCTTCAGACGCTGGAGCAGCAGAGACTGGTCTGAGCTGGTGGCATTGGAGAAGAATACCTCTTGCTCACCCACCAAGTCGGTCATATACAGGGGGGTCTCCACATAAAAAGACAAGTCTTCGGGGCTCTCCGACCCTGCGGCCAGGTATATCCCAAATCTCACCGCTCCGCCCATCACCACAAAGGCAAATACGACGCAGGCCAGCAGGGTCAACCCACGATTGGCCCCGGCGGAAACCCCCACCTCTTTCAGCAGGCGCTTCACCCCCAGCGTCAGAGCGATCAGCACCCCGTAGCCAATGGCCACAACCAGGACGATCCAGGCCATGACCGGATTTCCCACCAGGGCCAAATTCACCCCCCACCAGAACAGGGCAGCCAGCAGCACCGCCATCATGACGGTTTGGAACTTTTTCGTGGATGGGGTGTCCAAAAACAGCCCCTGTTGGGCCGCCCGCTTGGCCCGATGCCGCCAGGCGTAGTATGCAACCAGTTCCACCGCAGCAATCAAAAACAGCATCAGGCCGCACGTTCCCATCAGAAGGGCCCCGGGACTTGCCATCATACGCAGGGTGTCACTGATCATCGAAGAGGCATACAACACGCTCCCAATGGCCCCCAGCGCCAACAAAATCCAGAGCACGCGGAGATAGTTGGCCTTGCAGGCCCGGTGGATGATGTCCACCTCCAGCTCCGGCTCCGTGTGGATGGGGGTGGGGTTTTCCCGGTCACTGTAAAACACCTGCATCTGGAACCAGGTACAGGCCAGTTCCCACCCTGTCTCCTCACAGTAGTCAATGAGGGTCTGCTGCTCTCCGGAGGGGAACGGGTCAAAGTCCGAGGCCTTGGGGAAATAGGTCACCGCCACTTGCAGTTCCTGGGGCTCAATTCTCCGGTAGGTCCAGAAGTAATTGTTTATCTTCTCCACCTTCCAGCCCTTCCGGGCCATCCGGGTGAGGTGCCGCTCAATGCCGGTATGGTCGTAAAAGGACAATAACTCCATTCTCCGCCTGGTCTGTCTCATGGTTCTTCCTCCTCTCTGCGCACACGGTCATAGTCGTCCAACTGGCTGCGGAGGCGTTGGCACTCCCGCTCCAGCATCTCCTTGCCCTTGTCGGTGATGAGATAGCTGCGCCGCCGCCCCTCCACACGGGTCTGACGAATCATCCCCTCTTCCACAAACAGCTCCAGGAGGTCGTAGAGGGTGCCAGAACCGAAGGCACCAGATCGAAACCTACCTGCAGGAGTTGCGGAGCCGGGAGCCGCTGACGGAGTTCCGGGATTCCGACTGGTTGGCGATGGTCGATTACATCACCGTTCAAAGCAAAAAAGATATCGGGGTAACCTTCAAGGACGGCACCGAAATCAAGGGATGACACCACAAAGGTAATGAGCCACTGAACAATTCAGTGGCTCGTTGTCATGTTATTGTACTCGTTGTTTTATAAAATACACCATTCTATCAAATGCATCTTTTGCCACCTCGTTTTCACGTTCCGAAGCAACAAAGCAGTGCTGCATTTGGAGATTCCGTTCAGCCAGAGGATCAACTAAAACGTGTTCCACGCCTGCACCGGTTAATGCGGAGTCCATCGCTCGCATATCCACATAATACTCACTGCCCAGCAAGAACGCATCAGGATAGTTTGAATCGACCCACAGGATGTTGTTATACTTTTTTACTTCCTCACGGCTGAGGAAGATGGAACCTTTTACATAGTTCCCCACAAGAACTTTGGTTCCCAAAGAAAACTTATCATAAACGAGAGGCGCATCATCGAGCACGACCGCCTTGATCTGTTCCGGCTTCAGCACAGGTGAAATACCCAATGCCTCAGCATAATCCGGATTGGTAATAATGCTCCCCAACTGACTTGTCATGATCGCTCCCGCGGACGAGCCCATGATCACCACTCGATCCATGTCCAGATGATATTCGTCAGCATAATTAATCAAAAACTGAAAGGCTTCGTTAGCCTGAATCAGCGGAACAGGAAAATGGTATTCCGGTACCAGCACGTAATCAATATTGACGAGATTAAACCCTTCGGCGCAAATATCGTCTAATAATGCAGTCGCATCACTTTCAGCAAGTGGATCCCCTACACTCTTACTGCCGCCGAAGAATCCGCCACCATGAAAGTAGATAAGAGTGGGTCGTGCAGTTTCCCTGTTTTCATCCGGGTAAGTAATATCCAGAAAGCTGTTTGGATAGTTTTCAGAATACTTAATCTCCGTAATGATGTACTGACCGTTGTCTTTTACACCTTCCATCGGCTCGCCGAGAGGATCATAAGAGTTTATGGTGTTTACCGTGCTGGCCGACAGCTTTTGGATCGTACCTACGATGATCTGCGTGTGCGTCATAAGGATCAAAGCTGCTATCACCGGAACAGCCAGTAAGACCGCAAGAACGATTAATAAAGTATGTCTCTTTTTCCCTGTTTTTCCGCTCATTTGTTTTTCTCCACATCCTGCCAGTTATTGTTATGAAGGATCTCCGCATTCTCACCGGTAAAGACCGCAGCGGTCTCTTCGTTTCCGCAGAGCTGCCACAGCATCCATGCTGTCATGTAGCCATCACTGCGGGCAAGCATGTCTTCGTGCTCTGCGCCAGTCGCTCTTGCACGCACCTTAAGCACATCGCCACTGATCGCTTCATAATTCTCAATCAAAGAAGCAAGCGGTGCAACCCCGGCGTATTCCTTGGTGATATCAGCAACACCCTTATCATCTGTTGCTCCGGTTCCTGCTGCCATGAAATACGGAATCTTGATCTTGGAAACGTCATAATTCCATCCCATGTTTCCGGCAAGGAACGGATAGGCAGCGCTCCCGGTAAATATCGTTTTATACGCCGTGCCATTGTCGTACATGGTCACCGCTGCCAAGGCTCCGGCTCCACCCTGTGAGAAACCCACGATTCCGACGTTCTCTGTGTCAAGTCTGCCGTTCAGTTTATGATCCTGCGGCAGATTCAAAAGATAGTCGAGCATGATGGATGTTGTTTCACCGGTTCCGGCCTGCGGGTCTTCGTTTCCAACAACGATAAAACCCCACGATGCAAGCCGCTTAAACCACGGTTCATATTTGAATGCAGGCGTCCCGCTGGCATTCACGACTACGATCACGGGATACTTTTTATCGCTATTTTCCAGTTCTGAAGGATACCAGAAGCGTACTTTTTTAATCGCCTCATTATCTGATGGGTCATCGAAAGAGGATACCTCATACTCACCGAGCTGTGAATACTTCTGCTCAAGAGGGGCGGAAGAAGAGAACTCGGTATAATAATCCTCTTTGACGGAAGCCTTCTTTGCCTCTATCAACCCTTTGATTACAAGTGCAGCCACTACAGCCGCTATGACTAAAATGATCACTCCGATGATTTTCATGACCTTTTTCATGATGACCTCCTTGACAAGTCGTTGAAACAAGTGTATCATAAAAGCAACGACGATACAAGTGTTTCAGAAAAATGATACACCGGAGGGAGGTTTGTTTCATCGCTATGAATATGAACAACGAGCAGAAAAACACCTATGTAAAAAAACAAATCACCACTGCTCTTCTTGCGCTTCTAAAAGAAAAGCCCCTTTCAGATATCTCTGTCAGTGAGCTTACTAACAAGGCCGAAATAGGTCGTGTTTCCTTCTACCGGAATTATCAGAGCAAAGAGGATATTCTGAAAGAGGAGTCGGATCGGCTCATCAAGGAATGGGGCAGGCTTTATGAATCAAATCCGGAATCAGCACCGGAGACTTTGTTTCCATCGTTGTTTGATTTCTACCGGGACCACAGGGATTTTTACACCACTCTCTACAATGCCGGTATGTCCTCGATTATGATGGAAACGATCATAGGCACTATTCAGATCACGCCTGAAATGCAGAATCTTGAGGCATATATGAAATCCTTCTGGGTTTATGGCATATATGGATGGATGCTCGAATGGATTAAACGTGGTATGCAAGAGAGTGGAAAAGAACTGAGCGCTCTCTTTTCACTTGCTCGACAATAATAAAAGCGCCCGACCATCGGATATGTGCTAATCCTTTGATCGGGTGCAGGAATTACTTTCTCCCGGTTATCTAATCATCGCCAATGACCGGGAGTCGTTTATTCCATGATTCCTTCGCTTTTGAACTTGGCCAGCATCTCCAACATGTGGATTCCGATCTTCTTCGGATCGTTGTCCAGCCCTGCACAGATGACGCGGAGTCCATCCGGCGTAAGTATTCTCCCATGTAGCACATCGGTTTGATACTGCTGGTACTTCTCATATTCCTTGTTTGAGATTTGCTTCATCTACACTTCCTCCTATAAAAACAGCCAGGACACCCCGACTTCCACAACTTACCCCTCAAACGCCAACTTACCCCTCAAGCGGCAAAATCGGCGGAGGAATAATTAAATTGTATCAATCTCGGTGTTTTTATATCACAGATGGCATCGTCGGGGGTGGGCTGCAACAGCTCCACCATCATGTCCCGGATGTGCTTGGGGGTGCGGAATTGGCCGTTGGCCCCAGCGGTGCTGAGCTTACTGAGCATGTACTCGTACAGGTCCCCCTGCATGTCCCGCTCCGCAATGTCGTGCTCATAGAGCTCGTCCAATCCGGTGATGATCTTTTGCAGCACCTGGGGGGTGGGAATGAGAAACATGGCGCTGTCCATATAGCGGGCGAAGGCGGTGTCCTCCTGCCCCTCTCCCCCGCTCTGGGCGTCCACCTCCACCATGGCGCCGTCCTCCTGGAAGTCGGGGAGTTTTCCACTGCGCATGTTCTTAATGGCAGGAAAGACCCGCTGGGAAATGATATCGAACATGTCCCGGGGGTCCCGATTCTTGAACTTGCTCCACCGCATGGCCTGGCCCACCGGGGACTGGGGGAAAATCTTATCCATTTCCTCCCCGGTGAGGTTCTCAAACTCCTCCCGCTCCAGCTCCTTCTCGTCCAGGGAGCGGATGAACATCAGATAGGTGAGCTGTTCAATGACGGTGATGGGGTTGGTGATACCGCCCGCCCAGATATCCGTCCAAATCTTATCAATCTTATTTTTAATGGTTCCAGTGATCATAACATCGGTCCTCGATTTCAAAGTTAATGGATATATTATACTAAATTTCCCCAGCACATTCAATGCGGGATTGCCTAATCAGAGGGCCACAAATGGGACTTGGCCCTTCCCATGGGCAAGGCAGGAAAAGGACCGCCCGATTCTCCATCGAGCGGTCCCTTTGTGGTTCTATTTACTTCTAATTATTCCCACTCGGCAAATTCAGATATAGTAGGGTGTATTTGAGGTGATTTC